>Ga0070749_10002661_pt1 | contig 11951 bp, 16 predicted proteins | sample VirMetDEL_Nov_18_FD_75180 | JGI IMG/M metagenome (GOLD analysis project Ga0070749, IMG submission 75180) | Aqueous microbial communities from the Delaware River and Bay under freshwater to marine salinity gradient to study organic matter... | ecosystem: Environmental > Aquatic > Marine >...
AATTCATTATTAAAATACGGTTTTGAAAATCATAAATTTGAAATAGTTGAAGAATGTATTTTAGAACAATTAAATGAACGTGAAATATTTTGGAAACAACAAATATTAAATGAAATAGGATGGTTACATGTTTTATTTTGTGAAATATATGATAAAGGAGGAGGACCTAAATCAAAAGAAACTAAATTAAAACAAAGTATATCTCATAAAATAAATTTATCCAAACCAGAAATAAAAGAAAAAAGAAAAATTAATTGTAAAATAGCAGCCAATAAACCCGGAGTACAGGAAAAAGCAATTGCTAATACGGATTGGAAACAAAGAGAAATAAATAGAATGTTATCTATGGATTATTCTAAAATTAAAAAACCTGTTTTACAATATGATTTAGAAGGTAATTTTATTAAAGAATGGACTGGATTTATAGATATTAAAAAAGAATTAAATTATGATCAATCTTTAATCCGTAAATGTTGTAAAGAAAAACAAAAAACAGCTTATGGCTTTAAATGGAAATATAAATGAAAACATTAGTTTTATCTGATATTCATATAGGTTCTAAAGGTTGTAATACTAAAGCTATTATAGCCTTACTTAAAAACGAATCTTACGACAGACTTATATTAGTTGGAGATATTATAGATGGTTGGCTATTTCAGCGATATAAGAAGTTTAATGAGGATAATAATAAGGTAATTCGTACTTTACTAAAAATATCTAAAGATAAAGAAATTATATGGATATCAGGTAATCATGATGAATTTTTAAGAAAATTTACTCCATTTCAATTAGGTAATATCAAGATTGTAGATGAATTTATTGAAGGAGGAATTTGGTTTTGTCATGGAGATAAGTATGATGGTATAGTTCAAATGCATTGGTTAGGGATGTTAGGATCTGTTGGATATGATTTAGCTATTGTTATTGATAGACTATTAAAAAAATTAGGTAATAAACGAAGTTTATCAAAATACTTAAAAGATAATGTTAAAGCCGCTGTATCATTTTTAACAGATTTTGAACATGAAATGGTTCGCCAAGCAAAAAAACGTAAATGCCATACAGTTATATGTGGACATATTCATACACCAGTAGATAAGTATATTAATGAAATAAGATATATTAATACAGGAGATTGGATTGAAAACACTTCCTATGTTATTTATGAATTAGATAATTTTATTATAGGTAGTGGTAGATTAAAATTAATAAAATGACAATAACAGACAAAGCAAGAGATAGAATAAAAGAAATAAAATTAGAATCTAACTTAGACAATACTTATTTTTTACGAGTATCTGTTCAAGGTGGAGGATGCTCTGGCCTATCTTATAAATTAGATTTCGACAACGAATTAAAACCAGGTGATCAAGAATTTGAATCAAATGGTGAAAAATTAGTGTTGGATATGAAATCATTCCTATATCTAGCTGGTACAGAATTAAATTTTTCTGATGGACTAAACGGTAAAGGATTCCAATTTCATAATCCAAACGCAACAAGAACTTGTGGATGTGGTGAAAGTTTTGCCGTATAGGTTTGGACTTTTACCTTATCTTTGTTATATTTAATTATAAAGAATAATAAATATGGATGATAAGAAAAAAATAGAACCTACTAAAAAGATTACACAAAAAGACGGTACAATAATGTATATTTGGGAAAGCAAATTACACCGTTGGGAAGGTCCAGCTTTAATACCACAAGGTGATAATAAAAAACGTGAGTATTATTTATATGGTATTAAATATACTGAAAAACAATGGAAAGAACATTGTAAACAACGTGAAGGTTTACCATGGTTTAAATCATCATCAGGTAAAACGTCAGGTGCTAGAGTATAAAACAACAACATTTCAATTTTAGTTTGGCCTCTTATGAGGCTTTTTTTATCATACAATATATGAAAATAGGATTAACAGGAACCATGAGTGTAGGTAAAACTACTTTGATTAAATCATTAAGTGAATTACCTGAATTTAAAGATTTTTTTATAGCTACTGAACGTAGTAAATATTTAAGAGATTTAGGAATACCATTAAATACTGATAGTACTATTAATGGTCAAACAGTATTTTTAGCTGAACGTGTTAGTGAATTAATGCGACCTAAATTATTAACTGATAGAACAATTATTGATGTATTAGCATTTACTAAATGTGCTAAATCTATTAATGTTTTAGATAAAGAAGCGTTTGAAGACTATGCTAAAATATTTATTGATCAATATGATTACATATTTTATATAAATCCAGTAGGAACTGTTATTGAAAATAATGGAGTTCGTGAAACTGATGCAGAATATAGATCAACTATTGATTTCTTTATTCAAAGAATGTTAGATAGATACTCACATCGTATTAAAAATTTAGTAGAAATTAGTGGATCTAATGAGGATCGTATTAAAAAGATTAAAGAAACAATATCCTTGTAATATTTATCATAAAAATATTCAATGAAACGTTCAGACCTTAAATCTTTTATCCGTGAGGAAATAATAAATACATTAAGTGAAACTACTATAGTAGGTCCACAAACAACATCAGATGATATTCCTACTATAGCTAAATCAGAAAAAACATCAACTTCAACAGTTACAGCAGCTATTAAAAAAGCTAAAGAAACAAATACACCTATAGCAGTAGCTGAAGAAGAATTAGATGAAATGGCTCGAGCGAAAGTATCATATGCTTTAAATATTGATAAAGCTCAAGAATTAAAAAATATAATAGACATGGCTAAAGGTAATGTTAAAAGAGCTTTAGAATATCTATTAGATAAAGAAATTATGTCAGTAGCTGATGTAGCTAAAGAATTAGGTTTAAAAGATACAGCGAGTATTAATAATCCTAAATTCAGAGAATTAATGAACGCTCTAAAAGAAAAAGGAGTAGTTTCATTAGTAGGTTCTTCAGAAGCACCTAAAGAAAAAGTTGCTAAAGAAAAACCATCAAAAGAAAAAGCAGCAATAAAAGCAGTAGAAAAAGATATTGAAACAGGTGAAGAAGAAGCAGATGACTATTATAAAGCAGATGATGAAGATTCAGCACCTGAAGAAACAGATATAGATAAACAAGCCGCAAAAGCAGCAACAACATTATCTAAACGTACTTCTAAATTAGATAAAGTATTAAAAGGTTTAATTCAAGTAGAAAAAGAAATGAAAGAATTAGCTGGTAGATACAAAAATGCTGAAGGAGAAGAAAAAGCTAATATTTTAGCTCAATTAAAATCTAAAACAGCTCAAAAGAAAGAATTAGAAGCACTTAAAGATAAATATGAGTTCGATGTGGTATAAAGAAATTCTAAAATTCATAGGAATTGTAGGATTAGTATTATTGGTGTTTTACATCTTTAATATTAATCCTAACTCCGATTTTAATAAACAAAACAAATTATTAAAATTTAAGATTGATTCATTACAATCAAATATTGACTCTAATAAAATTAAAATAGATAGATTAGACTCAATAAATAAAGTATATCAAATAGAAATAAAAAATACTAAACAAAAACTATCAGACCTAAAAATAAAATCTGATATGTATAAAAACAAATATAATGAAGAACATAATCGTATTAATAACTTGTCTAATGATGTCATTGTTAGCGAGTTCACAAACGCCTTCCAATGATAACGATTTAGTTTCAATCCCTGTAAAAACTTTAAAATCTGCTTTATTAGTAAAAACTGAAAGAGATTATCTAAAAAATCAAATTTCAGTAGTAAGAGACTCTGTTTATAATTTAAATAAAATTATATTTTATCAAGATTCAATAATTACTAATCAAGATTCATCAATTAAGTTATATAAAAAAATAGACATTGATAGACAATCTCAATTATCATATAAAGACGACATTATCACTAATTATAAACAAGAGTTAAAAAAAGAAAAAAAGAAAAGTATTTTCATTTTAGGTGGGAGTAGCATAATTCTTTTATTAACTATACTAATATAATATGAGTCAAAATCAAACTGATTTAAGAGAAATTATTAAAGCTGAATATATTAAATGTGCTCAAGATCCCGCACATTTTATGAAAAAATATTGTTATATTCAGCATCCACTACAAGGAAAAATTATATTCAATCTATATCCTTTTCAAGGAAAAGTATTAAATTTATGGAAAGAAAATCCATATAATATTGTACTAAAATCAAGACAATTAGGTATTTCAACATTATCAGCTGGTTATTCTTTATGGTTAATGTTATTCCATAGAGATAAAAATATACTTTGTATCGCTACAAAGCAAGAAACAGCTAAAAACATGGTTACTAAAGTTAAATTCATGTTTGATAATTTACCTAACTGGTTAAAAGTACAAGCAATAGAAAATAACAAATTAACACTTAGGTTAGCTAATGGTTCTCAAATAAAAGCAGTATCAGCAGCAGGTGATGCGGGTCGATCAGAAGCAGTATCTTTGCTGTTAATTGACGAGGCAGCGTTTATTGAAGGTATTGATTCAATTTGGGCTTCAGCACAACAAACCTTAGCAACAGGTGGTGGTGCTATTGTATTATCTACCCCATACGGTACAGGTAATTGGTTTCATAAAACATGGGTAGCAGCAGAGGCAAATGATAATGATTTTTTACCTATTAAATTACCATGGTATGTTCATCCTGAAAGAGATGAAGCATGGAGAAAAAAACAAGACGAATTATTAGGTGATCCTAGATTAGCAGCTCAAGAATGTGACTGTGACTTTAGTACTTCTGGTGATGTTGTATTTTATCCTGAATGGATAGAATTTATTAAAGAAACAACAATACAAGAACCAGTAGAACGTAGAGGTGTAGATAAAAATTTATGGGTTTGGGAAAGTCCAAATTACACTCAAAACTATATGGTGTTAGCCGATGTAGCTAGAGGTGATGGTAAAGACTTTTCAGCGGCTCATGTTATTCATATTGAAACAAATACACAAGTAGCAGAATATAAAGGCCAAATGCCGCCTAAAGAATTTGGATACTTTTTAGTATCTTTAGCTACTGAATATAATGACGCTTTATTAGTAATTGAAAATGCTAACGTAGGTTGGTCTACATTAGATTCAGCTATTGAACGAGGTTATAGAAATTTATATTACTCACCTAAATCAGATTCAGGTAATTCAGATTCTTATTTTGATCAATTTTCAGATCATTCTAAAATGACACCTGGTTTCACAATGTCTTTAAGAACTCGTCCTTTAGTAATTAATAAATTCAGAGAATATATTGGTGATAAAAGTGTTACTATTAAATCTAAACGATTACTAGAAGAAATGAAAGTATTCATTTGGAAAAATGGTAGACCAGAAGCACAATCAGGATATAATGATGATTTAATTATGAGTTTTGCTACAGGTATGTACTTAAGAGATACTTCATTAAAATTTAAATCTCAAAACCTAGAAATGTCTAGAGCAACATTAGGTAATATGTCTGTTAATAGAACAGGATTTACTGGTGCTTATAATAATTCAGTTGCTAATCCATATAGTATACAAAACGGAATGGGTGGAGCAGAGGACATTAGTTGGTTAATACGATAATATTTATAAATAATAAAATAACAATAAAATGGCAGATACAAGTTTATTCTCACGTCTAAAACGATTATTTTCTACAGACGTAGTAATGAGAAATGAGGGTGGTAATCAACTTAAAGTAATGGATGTTAACACCATTCAACAAACTGGTGATTTAACAAATAATTCTTTAGTTGATAGATACAATAGAATATATTCTCCTAATGCTTCATCATTATATGGACAACAATTAAATTTAAACTATCAATACTTACGCACCCAATTATATTCAGATTATGATATTATGGATGCAGATGCTATTGTAGGTTCAGCATTAGATATTATAGCTGATGAATCTACATTAAAAGATGATATGAATGAAGTATTATCTATTCGTTCATCAGACGAAAACATTCAAAGAATATTATATAATTTATTCTATGATGTATTAAATATTGAATTCAATTTATGGTCTTGGATTCGTCAAATGTGTAAATATGGTGACTTTTTCTTAAAGTTAGAAATAGCTGAAAAATTTGGTGTATATAATGTTATACCATATACAGCTTACCATATTGAAAGACAAGAACATTATGATCCTCAAAATCCAGCAGCTGTTCGTTTCCAATATAAAGCGGATGGATTCTATTCAGGTGATGGCTATTATAGTACACCTACATTAGGTCAAAAGAATGAGCCAGGTATATTTTTTGATAACTACGAAATTGCTCATTTTAGATTAATCACTGATGTTAACTACTTACCTTATGGTAGATCTTATTTAGAACCAGCTCGTCGTTTATACAAACAATATGCGTTAATGGAAGATGCGATGTTAATACATCGTGTAGTTCGCTCACCAGAAAAACGTACTTTCTTTATTAATGTTGGTTCAATTCCACCTAATGAAGTTGAAGCATTTATGCAGAAAACTATTAGTACAATGAAGAGAACTCCATTAATGGATCAAAAGACAGGTGAATATAATTTAAAATACAATATGCAAAACTTACTAGAAGATTTTTATATTCCAGTAAGAGGTAATGATCAAGCAACACGTATTGAAAATACTAAAGGTTTAGATTATGATGGTATTCAAGATGTTGAATACTTAAGAGATAAATTATTCGCCGCATTAAAAGTACCTAAAGCATTTTTAGGTTATGATAAAGATTTACAAGGTAAAGCTACATTAGCAGCAGAAGATATTAGATTCGCTCGTACAATTGATAGAATACAACGTATTACATTATCAGAATTATATAAAATTGCATTAGTACATTTATATGTACAGGGTTATACTAATGAAGAATTAACAAACTTTGAATTATCATTAACTACACCATCAATCATATACGAACAAGAACGTATAATGCTAATGAAAGAAAAAGTTGATTTAGCTAAAAATATGATTGAAACTAAATTAATGCCTTCAGATTGGATTTATGATAACGTGTTTAGATTCTCAGAAGATCAATTAGATGAATATAGAGATTTAATGATTGAAGACGCTAAACGTGAATTCCGTATAACTCAAATTAGAGAAGAAGGTAACGATCCAATAGAAACAGGAAAATCATACGGTACTCCACATGATTTAGCTACTTTATATAGTAAAAACGGTGGAGCACCAGGTGAATTACCATTAGGATATGATAATGATACTCAATTAGGTCGTCCAAAAGAAAAAGTATCTAGTATTAATACTCAAGATAACACATTTGGTCGTGATAGATTAGGTGTTAAAGATATGAAAAATGATGATCAACCTGGATACGGTAATTCAAAATCAATGATGGAAAATGCTAAAACATCTTTATTAAAGAATAAAAGAATATTAGAAGAGGTTGATAAAAAGTTAGTGTCTTTTAAAAAAGATGAAGGAAATTCATTACTTGATGAGACCCAAATTAGAGAATAAGAAATATTACATATTTATAATAAAAACAATTTAGGAATGAGTGTAAAACATTCAAAATATAAGAATACTGGTATATTATTTGAATTACTAGTTAGACAGATAACAGCTGATACATTATCAGGTACTGATTCTAAGGCAGCTAAAATTTTGAAAAAACATTTTGTCAAAACTGAATTAGGCAAAGAGTATAAACTATACGAAACTTTACTTAACCATAATAAGTTAAGTGAAGGTAAAGCAGATTTAATAATTAATACATTATTAGAAAACGCTAAATACCTAAACAGATCAGCTTTACGTCGCCAAAAATATAATTTAATTAAAGAAATTAAAGAAAATTATAATATTGATGAGTTTTTCAAAACAAAATTACCTAACTATAAAACTCAAGCAGCTTTATACACATTATTAGAATTATATAGTGAAGATAAAGCACCTAATCCTAATGAAGTAATATCTAATAAATTAATATTATTAGAACATTTAACATCTACTCCTGTAACTCCTAAAGTAAAAGATACTTTAATGGAAGAATTTAAAACATATGACAAAGATGTTCGTATGTTAACATACAGAGTAATGTTAGAAAAATTTAACTCTAAATATTCAGACTTAAATAATGAACAAAAATTAGTATTAAGAGAATTTATTAATTGTGTAGATAATCCAGATAAACTTAAAGAATTTTATAATGTTAAAGTTCAAGAAATTAAAAATAGTTTATCTAAATTAAATAAAAAAGTAGAAGATAAAGCTACAAATATTAAAATAAATGAAGTACATAACATGTTAACAGTTTTATCTAAAACAGATAGAATAGATAATAATGATATGACTAATTTACTTCATTATTATGAATTATTAGCAGAATTATATAAAATTCATGGATAAGTTAAAAACACTTATTAAAAAAGCTTTAGAAGAAGAATCAGTAACTGGAGCCGGCCCATCAGCTGGTACTTTTACTCCAGGAACAGGTGCTCAATATGCTACACCAAATGCATTTAAAAAAGGTACTAATTCAAAAGGTACTAAAAATATATACTACTATAAACTAGGTTTTAAGCCGGTTAAACAAACTAAACTAAGTGAGGCGCAACTTGATACTGATGCGTATATAGATAGTTTAAATATAGAAGACGAGGGCTTAAAAGCACATATCAAGTCAAGATTAGAAGGATTTGATACTATAGAAAAAAAATTAAATGAATTAGTTCCATTATTACAAAAAGCAAAACAACGTACATTAGATTATTATAAAAATAAACCTAATTACAGTGTAGTATATGGTACAGATTTAGCAAATGATTACTTAACAGATTTAATAGATTTATTTAAAAATTAAAATATGGCAACAATACCTGTAAACCCAACAGCAACATTATTAAGTGGATCAGCTTCAGTAACTGGTTCTTTTGCTGGTTTCACAGTAGCACAAGCAGTTACTTTTACTGGATTAAAAGACGCTAATGGAACAGAATTAGCAGGAGGTGGATTAACATTCGCTTCAGGAATGACAGTTCCTATTTATGTGACTAGTGCATCAATATCAGCAGGAGCAGTATTACTTTATAACTAATTATAAACATGAAAACATTACAAGAACAATATACTTTAATTAACGAAGGTAAAGGAGATAAAAATTTCTTCTTAAAACAAGCACGCCATTTATTTCCAGAGTATATAAATCAATATACTGATTATAATGATACTGTAAAGATTTTAAAATCAAAAAGTATATTACATGAAAGTATAGGTGATATACCAGCTTCTACTAAATCTGTATTCCAAACATTTAAAGAAAATATGGATAACTTGGATAAGATTTATAAAGTATTTAATTATTTTAAAGATAAATCATATGATTTTACAAAAGATGTTAAACCAGTAATGGATAAAATGGGTTTATCTCCAGAAGATCAACAAGAAGTTGAAGTAATGTTATTTGATTATGAAAGAGAAGATGAGTTAGAAGAAATAATTAACGAAGCTATTGGTGTTAAAAATAAAAAAGAATATGGTGATCAAAACGAATTTGAATCAATTGATAAAGATGTTCAAAAAGCATTAGATAACCAATTTGATAATAAAAATAAGAAAAATATTGATAATGTTTACAGTCAATCATTTTTAAATGGCTATTATGCTGAAATGAAAGATCCTAAAAACGCTAAGAAAACACCTGACGAAATAAAACAAATTGTTTTAAAAAACATGGATAAAAACATAAATTATTACGCTGAAAATGCTATGTTTGGAACAAAAGGTGTTGGATTTAAAGAAATGAAAGGTACTGAACCGGTGAAAGGTAAGTATAAAGCAAGCGGATACGGCGATTTAAAAAAATAAAATGAAACAAGTATTAATAGAAACGCAATTATTTAGTGCTAAACCTATAAGATTAACTGAAGGTGCTAGTTCTAGTGGTAATCCATTAGTAGAAGGTATTTTAGCTACTGTAGAAGTTAAAAACGGAAATGGTAGATATTATGCTCGTAAATTATGGGAACGTGAATTAGAAAAATATATGCAATCTGTTAATGAAAATAGAGCATTAGGTGAATTAGACCACCCAGATTCTTCAATTATAAATTTAAAAAACGTATCTCACAATATAAAAAAAGTATGGTGGGATGGTGATAATATATTAGGTGCTATAGAAATTTTACCTACACCATCAGGTAATATTTTAAAAGCATTAATTGACAGTGGTGTAACGATTGGTGTATCTTCACGCGGTACGGGCTCTTTAGAACAAAGAGGTAACGTAATGGAAGTACAAGACGATTTTGAATTATTATGTTGGGATTTCGTGTCAACACCATCAAATCCAGGCTCATGGATGTATCCAGTGAAAGGAATGATGAATGAGAGTTTAATAAAAGATATTAATAAATATTCTAGAATTAACTCAATAGTAACAGAAATTTTATGTGCTAACGGATCTTGCCCTATATTTTAAATTAACCTCTTTATTAATAGTATTAATAAACTGATGCCTCTTCAAAAAAGAGGCATTTCTTTTTCACTCCTGTGCATTTTTTAGAAATCCGGACATATGTATATTAGAATATACTGCCCGTTTCCCTTATGCAGTATTTGATATTAACAATTCTATTACACTTCCCCCCTAATAAGTGTATTTCCAAAACAAAATTTGAGGACAAAAAACAATGAGTACAAAAAGAGATTTGCTTAAGGAAGCTATCGAAGATGCTAAAGCAGTTAAAGAAACAGCTATAGCAAACGCAAAAGCAGTTCTTGAGGAAGCTTTCACACCTCATTTAAAATCTATGTTAGCAGCTAAACTTCAAGAAATGGAAGATGAAGATTTAGATGAAGCTAAAATGGATGATTTAGATGAAATGAAAGACGAAAAAGAACTTGATGAAGCTAGTGAAGAAATCAAAGAAGAAGATTTAATGAATGATCCTAAAGGTCCAACAGCACACGGTAACGTAGCTGAGGAAGAAGAATCATTAGATGAATTAAACTTAGATGAATTATTAGCTGAATTAGAAGCAGAAGAAATGTCAGAAGCAAAAGAAGAAGACATGACAGAAGCTAAAAAAGATGACGAAGATAAAAAAGATCTTAAAGAAGCTGAAGAAGAAGTTGAAACTGAAGAAGAAATCAACATCGAAGACATGACTGAAGAAGATTTAAAATCATTTATCGAAGACGTTATTAAAGACATGGTTGAAGCTGGCGAATTAGAAGCTGGTGAAGGCATGGAAGGTGAAGAAAGTGAAGAAGGCGAAGAAATTGAAGGTGAAGAAGAAGTTTCAATTGACGAATTATTAGCAGAAATCGAAAAAGATGAAAAAATGGATGAAGCTAAAGAAGGTGATATGGATGAAGCATATTCTAAAATGAAAAAAGATTTAGATGAAGCTTACAAAACTATCGAGTCAATGAGAAAAGACATCAACGAAGTAAATTTATTAAATGCTAAATTACTTTACACTAACAAAATCTTCAAAGCTAAAAACTTAACTGAATCACAAAAAGTAAAAGTTTTAAACGCATTCGACAAAGCAACAACTGTTAAAGAAACTAAATTAGTTTACGAAACATTAACTGAAGGATTAAAAGAAAAATCTAAATCACCAGTTAACGAATCATTAAAAACAAGTTTAGCTTCTAAAGTTACTACAACATCAACTACAAAACAACCGATTGTTGAAGTAAACGAAACATTTAAGAGAATGCAAAGAATTGCAGGAATTATTAAATAAAAAATTAAAAACTAAAAATCAAAAAATTAAAAACAATGAGTACAATTCAATCATTATTAGAATCAGCTAATCCTTGGAAATCTCTTCAAAGTGATGCAGCTAAATTATCTTCTAAATGGTCTAAGACAGGCTTATTAGAAGGTTTAGCAGAGGTAGAATCAAATAATATGTCAATATTATTAGAAAACCAAGCTAAACAATTAGTAATGGAGCAATAAGATAAAGGTGCTGGTTCGTCAGCTGGTACATTTACACCAGATCAATAAGA
>Ga0070749_10002662_pt1 | contig 11950 bp, 18 predicted proteins | sample VirMetDEL_Nov_18_FD_75180 | JGI IMG/M metagenome (GOLD analysis project Ga0070749, IMG submission 75180) | Aqueous microbial communities from the Delaware River and Bay under freshwater to marine salinity gradient to study organic matter... | ecosystem: Environmental > Aquatic > Marine >...
ACGCCAGGATGCTTCGATTCCATTTGGACCTTCCATTGTGTCTTCCACCACAAAGACGGTGCAAGAAACAGGGAGACGGCTGGTGGGATCATCAATCCAGGACTGCACACGCCCAGTACGGGCGATGAGTTCTTTGGTGGTAGACATTATTAAACGAGATCAGTAAGGTTTGGTTCTTTGTAATTTGGACCCTTGAGGATCTTTCCGTCTTCACGGCGGAGGGGTTTACCGTCTTCACCAAGCTTGCTCATGTTGCTTTGGTGTACACGGTTAAGTGCTTCATCGAGATCCCACCCCAGGTTCTCGGCATATTGGTAGAGGACATACACAAGGTCTGCCATCTCTTTAAGTACGTCTGTGGCATTAACCACAAGACCCATGATCAGCTGGTTCTCAGCATCAAGGAACTCTTTGAATTCCTCAACGATCAAAGTCCGCTGCATAGTCCGTGAAGCTGGCGTCGTACTGTTCGTCACTTGGAAACCAGCCCTGAACTCCTTCGCTTGTTCGCTTATGAAGGATTTCTTGTTCAAGCTCATTTTGTAGATAGTGGATTGCTTTGGTTAGGTCTGCTGTCTTGCTGTCTTTATAACCAGCTCTGCAGATATATTTGATAGCGTTGCCTAAGTGGAAGTTCAGTCTTTGGTCTCGGATGAAATCCCAAACTTGAATAGAGCCTCGTCGGTAATACTCGGGTCCACAGGAGTTGCTGTTGGCCATTTAGATACTAAGTTGACTACGTTATTGCTCAAGACAAAACACTGATGTTGCAGTGCCATGAAGATCGTGATGATGTCTTCTTTCTGTGTCTCGGGGTGACGCAATGCGTCTTCAATCTGGCGCAGCTTGAACTGCTGCTCCATCTTCAGTTCCGTCACCACTGGTGGGGGACCAAGGTCTGATGGTTTGATTGGTGAAATCATAATCTTCTACTTGAAGGATCTTTGCTAACCGTGCATTCAGCAATGCAACTGACTCATCGAGATCCTTCTCCATAAAAGCATCCACGACTGTCTTCCAATTACTACCGTGCTCAGCTAGTAGCGCTGCTGCACGTTTGACGCCAATGCCAGGTACGCCTGAATAGCCGTCTGTTTGATCGCCTGCCATAGTTTGAATGAGGTGCCATGTATCACCTTCTTCTTTTGTGATGGTGACAACTTCATTGGTTAGGTCGAAGAGTTCTCCAGGTATCTGTCTCATGTCCTTATCAGGTGAGCAGATGATGTGACCCTTCTCCTTGGTGGCATAGATACCAATAGCATCGTCTGCCTCAAGGGTTGGCATCACAACAACGTTGTACTCTTCCTTGAGTTTGTTGATGACCCTCTTGTAACCACACGGCTTCTTTCGGTTTCGATGTCCTTTATACGCTGGGTCAAGAGATTTACGAAAGTTGCTGCTATCAGAAAAGAAAAGAATAGTATCGTCGTAGCATCCCAGATCATTTGCGATGTTGTAAAGCTCCCGCTCAACGTACCCGTAGGCTTCGCTAAAGTTGGAGGTAACGACGATAAGGTCTTCACCGAAGTCAATTTCAGCTTCGGTTGCTGCACAGCATTTGTAGACAATAAAGTCTGCATCAATAAGTAGACTCATTTACCTTGTCCCCGACGGAGCTTTCGCCCACGCTTCGGGAGACTACGAGTGCCGTTTCCTTGGTGGGTATGTTTGAACTTGGCACGGGATTGAAACTCAACCCGCCCAAGAGATGTCTTTGATTTGACTGCCATTAGTGTACGTCCGCCCAGGTGGATCCAATCTTCCCTTCGGCGGCAATTGGGAGATTGAGGTTGTAATACTCACCTGCTTGTGTGGCAGCCAGTTCAAGTGCAAACTTGACGTCTTCTGCTACAAGAGGATCGCATTCATATTGAAGTTCGTCATGGACAAACGCTAGTTGACTTGCTTTGAAGGGTTGTACTAACTCATTGGCTAGTACCAGCCACCTCTTCGCAATGACTCCCGCCGACGACTGGAGGAGCATATTGAGGCACTTGTGCGGCGAGCTAACGCTGATATACCTACCGTCGATGCTGCGCACAACACCTCGATGTGCAGCTCGCTTAGCAGCTGCCAGCAGTTGGTCCAAGCCTTCAATAGCTTCGACGTAAGCCTTGCGAATTTCTGCGCCCTTTTTCTTCGCCTTGTCCGGGGAAAGGCTTTGGTCATAACTGAATCCTATCTTTTGATTGCCAGCGCCATACAAGAAGGCATACGTTACGGTCTTAACTAGCCGCCTCGATATTCCTATCTTGTCTGCGTTGACTTGGTGGATGTCTCCGTTGAGGAGGATGTCTGCATAACGCCCGCTGTCATACCTAGAAAGATAGTGAGCGAGCATACGCAACTCAATACCACTAAGGTCTGCACCCACCATGGTGAGTCCAGGAGTGGCTTGGAATAATCGACGGCATTCTTCATTAGCGGGTACCTGGGAAAGGTTTGGCTTTCGATGAGCACAACGGTGCGTGACAGTAGCTACTGAACAGTGGTGGTGGATACGATCATTTCGTACCAGCTTTAGCCATGCGTTGACACCTTCGGTCAACATGCCAAGGATCTTGGTTAGTTCCAGGCATCGGAAGAACTGCAATGCAATCTCTGATCCGATCTCCTTAAGTACAACCTCATCAACCTGTGGCTTGCCTTTGTCTGTGAACTCAGTCGGTTTCCAACCGTAGTGCGTCTGCATCACCCAGGCGATGTGATCACGGCTAGTTGGGTTGAGATCTTTTAGTCGAGTGAAAGTAGCTCCTTCGACGTAACCTGCTGGTCCGTTATTTCGTTTCGGAGTAAACTCTGATCCTCCAACGACAGGATGCCGGTCTCGTAGTATCTGACTAATTTCTTCAAGCTCTCGTCTGAGAGTTGATTCAAGTTCCCATGCAGCAGCTTCATTAAAGAACCATCCATGTAACTCTTGTTCGGTCAGTATTTCTGCGACTCGGTGCTCTAATATCACCCAGTCAGGAATTGGCGGAATTGTCTCCAAAGTTTTCGTGTAACAACAACATCTTGTAAGCAGTAGTCCTGCATTTCTTGCGACCAGTCCTTCCAGTCTGTGGTCTTTCCGTAGTTACCTTTGTACTCACCAAGACGGTGGCCGTAGGCTTCTAGCGAGTGGCGACCTAACAACTGAACAGGCATGTGGCCGATCTGTCCCTTCTGTTTTAACTTGTTGTCTTCACCGAGTCGGTCTGCGAAGTACAGCCGGCTCAGTAGCAACGTGTCGATTGCTTTACCCTTTGGCTTGAACCATGGGTACAGCTTCTTTATGACTGGTATGTCGTACGAGATGATGTTATGCCCGATGATTGTGCAGGCATCTTCCAGAAGCTGCACGCCCTTACTAATAGGCTCCTCACTGCCGACATCGTTGTAGACAAGAGTTTGCTTGGCATCAAGATCGTAGACGCCAATGCAGTGGATGCGGGTAACATCATTGTATAGACCGTCAGTCTCAATATCAAAGATCAGGTTCATGGCACATCATTCCAGTGACGTACCACACCTGCACAAATAAATAAGTTCGTGATCAACACTAAACCATCAATCAAAATTAACTTAGCGACCATTCCAGCGGTAGGTCTTGTCGGTAAACGCCGCTTTCTCAACTGCTTCAGGGGTAGGAGGGTTAGGCCGAGTCAGCATTGCTTGCTGATGCGGCGAATCAAAAGTCAGTGTTTGGGTCGAAGTCGTCGTCTGCTTCTGTTTCATGGAACTTACAAGTAGATAGGTCATATTCAAGATTGCAGGCAACACCTACTTCCCCTGAATATCTATTCTTAAGGATTCGCACAGTCGTTCCGCTAGATCCAGACTGTGCTTGCTGATCCCTTTCAAGCGCGATAACGCCGTCACTAAGTTGTGCTGTAGCTGCGCTACCTCTGAGTTGGCCGAGAGCGACACGCGCTCCCTCCTCGTGTCCCTTGTCATCGTGTGTTCTGCGAAGGTGTGATACCAAGAACATTGCAATACCCGTTCGCTCCACTAGCGAGCGCAACTTGGTCATTGTTGTGTCAATCATGCGGCGTTCATCACCATCGAGACCAGACAGCAAGATGCTGAGGTGATCCAGGAAAATTACTTTGGTATCTAACCCGCAAGCAAGATATTCAATTCGGTTGTAGATAATGTCTGGATCGAAAGAACCGAAGCCGTCAAAAAGAAAAAGATTCCACTTGCCAAGAGTATCTTGATAAGCTTCGGTGAGAGTAGATCGGTCATGTTCTCCAATGTGTAGTGCTTTACCAACGGACGCGGACATAAGTCCTAGAGCCGTTCTACGATTTGACTCTTCAAGTGCCAGGTATCCAACCCGTTCTCCTTTGTTGAGAAGGTGAGTTGCAAGTTCACGACAGAAGCTGGATTTTCCGATGCCAGAACCTGCAGTAATCGTGACAAGCTCTCCGTACCTGATCCCGTGCAATTTGTGTTGTAACCCAGAAAAGGGGTACTCATGATCTGAAGGCGGTGAAGGTGTTGTGACTAGCTCTAAGAGGGACTTTCCATCGACAATCCCATCAGGCCGATAGGGCTTCGCATCCCAGATTGCTCTGCGAATTGCCTCAGACTCTCCTGCCTGAAGCGCATCTGAAGCATCCTTATATGTTTCCAGTCGTGCGATCTTCGTCTTGCCAGGTGGTAGGACGCCTGCTGCTTCCTCCGCCGCTTGACGGCCAGCCGTGTCCGCATCGAAAAACAGCGTAATCTCGTCATATCCCTGGAGCCACGGAAGCGCCTTTTGTATAGCCTTTTTGGCTCCGGCTGCTCCGTTTGGTAGGGACACCATTGGCCACCCCGGCATGGCCTCTTGGCATGAAGCTGCATCGAGTTCTCCTTCGGTGATAACAACTCGTTTTCCAGTGGCTGGAAACAAATGTTGTCCAAAGAGGGTGTTGGATGGAGTTCCTTCATATCTAAAGTCTTTATCCTTTGTCTTTACCTTGCATCCTTTAAGGATTCCAGCATCGTCAAAATAATAGAAACGTAGAAGTTCTCCGTCCCTGTAGATCTTGTACTGTTGGCAGACTTTCTCAGAGATTCCTCGCTTGACGAGTCGCTGAGCTTCTCCTTGTAGTCGTACATTAGTGGACATGTGTTGAGTGTGAATGTCACCATCGCCGCTTGTGCGGGTGTTGCAGCTGAAGCAGTAGGTATGACCATCGGAGTACAAGCTGTTTGCATCTGATGACCCACATGTTTCACACGGCAAGTGCCTCACGAACTCGCTTTCGGATGTCTGCGTAAGCTCGTGCCTGCTCATCGTGATACTCAAACCATGAATCAATCGCTCGGTAGAACCCTTCCAATAGGTTCTTGGTTGTCTCTGGATCGCTAGCATCTACATCAGCTAGGTAGTCACTGAGGTGTTCAGCGTAGTAATCAACAGTGCCGTATTTGTGGCTCATTTCTGGTGGAATTGCTGGATAAGTTCTTCGTAGGCGTCGAGTGCATCCTCAAAGCCTTCGATGATGTCATTGGGTGAAGCGTGTTTATCTAGTGCCATAATTAGGTTGGCAGCTAGATCCTTCACAATTTCTACGTCAACCATTCAACTGGGATGGAGTGATATGCCGCCCATTGAAAGCCGTTCTTCTCGGCCCATGCAGCGTACGTTGTCTTTGATTTCTTATTGATCTTATTGAAGGGAGCTTGAAAGACGAATCGAATGTCTAAGTCTGGATTTGCTTTCTTTACTGCTTTCATCTTCCGGCGATCCTCTTCGGTCAGGTGGCCTTTCGTTTCTAGAAAGACACCATTCTTCAAAAGAAAGTCTGGGGTGTAATTGCATTGAAGGATGTAGGGGACTTTGGTGGATTCGTATTCGTAACTGACTCCCAGATTGGAGAGAAGATCAGCGACCTTCTCTTCCAGCTGAGAACGGAACTTCATGATCAGAAGTCGTCGTCTTCATCAATGGTGGGAAGGTTAATGGTTACGTTCGGGTCATTTGCTTTGAAACCTTTGGTTTGTCCAAAGATCGCAGCAACCTCTGTCTCATCCAGGTCACCAGCATCGACACCAGCGCCGCCATTGAGTGCGACAATCTGGATGCCTACCAACTTGACCGACGTACCGTAAGACCCATCAGGTAGTTGATAGGGTTTCTGACGGAATGCAAGCTTGACCTTGCTACCGCTGTAGATCGGCATACCCTCAACGTTTTCAATGGGAGTACCTTCGGTGTCCACAATGGGAGGGGTATCACCAGGCGCCCAGCTGAACTTGATCTTGTATTGATCGGAGGTTACCTCTTCCCAAGGCTCTGGCTTAAGCGTTGCTCGCTTGGGATTCTTGTGCTTACTCAGCTGCCACTTGAGCAGCTCAGCACGTTCTTCCTCTAGGCGTTCGATGAAGTTGTTGTCAAGTACAGCACACAGGTTATGGCGGCCGAACTTAGAAGGCTGGCTAATTGCCTGATACCCTTCCAGGACAACAGGCTCTTTGGTTACGTGGATGGATTTTGTCATTAACAAAAGAAGTAGGTAGATTCAATGACGCTCTCAGGTTCGAGATCGCCAATGATTGGAGGTTCTGTCTCCGCACCAATTTGTTGGGCGAAGTCTTGTAGGTAGTCGTGCTCTGCAAACAAGTGCATGTATGTCTCGCGTACATGAGTGGATAAGACAGACATATCAGTAGCTCGGCAGAGCACCGAGTCATGGATCAATGCAATAGGTGCATCGAACCGGAGTGTTGATAGGTGTAGGAGTGAGGCATCGAGTGAGTGGATAAGGTTTGGAGCAGTAGCGTTCTTGTGGTGGTTAAGGTCAACCTCATCTCTGTCGCTATACGCAACTCTGATCTCACACCTTGCTTCACCCAGTAGCTGCAGCTTAACTGTTCGATACTGTTTCTTGTTCAGCTTCTGGTGAACAACAAAACCTGATGGTGTTGTCCACTCAAGGTGCTTTGCTCCACGCTTGATGGCATCGCGAACCTCTTTCTCGATCCAACTCATTACTGCCATAGGTCCAGGTACGACAACATCCATGGCATTGCGTACCGCCTTGACTGTGGCAGTTAGATCGTCCTTACTAATCTCCACACCCTTCTCAGCTAGCGCCTCGCGGATGTAGCCACGATTAGAGAAAGGCTTGGCATTGTAAGGTACGGTCATCACGACGCGCTTTACGGTTTTCCTGTCCATATAAGGCTGAATGCTTTCAGGACAGTGAGGTGCTGCTGTTTCAGCCACAACCTTGTAAGCATCTTGCGGGCGATCACCCGGCAATACATTAACAAGACGTGCAGTGTTCTTGTCCCTAGCTAGACCGGCAAGGATCTGTAGACCAGAACATGTTGCATCAGTCGCAACAGGGAGACCTGTGAACTGACGATCAGCTAACAAGACACAGTGGTACAACTCATCGCAAGCTGCAAGGAATTGCCACGGCTCATCAGCAGCCTCCCATTCAGGGAGATTACTTATAGGATCCTCAGCAATCCTCTTAATCAGCTCTTTGTTGTCGTGTGCCCACTGCAAGCGCTCACTCATTGGAGCTTTGTCTAGACCATAAGTTGTGGCACATTGGAAGCGCAACCAGTCCGCTGCCTCATGTGTCATCTCTGACTCATCAGCAAACCTCAAAAGACTCTTACCGAAGTCAGTGTCTTGAGGTGTGAGGAATGCAGGAATTGGATAAGCTCTTCCCCGGTAGTCGAACGACCACGGGATGTACCACCTTTTCTCTTTCTTGAAACGAGCTACTGCCTCCATTGTCATGCGCGTGCGGCATGAACGCTTGAACGCTTGTGCATTCTGGTTCATAACCTCAGCAGCACGGCGCCTGTAGTCCTTGCGAGCATCAAAGTTCTCGGCAATGTCAGCAGGCTTGGGAGGCAGGTCTAGGGTCACAATCGGGACAAACTTCCCAACTGCTACACCTCGCTCTTGCAGGGTCTCCGCCACGTCAACCACGAACGGATTCAGTGTGTAGGCCACACGTTGAATCTTGTTCAGGAAGTCCAGCGGCGCTTCCCCCTGTATACGTCCGACACCTCGCCGAACCAAGTCGTGGCCTTGCATTACCTCGTTCAGGATGTAGCCACCTGATCGCTCGTTAGACCAATCATTTGGTGGGACAAGCATGGGCCAGGCAAGTGGAGCAAACAGCTCTGCATCCTGCATCACCTGATCCTTGATTGCTAGGAACTCTGCTGTTGGTACTACATAGTTGGTTGTCTTCTTACCTTCTTGCCGTGTTGACTTTTCAAACCAACCGCTTGTTTCAGTAATGCACTCAAGCAACCATCCGCCCAGCTTCACCCGATTGACCCTTCCCCACGTCTGCCACTCGGCAACCTCAAGTCTGTTCATCAGCGTTTTAATGACCGTCAGACGCTGCTGTGTGCCGCAGGAAGCGTGCCAATAGCGTTTCTTGAGGTCATTGAGTAGCCCTGGCGCTTCACGCTCGTAGTGGCGCATCTGGCACTCGGCTTCAACTGCTGCACCAATGGCGTCCGTGACTTCTATTAACTGGTTGGAGTTCTGCTTGGTGCTGAATACCTTGTCAAAGGTCAGCTTGATTGCGATTGCCGCCGTCGCTAAGGGTTCTAGCTCCGATACGTATTTCTTTACAAGGTCAAAGTTATGACCCTGTTTCCTTAAGAGCTTGTATCCCGTTGCTTGCTCGATCCGCTCTGTCACCAGTGGTAAAAGCTTTTCCATGCTTGTGACACCATAAATAGTGGCACTCGCATAGCTCTGGCCTTCCAGCTTGTGGACGTTCTCCTTGAGCCGTTTGATTCCAAGGCGGATCTGGTCCCGCTCTAGTTCGATCTGTGCGGCGATCCGCAGGTCATCGACGTGGTGCTGCATAGGCGTGTTGAGTGTGAAGAATTGTGTGAGACGAGTAACTCGACTGAACGCCGAAGGAATACACGGGTGGACAGGTAGTGATACCAATAGAAAAGCGGGTGTTACCCCGCTGGTGTCCACTAAAGATACACGTGACGAACTACGATTTTGAGTCGAGTCCGTCTACCAATTCCGGCACGCTCCCAAGGGATTCCAACGATTCTCAGTCTTGAGATTCGACCCTGAATCCATGGTAGCAGGGGAATGGCAGTAGCTCTAGACGGACTTAGATGGCGTTGGCGCAGTTGACAACAGCAGCCATTGTGTTGTGCACGTAGCGCTCTGTCGTCTTGACGTTGCTGTGACCCATCGTCTGTTTGACGTGCATCACGGGCGTCCCTGCTGCAATCTGCCACGTGCCGTAGCTGTGGCGCAATGTGTGGAAGACATGACCTTTGGTGATCGTGTCGTCTTCATACATCATGAATCCACGAATGTTATTGAACTCTCGTGAGATCCGTTGCCTGTTAAACCAGTAGTCACCAAACACTAAGTCGCTTGGATTTGCACCATCTAAGATGCGATGAACCATAGGTAACAGTCGATCGTTAAGACCAACTTGCCTGTAGTTGTTCGTCTTAGTGCGTGACTCAGGTGTGCCTCCTACATGGATGAAAGGTTGCTCCATCCTGAAGTCGAAGTCCCAAGCACGAAGCTTGCGGATCTCACCTTGACGTAACCCCGTGTAAGCAGCAAATAAAATGAGATCTGCTAACTCAGTACGTCCGTGGTTGTTGGCAAGCTGACAGAAGTGATCGATCTGTTGCTGTGTAAACCATTCAGTGCGTCCCTCTGGTGTGCCATATCTGAGGATGACGGGCATCTCTGTGATTAGGTCATACCGCAGCAAGCATTTGAATGTTGTGCTGATTGTAGACAGAAACTTGTTAGCACTGTTATCAGTCCATTCAAGTTCATCTTTGATGTCTTCAGTGAAGTCCTTGATGAGCTTGGTTGTCATGGCCTTGAGAGGGATTGGCTCTCCTTCCATGTGGGTCTGAAGCTGTTTGTGATGTCTGCGTGCATTCTCAGCTTGCGTGTTCTTCTCACGAGTGAGAGACCACACAGGATGATTGGCACAGGCAAACTCAAAGGCTTGGTCTAAGTTCTTGACTGCTGCTTTGGCTGGCTTCTTGTCTAAATAACTCTGAAGTTTACTCGCCATAGAGGATCTCCTTGATTTGTTTGATCAGAAGTTCACCTTTAGGTGTCAGCTTTAATTGCTGTCGTCGTTTGTTCGTAGGGTCTGCCTCCTTGTGTATGAGGTTCAAGCCAGGCTTGTTCAACCTGTGAACCTTGGATAACCAGTCAGTATTCCTGCTGCCACTAGCAGTGGTGAAGTTGAGATCCTCCTCCAGTGCTTGCTTGTGACAGTTGTCGTGTGCTGCTACGTATAGCAGTGTGGACAGGAGCTGTGCTGGGAACTCACGATCTAGAACCCGCAGGAGTTCTGCGACCTTGAGTAGTCGCTCGGCCGTTGGGTCTGTTAGTTGTCGTCTTAGTGGGTCCATTGTGCCGTGGGCGACAGTCCCATTCTAGTCTAAGCCTACCCATGTGGACATGATGTGCAGCAGAAGTACTCCAGTAGTCCCAAAAGGATTCCTTATCAATGCCCAGGTATACAAAGTTGGTTGCGAATAGAGTTGCCAAGCTAGAGCTGTGAGTGTGAATGAAGTGAGATCTTATAAAGAGGCAGAGAACAGTTGCTTATTTTGTTAACGCTTGGTCATCTGTATCTACAGCATTCTGTAGTAATGTTTTTACAGCTTCCACAATTATATCGTTCATTGTGCGTCCATGCTTGGCTGCATAGATCTTGAGTTCTGTGTGATCATCTGTCCGAAAGACCACAGTTACTCGCTTCATGTCCCTGGACAAAGTGTGCCCAATAATAACACAAAGATAAAGCCGTTTTCACAGTTTTACAGTTTCACAGCTGAACTCCTGATCATCAGCGAGTTGTTCATACGCTAGCACGATAAGCTCCTCTTTGTAAGGGTGATTACAAACTTCATCAATGAGTTGCTGGAGGCGTCGTTCAAAAGTCTTCGTCGTCATTAAGTAGTGCAGGAGAAAGGTGGTGAATGGAGTCGTGGTCTACGACAGTGAACTCAACGTCTGGAGTACTGAGCAGTTGGTCTACCTTCTTTTGTGCAGCACCTTGCTTTTGATACACGTGCTCAGTGATTTTCTTAGTTGTTAGGTCATTGACGCGAATGATGCAGCACACAGAAGCAGGTAACTCCCATCCTGCTACCTTCCAGGACATGATCTCTTCGTAGGTATGAGGAATGAAGTTGTCATCGCTTGCTTGTGCATACTCTTGCCAATTATTGGGAAAGTACTTTTTCTTACCACTCATCTTCTAGGCGTACATCAATAAGGTTTGCATTCTTGTCTTTGGACAACTCAAGAGCAGCCCATGCAGCTGCTTCTGAATTGGGTGCGAGGATGTACCACGTACCTGTAGACAACACAACTTCGTAGTTCTTCATGCAATCCTCATTTGTGGTTATTTGTGTGCTTCTTCAGTAACGCCTTACGTCGTGCTACTGCACGCCTGACAGCTTGGGGCCGCCTGCGTCCTTGATCTTTACGCTTGCCATCGCAAGTCTTATGTATGGAACTGCATTGCATGTTATAAATTCATTGGTACAATGTATGTAATAACCAAACATGTATCCACACGTGTAGACGAATGCAATAGCAGCCGCAATTGTGAGTGTGAATAGCTGTAGGTATTGACCCACAACAATGTCAGAAGGTAATTTCATTGGATTAGTTTTTAAGGCAGAGGAACTTAGCTACCCTTCCCAATTGAGCAGTTAGATAGTCGACTTGTTCTTGATCGTAGTAACCTGCTGTTGCTTGAGTACGAATACCTTGAGCAACAAAGTCAACTAACTCAAGCCGAAGCTTGCGTTGTTCATCAGTTAGTGCTTTAGCCATCAATTAAACTCCGTGTCTTAGTGCGAGACCTGCAAAATCATCCTTAAAGGTGAGCAGTCGCTGAACTTCATTTTCAGTGAAATAACCTTCCTTGTTATCAATGGCCCTGTTGATTGCCTTGAGAATCAAGTTGAA
>Ga0070749_10002663_pt1 | contig 11948 bp, 17 predicted proteins | sample VirMetDEL_Nov_18_FD_75180 | JGI IMG/M metagenome (GOLD analysis project Ga0070749, IMG submission 75180) | Aqueous microbial communities from the Delaware River and Bay under freshwater to marine salinity gradient to study organic matter... | ecosystem: Environmental > Aquatic > Marine >...
CGCCAAGCCGATGTATCGCCTACCGATCAAGTTCAGCGCGCTGACGGGCGTGCGCGCTGGTGAGCTCATGGCGCTGACATGGGCCGACATCGACTTCGAGCGGGCGCTCGTCCGCATCAACAAGGCGGTGAAGAAGGGCGGCGGCGTCGGTGCGCCGAAGAATGTGCGGGCGGTGCGCTCGATCCCGATCGAGGCTTCGCTGCTGGCCGACTTGCGTCAGTGGAAGCTGGCGCAGCCGCACACGCAGCGCGTCCGCGACCTGGTGTTCCCGACGCGGGCTGGTAATCACAACTCGGCTGACAATCTACGGAAGCGCGGGCTGCACCCGGCGTGTGAGGCCGCTGGCGTGGCGCAGATCCGGTGGCATGACCTGCGGCACTTCTATGCGTCGATCCTGCTGTTCGGCGTCAAGGCCAGCGAGGCTGAGATTACGTCTCTACTGGGCCACCACAGCCTCGCGTTCACGCTCAAGCAGTATGGTCACTGGCTACCCGAAACCCGGCGCGACGACGAGATAGGCGATCGGCTGAGTGCGGCGTTGATTTAGCGCGGGCGTCCTGGCATCCCGCGCTATTGGACAACGTGGCCAGGGCCGCCCGCCAAGACCTCGGCGTCGTAAAGCCCAAGGCGGTCGCAGCACGCGCTACAGATGAAGTCTTCGCCGTTGGGCGTTTCGTTGTTTACGCCCCACAGCCCCTCAACGTCATCGTCTGTATCAACGAAGCCGTCGCATTGGTCGCATCGCATCACGCTCATGGCGCCTTCCTTTGCCTCGTTAGTCGGACAGTGTTCTATATTCGACGGGGATACCGGCATTGCGTGCAGCTTCAATCCCGTATTCCATTCCCTTAGTCACCCCAAGGTCAGTGTACACAATTGAAGCCTCGGCGACTTTGCGCCACGCCAAACCAGCATCAATGCCCCATTGTCTTTCGTGTGGGTCATCATCATTCAGAATGTTTGGTTGTGTGTAGAGTAAGTGACTTGCAATCGGTGCCTCACCTCTGCACAAAGCATCACGGACGCACCGTTGAGCATATTCAGTATTTGCTTCAACATCACCCGCATACGGGCTTTCAATAATAACTAATCGCATATTCAATCCCTCGTTTCTAAAAACCTGCCACTCGCGGTCCCAGCTACGCACGGCTAGGTTACCCAGCGGCCCTATGATCTGTTCAGTGTGGTGTGCGCTCCATCAAATCGCAGAGGCTCCTAATCGAACTTGCGGAGCTTGGCCGCGAAGTCGCGCAGTTGTTTCACCTTTGGGGCGGGGACGTAGACGCAGACCTTTTTCATCCCCGCAGCCTTCATGCGCTCGTAGTAATCGCGCTGGCGCGTCTTCAAATCTTTCGCGCTCATTTATTAAGCGCCTTTAGCGTCGCTTTTGCGGATTTGCAGATCGGCAATACTTCTCGATCAAACCCGAACGGGTCGGCGTAGTATTCGGCGCGTGATCGAAAGTCTTGAACTGTCTCTTCCGCTGTGGTCGGCTCCCCCCAATCGGGGTCCGGCTGTGATATGTCTACATAGTAGTGAGCCTTTGTCTCCCGAACGATGGGAGGTGTTCTGGTTTCGCAGTCAACGCAATCGTCATAGAAGCGTTTGGGGATTCTAATGGTTGTCATGTGGCTAACTCCTTTTTCTGATTGTCGTTAGATTATAACAGTTAGCCTCTAACAAGTCAACCCCTAAAATAAACGCTCGTTTGTGTCAGCGCATACTGCCTGGCTGGTTAGCCGGGTCGGCGCGGGCTATCTCGGATACACGGCGGGGCGCTCCTACGACAAGGCCAAGATGTTTAAGACCAGCCAATGCGAAGCTGGGACGTAGGTGATGATCTCGTTCATCGGTTCGGCAAGTGCTGCGCCAGGAACCGGCGGCACAGCGCACGGTATGACGGGGTTGATGGGGCGTTGCATGACAGTACGTCTAACGCTTCGCGGATTAAACGGGTTTGCAATTCTTTCGGCATAGTGTATTATCTCCTTATCCAAGGCCGTCCCGTGGTGGGACAGCCACTTTCAACAGTGGTTTATCCTCGTCTTGGACCCTTTCGTTCATCCTTCTCTGGATGACCTCCCTGAGAAACTGCCCCGGCTTACGAGCCGGGGCTTTTTTCATAACCACCCCAACGCTGTACCCAGCAACAGCAGGAATAGCGGAAGGACAAAACCGACGAACGCTACAGCGAACGATCCAAGGATGAAAAAAAGAACGTCACGCATCGGTCTTGCCGCCTTCGATGACCGGCCACGCGCCACGAAGCATAAGTTTACACTTCCGCATGGACAGGCCAGACAGTTCTTGCAGCGTAGACATGGCGTCACAGAAGGATATGTCGCCGCTCTTTACCCGCTCGCGCAGGATTTCGGAAATGGTCACACCCTCACACGTCATTGCGTCTCTCCTGACCAGATGTTGTAGTCAGGCGACCGACGGTCGGTGGTGTCGTAGCCGTAATTGCGACTGTAGCCGGGGCGGTGTTCACCGTATGGCGAGCCTCGGCCTAGCGGTGTGGGGTAGCCGCCTAACGGCGCGCTTGGTGCGGTGTTGCGGTACGTCTGCCGCCACGTTTGATAATTCTCGGACGACTGCCGTTCCCGATATTGTTGCCGCGTCTCAAGTAAGTTCTGCCCCGCTGCCGGTGTTGCGAACGCAACAACAACTGCGGTAAGGATGACCTTCCGTATCATTTCGTTTCCTTTCGTTGTGGTCTGTCGTCAATCAGATTGCCGACAGCTTGCGCGTCGAGCAGGATGCCGCAACACGCCATGACGTGACCCAAATGAGACACGCCGCTTTCGGGGTCTATATCTTCACTCTCCTGCCACGCCTTGACGTGACGCAGTATGGCGTTGATATAGACCGACGCCGCAACAGAGTTATCGCGCCAATTCCAAGGCCCATACTTATCGGCCCCTAGTTGGTGCGCCCCCGCTGCGGCTTCCATTGCTGCCCTCGGGATCAAGCCTAACGATGGCTTGACCATACCAAAGGCAGTCTTCGGGTTATTGTCAGGACGCTTCGACACTACGCGCCTCGATGTTCTCCCGAACGGTCTTGTTCACAAGCACGATAATCTCCTCGCGCAGGTCTTCCGGCACCCACAAGTCGATCCGGCCCCACCCATCGTCCCGCATACGCTGACGGTAAGATTTAGAGGCCCGACGCTGGGCTTCGCTAGTCTTCAATTTTGCCATTGGCTTCTCCTTATGTGTAGGTCACACAATACACATATGACCGGGTATGTCAACGAGGAAATCGCAGTGAGTTATTGTGGCGACGTTCATCCTCTAGGGCTTCGCGTTCTTCTCGCTCCTCTGCGATCTCCCGCACGGCATCCCGAAGAACCCGCAGGCGGCGTTCTTCGGGTGTCTCGTCTTTCTTGTCAGGCATCACTTACTCCACGTCTTAATAAACGAGGTCAATTGGCGCTCGTCCTTCTTCAAGCACGTAGGTATCGGCTCCCCGTACGGCTCGTTTTTGATCTGGTCTTGCACCAGATCGAGGCGGTGCCGTGCCTCGCCAACAAGATACGCATCGTCGTACTTTTCGTTGACTTCTTCAATGGTGCCGGTTTGCAGATAGCCATCCGGCACGTCGATGTTTTCAAACTGCTCGACCAGTTCATCGACCTTGAACGCGGCTTTAACGATGGGACGAATTTTAGCCATGAGAAACCCCTTCCTTGGCTGGTTGATGTTGTAAGCATTATACACATATGACCGGGTTTGTCAAATACTTTTTTCGATTGACGGTGTTAGGGTGTTACGTTTAACGTAGGCACGTTCATACATATGAAGGGATGACCACGGTGAAAACAAAAGAGATTGCACTGCAAGAGATCGAGGCGGTCATGCGCGAGTTCGGGGTATCCAAGACGCGCGTAGGGCGCGAGATTAATAAAGACCCCAACTTCGTAGACCGGCTCTCCGACCCCCGCAGAGACATTACGACAGAGACACTTGACAAGGTGTTTCGATATGTATTAGGTTTGCGACAGCAGCGTGAGTTCACGTTCACGTTCAGTCTGTAGTCTTTAGTCTTGGAAAAAACATGAAGCATTACACTTGGGGTGGCTCTACCGCCACCCGCACCCGAAACTGCAACGGTTGGATTGTTGCATCTAAGGGTGTCCCGCCCCATCCACCGTCCGACGCAGCAATAGAAGGCTCGATGCACCATGAAGTGCAGGAGCTTTGTTGGAAAAACGACACGGTGCCGGATGAATACCTTGGCCGCATCTACGAGGAAGGCTCGCACAAGCGCGAGTTTACCGAAGACGACCTGCCGCTGGCGAACGCCGCGTACGCGCTTGCCGATAGTGTGCTAGAGGAGTTCGGCATCGAGGAGTTCTTTGTCGAGCCGTTCGTCGAGTGGGTCGAGGGTGAAGTCGGTGGGTCCATCGACCTGCTAGGTATTAGCGAAGACCGCAAGATTGGCATGGTGTTGGATTATAAGTTCGGCACGAAGGCGGTGGGCATCGACACCGATCAGCTACCTTTCTACGCCGTCTCCGCGATCAACGACGCGAAGATGGGGAAACACTTCAAGGATGTCGAGACGTGGGTGTTGGTCATCATCCAGCCGCGCGGCGCGGGCATCACAAAGAAGTCGATATCTGCGAACGAGCTAGAAGACTTCGCAGTTGATATGTGGCTCGCCATCGAGGCCAGTAAAGGCGACAACCCAAAGAGAAACCCCGGCGCGTGGTGCGCGTTCTGCCCTGCCGCCCCTTATTGCGAGGCAAAGAGGCAGAAGATGCACGAAGCAACACTGATTACACCTGAGAACCACAATTCTCTCAACGCCGCCGCCGGTATGGTGGCTGAGGTCGAGGAGTGGTTGAAGCGGGTCAAGGAAGAAATGTACGTCCAAATGAACCGTGGCGTAAACGTCGAGGGTTGGAAGATCGTCGAGAAGCAGGCACGTCGGTACTGGGCCGATGAGGTTGCAGTCGTCGAGTTGGCAGCAGAGAACGGCATCCTTGAGGATGTTATGGATTACAAGTTGAAGTCGGTCGCACAGGCCGAGAAAGTATTCAAGAGCGCCGGTCTTGCCGACGATCTTGAGGAGTTTGTCGAGAAGAAATCCAGCGGCACCACTATCGCCGTTGAAAGCGACAAGCGCGAAGCAGTCGTTGTTACCGACATTGTTGGTAAACTCAACGACATTATGAAACCGTCTTAAAGAAGGGACAGTCTACTATGTCTACGAATTTTCCTACCGTTATGAAGCGCAACGAGCTTGCTCAAGCCCTTCAACAGTCTCAAGTCACCGAAACCAACGCCAATTCCGGCGGCTCTGAGTTCATCCGTTTTGATTTCGAAAGCGGTGAGTTCGATGTCGGGCGCGAGCGCGACGACATTACCGGCGACGAGGTGCTGGTAAACACCGCGTCGATCAAGCACGGCTGGATTTTGTGGAGCGGTGGTCGCCCCACGAAGTCTTTCGTCCCGTTCAATCAGGCGATCCCCGTGGCACCGGAGCCGGTGTTCAAGGGCAAAAACCAGAACGGGCAGGATGAGTTCGACTATCCGTCCGAAGGGCGCAGCTTTGAGGGTGCGCTGTACGAAGACGGGCAGATGGTGCAATTCGACACGTCGAGCTACGGTGGGCGCAAAGGCATCGACACCCTGCTTGGACATATCAAGCAGAAAGCCGCTTTAGGCGGCGATTACCTCTACCCGCTGGTGCAGTTGACCAGCGAAAGCTACGCCAACGCCAAACGTGGGGGTAAGTTGACCTTTAACCCGGTCTTCAAGATCGTCGCTTGGTGCAACGAGGACGGCGAGAAAGAGCCGGAGCAGGCTGAGGCTATCGCAGCGCAGCCAGAGCAGCAGGGCGACGAGGAGCCGGTTGCTGAGGAGCAACCGAAACGTCGCCGCCGTAAGGCAGCGGCAGGTTGAGGGGGTTGCGGGGGGCTTCGGCTCCCCGCGCTTCTCGTGCTGTACCTAGATTTCGAAACCCGAAGTCAGTGCGACCTGTCGTTCCACGGGTTACGGCGCTACGCCGTAGACCCGACGACGGAAGCGATCTGCATGGCGTACTGCTTCGATGACGAGCCGATGGAGTTTTGGGAGTTGGTTGAACCGTTCCCGCAAGTCGTTGCGGACTATATCGCAAGCGGTGGCCCCATCATGGCGCACAACGCCTCGTTTGAGGCAGACATTTTTGATTTTGTTATAGCCGAAGACTACGACATAACCCCACCAAAGCGTGAGCAGTGGCAGTGCAGCATGGTCATAGCGCTGGCGAACGGGCATCCGGCAGGATTGGGTGAGTTGGCTAAGAGCCTCTGCCTGCCGCTACAGAAACAAGAGCACGGCACCCGCTTGATCCGCGAATACTGCGCGGTCAATTTCAAGGACATATTTCTGCCGCAATTTGAAGCAGATCGGGAGCTAATGAAAGAATACTGCGTGTTCGACGTTGAGGTAATGCGCGAAGCGGTCAAGCGCATGCGTGACCTGACACCTACTGAGTGGGCAGAGTATCACCTGACCGAAAAGATCAACGACAAAGGGTTGCCGGTCGATCTCAATCTATGCCGGTCGGCGCTGATGTACTCCAACGAGCTTAACGAAGACGCTTCTAAAGAGATCAGCCGCATCACAGACGGTAAAATGACGAAGCACACGCAACGCAAGGCGCGGGACGCTTTTGTTCTGCCGAGGTTGGAGCAGCATCACCTCGACCTGATATCGGTCTATAAGAAGGGTGAGAAGAAACTGAGTTTCGATCAGGAGCACCGCAAGTATCTGTTAGACTGCGACGATCTCGATCACGAGGTTCGAGAGCTACTAGAATACATCGACGCCGCAGGGTCTAGCGCGCTCAAGAAATACGCCGTCGCCGTGCATTGTGAAGTGGATGGTCACGTCCACCATACGTTCCAGTTCCACGGCGCGCAGACAGGGCGTTTCAGCGGACGCGGACTACAACCGCACAACATGCGACGAGACGCCTATCCTAACGACGAGGCCGAAGCCTTAATCAGCGACATCATCGCCGGATACGAGATCGAACAGCCGGGCAGGACGATGGCGCGGCTGTTGCGGTCTATGATTACGCACCCTGACGGTGTGTATTTCGTGGATTGGAGCAACATCGAGGGGCGCATCGCACCGTGGATATCCGCCGACAGTCGAGCGCAAGCGCGCATTGACCTGTTCGCTGCCGGTGCCGACCTATACAAGCGTTCGGCCATGAGTATGTTTGGCATCCCGACGGAAGATTTGGTTGACGACAACCAACGCCAAAGCGGTAAAGTAGCGGAGCTTAGTCTAGGTTACGGCGGGGCGAAAGGTGCGCTGACCCGCATGGCTAAGAATTACGGTATGGTCATACCGGAACACGAGGCAGAGAACATTGTTACCCTGTGGCGTAGCGCGAACCAGTGGGCGGTGGACATCTGGCACGAGTTCGAACGTGCCGCCGAGGATGCCGTCAACAGCCCCGGCGTACCGTTCAAGGCAGGACGTTGCACGTACCAGCGTGACGACGACTATTTGTGGTGCATGTTGCCGTCAGGGCGGGTTTTGGCGTATGCTTTTCCTGACGTGGAATATATCGACGACCCGTGGGGTGGTCGGTACAAGGCGACGTTTCAGACGCCCGTCAAGCCAGCGAAAGACGCAGTGGGCAGGGTGCGCGCGCACCTAAGAGGGGCGCTTATCTTTCAGAACGCCGTGCAGGCGTGTGCCGCTGACATCTTACGTGGCGCGCTGTTAGGGTGTGACGAGGCTGGGCTGGACATTCGCCTACACTGTCACGATGAGATCATGGGGGTTGGCCCCGAAGACGACGGTGAAAGGCTTAACACGATCATGCTAACCACACCAAACTGGGCTGACGGTCTGCCATTGGCAACCGGCGGGGTAAAGTGGGCGAAAAGGTATGGAAAGTGAGCAGGCACTACAACGATATCTACAGCGCGTGGCGCGCGATTACGGGATATTCTGCCGGAAGGTCAGAGCCGAAGGGCGACGAGGCTTTCCTGATATATTCCTTGCCAAGGGCGGTTGGTGCGTATTCGTCGAGTTAAAAAGCCCGACCGGTAAAGGGCGGTTATCGCTCCACCAATTTCGGGAAATACAAAGACTAGAAGACGCTGGGATGCCGGTCAGGGTTATAGATACGAAAGAAGGGGTAGATGATGTTATCCAAGACATCCTTAACGAAAAAACAACGAGCCGCTATTGACCGGCTATATGAGTACGACCGCACCATCCTTGTCGCGCCTACGGGTGAGGGTAAGACGGTGATATGTTTAACGGCAATCAACGATCTCGTGCTAGAGGGACACCTAGAGACGGTGATTGTCGCTTGCCCGGCCAAAGTGGTCGATGTCTGGCCGAAGGAAGTTAAGAAGTGGTCGCACCTTGAGGGGCTGCGTGTAGTTGCGGTGAAAGGCACGCCGGAACAGCGCGAGGAATGTCTTTACACTCCGGCGGATGTTTATGTTATCTCGTTGAATAACCTTCAGTGGTTGTTGGACGAGGGTTATGTGTCCGACGGCATCATCATCGACGAGTTGTCGAAGGCTGCGGGTAAGCAGACGGCGCGCTTGAAGCGTAAGGTTTTGGAGCGTGAGATCAAATGGCGCGTCGGCATGACGGCAACCCCGGTTAGCCAAGATTTCACCAAGCTCTACAATATGTGTCGTATCATCGACGGCGGTGCGGCGTTAGGCACCAACAAGCAGCGGTACTTGGACACCTATTTCACGTCCGATTACATGGGCTATAAGTGGACGATCCGCGACGGTGCCGCCGAACAGATCATGCGGCGCATTGGTAGTTTGGTTCACGTCATCGAGGACCGTAAAGAGGACAAGCTGCCACCGTTAAGTAAGAGGGTGGTACGTTTTACGATGCCTTCACATACTCGACCACGATACGAAAAAATGAGGAAAGACTTGTTCGCGGACGAGGTTGAGGCTGCGAACGAGGCGGTCGCGTCGGGTAAGCTGCGACAGATAGCGTCGGGCTTTATCTACGACGAGGCAGGCGATGTCAGGACTTACGATTACTCGCGCCTATTCAAACTGCAAGAGGTGTTGGCTGAGGGTGAGCCGACGTTGATCTTCTATGAGTTTGTCGAGCAGGGCGAACAGATCGAACGGTTGCTGGTTGAGTACAGCCATAGCCGCGCGGTACAGATACAGTCTATGAGCCACGGCGTTGACGGTTTGCAGCATATGTTTAACCGCGCCGTGTTCTACCAACCCAACTGGTCACGGGACGCCACCGAACAGGCTATCGGTCGGCTCTGGCGCACCGGTCAAACGAAACCCGTGGAAATAATAACGCTAGTCTGCGACGACACACTGGACGACGTAGCAATGGCACGGGTTGAGGGTAACGCCCAGTGGATGAAACTCTTTGAGGAACATACGAAAGGAAAGACGAGGGATTGATATGATAGACCGTAACACCTTCCTAGCCACCATCTTCGAAGACCGGGACGACGACGAGATGATCTGCGTCTCTAAGATGATCCCGGCAGATAACGTCAACGACAAGCCGGGCTTCTGGAACGTGCCATCGACGCATGGTGTGTTTCGCAAGTGGAAACCTGAGACGCAGGAAGCCGCGTGGTACTTCTGCGTTAGCACCATGCAAGAGGAATGGAACGAGCGTGAGACGGCGATCAAGCGCAAGCGTGACAACATCCGCTATATCTACTGCGTGGTGTTCGACGATATCGGCACCAAGGCCGCGCCGCCACCGGTCGAGCCTAGTTGGAAGATCGAAACCTCTGAGGGTAATTTCCAATGGGGTTACATGATCGAGAAGACCGACGACATCGAGACGCACGAGGCGTTTACCGCTTGGGGTGCCGACCAAGGCTGGGGTGACGCTGGCGCTGGCGGCTCGTACCGCATCATGCGGCTCCCCGGTAGCTATAACCTCAAGCCCGGTCGCGGTCTGTTTCAGTCGCGCGTCACCTACTGGGAGCCGGTCGTATGGACGTTGGGTGAGTTGATCCAAGACTTCGGTAATCCAGAGTTAGGGTCATACGTATCACGTAGCACGGTGTCACGCAGTAAGGTGTCACACGGCCCTGATTTCGACCCTTTGTTGAGTTGGTTGAAAGATCGTGGTCACGTCCTGTCGGACAACGGCGACGAGTTCGTTGAAGTCGTATGCCCTTGGTCGCACGAGCACACCGACGGCAACAACGTAGCCTCATATTCTCCGCTGGGTCGCGGCACCGAACAGTGGTCGATGTTCCGCACCTTCAACTGTTTCCATGAGCACTGCAAAGACCGCGACTACGACGATTTTATCGAGGCCCACCAACGCTCCGGCGCACCGTTCGCGCCGAAGTACGATCCTATGCCCTACCTACAGGACCGTTACGCTCTGATCGTTGACGGTCAAGAGGTGGTCGATCTACACCAACGCCCGAAGGGAGGGTTGTGGGTCTACGATCTCAACGATTGGGCGCTGCTCTACCCCGGTAAGGTCCGCGTCCCGTACGCCGAAAATCCAGTTCCAATCAAGAGTGCGTTTATCGCTGACGGCAACACCCGCAAACCCATCACGTCGGCCTACGTCCCGAACGCCGACGCCATCGTTGAGCAACACGGTCAAATGGTCGTCAATAAATACGTCGAACCTAACTGGCCTGAGACGGACGACGAACCAGCGACGTTTCTTGAGCACGTCGCGTTCCTACTTCCCGACGATATCGAGCGCCGTTGTTTCTTAGATTGGCTCGCATACAAAGTGCAGAACCCTTCTAGTCGATCCTACGCGGTCCTGATGGTCGCCAAGGGCCACGGCACCGGTCGCGGCAACCTTCGCCAACGCATCACCCGAATGCTCCAAGGCAAGGTCAACACCGCATCGTTTCCGCAGCTAATCGGTCGCGGCACCGCAGCCGAACAGAATTATAATGATTGGGTGTCACGGTGTCAGTTCGTGGTCGTCGAGGAAGCCAAAGACAACATGGAAGCCCAGGACTTCTACCACGGCTATGAAACCTTCAAGTCGCTGGTCGATACCCGCGTAGTCCCTGTCCGCGTCAACCCTAAATTCGGACGCACCCGCGACGATCACGCCTACTTCAATGCGCTGATCTTCTCCAACCACACCGACGCGCTCGTTATCCCCGAAGGCGACAGGCGCATCGCCGTCTTTACCAACCCCGACACCCGCCGGGAAAAGGAATACTATGACCGCATCGAGGGTGGCGACACTGACAAGGAAGCCGCCGCACTATACTGGTGGCTCAAGCGCCGCGACGTGTCCAACTTCGATCACGTCTACCCGCCCGACACCGAAGCCAAACGCGATATGATCTCTATGGGTCGATCAAATGGCGACAATATCGAGGACGAGGTGCTGGCAGGGTGTCAGGGTGATCTTGTCACGCAGTCGATCCTAGTCGAGAAAATCCGACAGGTTGCCAACGCAAACGGTGACCGTGACATCGCAGCCAAACCCGAAAATCTCAAACGGCGCATCTGGCGCAGGCTAAAATCGCTCCGTCCAGAGGCAAAAAACGGTGCTAGGTATTCCCTAAATGGGACGCAAAATGAAGTACGCGCCATACAAAATCTAGGGAAATGGCGCGAAGTCGATCAAGCGCGCGACACCGACACTATCGTAAAAGAGGTAATGAAAAACGAAACTAACGTGGTTTCGCTCGTGCAGACCGGAAATTAGGGAAAACGGCGCGCCGCCGGAGGTTTTCCCTAAATTTTCCCTAACTGATAAGTTATTGATATTATTATATATTATTTCTTATTTAGTTACTTAGGGAAAAAGGGAAAGATATATAATAATAATAAAAAAAGAGGAGAGAAAAAATAATAGTCTATAGAGGGCTTTCCCTAGTCACTATTTCCCTAATCCACTAACCCCGGCGGCGCAAAGTCGATCAAGGCAAGCCCGACGGTCGAATATAACCGGTTATAAATTGGCAAATTGGCG
>Ga0070749_10002667_pt1 | contig 11941 bp, 3 predicted proteins | sample VirMetDEL_Nov_18_FD_75180 | JGI IMG/M metagenome (GOLD analysis project Ga0070749, IMG submission 75180) | Aqueous microbial communities from the Delaware River and Bay under freshwater to marine salinity gradient to study organic matter... | ecosystem: Environmental > Aquatic > Marine > Coastal...
TAATGCCACCTCGCTTGTGTCAAGCTACGACGAACTCCTCGGCAACGAGGCGATGTTTGATGCGGGCACCGACACCATCACCTACAGCAACCATGGGTTGTACGACGGCGACAAGGTCGGGTTTGTCAGCGTTGATCCCGCCGACATTCCTGCCGAGTTGGCGCAACTGAACACTGGCGCTGAGTACTTCGTGGTCAACGCCACGACCAACACGTTCCAGATCTCTTCTGCACTGCATGGGACGCCCTTGGCTTTCAGCGCACCTGCGTCAACGGGGCCTGTGACCATCGGCAAGCTGCCATACTGGGACGGAGACCTCGTCGGCTGCACCATCACAAGTGGCGGATCGACCGGCATCATCACGGCCAACACGGGAGGCATCATCCTTATCAGCGGAGGTTGGACGGGCGGCACGCCTGCAAGTGGCCTGACGTACTACATCTCAAAGCCGCTGACCCACTGGCGCAACAATCCCTACTGGACGGGTCCAGGCGCAGGGTTTCGCTACCCCAGCAACGACATGATGCCGGGTGGCACCGGAGCCAACGGGCTCATCTACAACCGAGCAAACGGCCAGTACGAGTATTCCTACAAGCTGACCGCGCTCGAGGCCGCGACCGCCAACAAGACCACGATCAACGCCAACGGGCTGGCGCAGAGCACGGGCCCGTATACGGTCGAATGGGTATACATCCCGGGCAGTGCGGGCCTTGGGTACCGGCTGCGCATCAAGCACACTGGAACGACCTCTACGCCCCTCACAGGGCTTGTGCAGTTCGAGAAATACCTGCGCGGCAAATACTTGGTCAGCCTGCTGGGTTTCTCAAACAGCGCAAATCAACTGAACGTCAACGGATTCTGGCGCGTCCACAGCGTCACGCCCATGGTGCCAGAGGTGGTGTCACCGCCATCACCAGCCGTCCCCAGCTACATAGACCTCGAGGCAGTGAACTTCCGGTCGTACACCTCTCCTGCCGCATCCACAACCACCCTGACAGCTACAGCCTACGACCCGGGGAACGGGCAAATAGATGTCGGCAGCAACAGCGGTCTTTCGACTGGCGACTCGGTGGTTCTTATTTCCTCTGGCGGCAGCACGCTTCCAACGGAGCTTGCCTTTGATCAGCAATACAGAATCCACAGCATCCCCGGAAACAACCGCATTGTTTTGGAAGACCTGAACGGGACTCCAATCCAGTCGTTCACTGGGTCGCCTTCTGGAAACAGCCTTGTGCTCGTTCGCCAATCTGTCAATGGAACGGCCAACGCCAATACGTTTGTCACGCGAGTCATCAACCAGCTGCACCACCGCTTCGGCGCACTCGTCGAGTTCGCGTGGCGCATGAGCAACATGGTTGGCAAGCGCATCAACGTGATCCACCTCGGGATCAACTCGAGCGCGCAGATCTTCCGCAACAGCCAGAACTACTTTGGCTTTCCCGGCGAGATTGGCTGGTGGGACTACAACAAGTACTTGGATTGGACGCCTGGTGATCCAGACGGCAACGCTGTCCGCCTGAAGAAGATGATCACGACCATGGCTCCGGCGGCCCTGCAAGCCGAGGGCAGCGCCAAGCCGTTGAAGATCTTGGGCATCGTGGGCTTTCAGGGCGAGGGCGATGCCATCGTCGAGGCTGGCCGCGAGATGTACACCAAGACGCTCAACACGTTCTACCAATGGCTGCGAAGCACGGTGCAGAACGCAGGCCTGAGTTACTACAAGTCCGCAGCGCAGATCCCCGTGATGCACGCAAGCCTGCCCAGCAACCCGTGGGAGCTTACGGGCACGTTCTACGGACAGAGCATTGTGGGTGACACCAAAGGCTTGGTGAATGCGGCCATCGCGGACTTCGCAGCCAAGGACGGTTACGCCTCGACCATTGACACCAACGACAGCCCGCGTCTGTTTCCAGACAGCAGCGCCTATGTGCAGACCCTGATCGGCAGCGATCCCCTGCACTTCAACGGCTACGGCGAGGCCCGCAACGGCGAGCTTGCTGCCGACGCCATCCTCGACGCCATCAACTGCGCGCTGCCCAACGCTGGCAACGACAAGGTGGTCGAGATCTGCAACCTTGCGCTGTCGCACCTTGGTGAGTCGGCCAGTATCACTAGTATCGACCCGCCGGATGGCAGCATGCAGGCGGCCCACTGTGCCAGGTTCTATCCCATCGCCCGCGACAGTCTGCTGCAGATGCAGAACTGGTCGTTCACCATGCGTCGAGAGACCCTCACGCCAGTGGTCAACAACTGGACCGAGTGGGACTACTCGTACGCGATGCCGTGCAATGTGGCCAACGTCGTGGCGATCCTGCCGCCTGACGCGAGCGATGACTACAGCTCGATGTACGCGCCGACGCAGAACACCTACTACACCGCGCCCATGGTTGCGGCTGGCCAGTATGTCCCGCAGCCGTACACGGTCGAAACCGACTCCAACGGCTACAAGGTCATCTACACCGACCAGCCCAAAGCAGTTATCCGCTACAGCGCGCTGGTGACCGACACGAAGCAATTCCCGCCCGTGTTCATCATGGCCCTGTCGTGGCACCTCGCGAGCATGCTGGCTGGCCCAATCATCAAGGGTGACGCTGGCTCAAGCGAAGCCAAGCGTTGTGTGCAGATGATGATGGGCTTCCTGTCCAAGGCAGAGACCAGCGACAGCAACCAGCGCAACATCAAGCCAGAGCAGATCACGCCATGGATGTCGGGGAGGTGAGCCATGCCAAGCACGCGCATCTACACTAGGTCTTTCGCTGGTGGCGAGATCGCGCCCGAGATGTATGGGCGCATCGACGATGTCAAGTACCAGAGCGGCGCGGCCATGCTGCGCAACTTCGTCACGAAGCCGCAAGGACCAGCCTACAACCGCCCAGGCACTGCCTTTGTTCGCGAGACCGGCAACAGCGGCAAGAAGTCGCGCCTTATCCCGTTTGTGTTCAGCACGACTCAGGCCGTGGTGATTGAGATCGGAGTCACCACCGGCACGGCGTCGTTCTTTCGCTTTCACGCGCAGGGAGGAACGCTGCTTGCTCCAGCCGTTGGATCGCTTGCCGCCTACAAGACGCCGAGCACATCGGTCACGTTCACGGGCTCAACCGACACCGTCAACTGGTCTGGCCATACGCTTGCCAACGGCGAACAGGTGTTCTTCACGGGTGCCAACCTCCCGCCTGAAGTCGCCCTCAACCGCATATTTTACGTCATCAACCAAGCATCTGGCACGTTCCAGATATCAACCACATCGGGTGGGCCTGCGTTTGGCTTTGCCAACTCAACGGGCAACTGCAACGGATACTTCTCCTACAAGCAGGGCGACCTTGTCCGCGCTGGCACGGCACCCAACGAGCGGGCCTACTACTTCCGCAACCCGCAGACCTCTTACGTCTTGGGCGCATCCTATGCGGACCCTGACACGACAGCCCCGATTATCGCAAACGCTGACTGGTGGCCGCAGCCAGCCACGGGCGAATACGAGATTCCGACCAACTACAGCACGGGAACCTTCTACACCGAAGCCGAGCTGTTCGATGTCCACTACGCGCAGTCCAACGATGTGCTGACGCTGGTTCACCCGAACTACAGGCCGATGGAGCTGCGCAGGTACGGCTCGACCGACTGGCGCGCAATCCCGATCTTCTTCACTAACTCGCTTCCCACGCCCACTGGGCTGTCAATAACGGCTACGCCGGGCGGCGCAATCGAGATTGATCTTGCGCGCAGATGGGACAACACGGTAACCAACAGCAATGATCGAGTCGTATTTGAGTTTACCAGCGAACATGGATTTGCCAAAAACGACACTGTCTACGTCTACGACTGCCTTTGGAACTTCATCAACGACAAGTTTTTTCTAGTTCAAGAAAACGCGCAGGCCGGCTTGCCAACGCAGCTAACCGTCAAAACATACGACGGTGGAGCCGATGTAAACTTCAACACAACTGGAGACACGCTAGCAGATTGGACTTGCAGTGGTGACGCGACCACGGAACTCATCACTACAAATGCCAACCCACACAATCTCCTAGAGGGGTGTCCGGTAATTTTCAACAATGTTGGCGTTAACATTCCGCCTCCTCCGCTGACTAACGGCACGACTTATTACGTTCGCAATCCTACCGCTACGACCTTTCGCGTTTCTGCCACGCCGACTGGTGCTTTGATTAATCTAACTGGCACTACTAGCGGGTTCCGCATTTCGATTGGCAAGACTGGCAAGTTCCAGTTCAGCAACCCGACGATTGACACCAACAACAAGTACAAGGTCACGGCTATTGGGTCTGATCTTGTTGAATCGGCTGCCACCGCTGAAGTGACCGCAGCCAACAACTTGTATGTCGCTGGTGCCTACAACACCGTCACTTGGAACAAGGTGGACGGAGCTGTCCGATACAACGTCTACAAGGAGCAGACCGGCCTCTACGGATACATCGGCCAGGTCGAACAGCCCACGGATCCGCTGGCCACGACCGTCTCCTTCAAGGATGACAACATCGCTCCCGACATGGGCATCACCACGCCCATCTACGACAACGTGCTGCAGTTGGGCAGCGACTGCCCAGCAGCCGTCACCTACTACGAGCAACGTCGATGCTTTGGCGGAACGACCAGCGCTCCGCAGACCGTTTGGATGACTGCCAGTGGCACCGAATCCAACTTGGTTTATCACATCCCGACGCAGGACTCCGACCGCATCAGCTTCCAAGTTGCCGCGCGCGAGTCCAACACCATCCGGCACTTGGTCCCGCTGCAGCAACTTGTGCTCTTGACCAACTCTGCCGAATGGCGTGTGACATCGGTCAACGGCGATGCTCTGACGCCGTACACCATCTCAGTGCGACCGCAGAGCTTCATCGGTGCCAACAATGTGCAGCCGTTGATCGTCAACAACACGATGATCTACTGCGCAGCTCGAGGCGGACATGTCCGCGAGCTTGGCTACAACTGGCAAGCCAACGGTTACATAACGGGCGACCTCAGCCTGCGCGCCGCTCACTTGTTCGATGAGTACACTCTCACCGACATGGCGTACGGCAAGGCCCCGCGCCCGCTGCTGTGGTTTATCAGCTCAACTGGCAAGCTGCTTGGCATGACGTATGTGCCCGAGGAGCAAATCGGGGCCTGGCACCAGCACGATACCGATGGTGCGTTTGAGTCATGCGCGGTCATCCCCGAGGGCGACGAGGACATGCTGTACGTCGTGGTCAAGCGCACGGTGAACAGCGTCACGAAGCGTTACGTCGAGCGCCTGCAGAGTCGAGACTTTGCCGAACTGGCCGATGCTTGGTTTGTGGACTGCGGCTTCTTCGTGGATGCTGGAGTTGGCAGCGCGGTTTCCTCCGTGACCATCCCCCTAGACGCCAGCGGCAACAGCTACCTGCGCAGCAAGACCGTCACGGTGTTCGCCGACGGCAAGGTCCAGACCGCCAAGGTCGTGCCAGCAAACGGCGTGATCACGCTTGACGCACCCGCCCGCAAGGTGCTTGTTGGGTTGCCTATCACCGCTGACCTGCAGACTCTGCCGATGACCATCCAGATGGAGGCCTTTGGCCAGTATCGGGTCAAGAACGTCAACAAAGCGTTCCTGCGCGTGCTGCGCTCTGGACAGTTCTACATCGGCCCTACCGCGTCCAAGCTCCTCAAGAGCGACCCCTATACGACCTCGCCGACCCTCGTCAGCGAAAACGTGGATGTCATGTTGAGCCCTTCGTGGGAATGGGACGGAACGGTCTTCGTGCGACAAACCGACCCGCTACCGCTTGAGATAACCAGCCTGACCGTGGAAACGGCCATTGGAGGTGGGTGATGAGCAGCTTTTCAACGCCTGCGTACATGCAGTACACGCCAGTCACCCGTGGCATGCTTGACAGCGGCCAGCAAGCATCTGGGATGGAGGGCGCTGGCATGTCGCCATTCGCCACCGCTGGCCTGATCCTCGGCATGGCTGGTGCCTTGCAGGGTGCCATTGGCAGCTTCTACGCAGCCAAGTCCCAGCGATACCAGCTCAAGTCCCAGCAGCTCTCGCTGGAGTTCCAGCAGTCGATGTCTGCGATCAACGCCCGCAATGCTGAGTACCAGGCGCAGTCGATTATGGAAGCTGGCCAGCGTCAGATCGGCCAGTACACAATGCGTGCTGGCGCAGCCAAGCAGGCGGCTCGCGCAGCCATGGGCGCTCGAGGCGTTCAAGCGGGGGTCGGCAGCGCAGCCGAGGTCATGGCAACCGCCGATGTGGCCAAGGAAATCGATGTGCTGACCATCAACGCAAACACGGTCAGGGCAGCCGAGGCGCAGCGCATGCAGCGTACCAACATCCTCAACGAAGGGATGATGGCTGGCGTGCAGGCTCAGAACCTGATGCGCATGCGCAGGACCATTGATCCTTACGCAATGGCCGCTCCTAGCCTGCTGAGTTCTGCTGGCCAAGTTGCATCAAGCTGGGCCGTTGCCAGCGACCGAGGCCCGTATCGCAGCGACTTCATCTGAGGAACCATGGTCCAAGTGCCCCGCTTCCCGTCCGTTGACCTTCAGCCGATGCGCATGCCGGAGGTGCAGGCTCCGCGCGTGCAGCCCATGGAGGACCAGACTCCTCGACAGATTGCGGCTGGTGCCGAGGCCGTCTCGCAGCTCGCCAGCGCCGGCATCCGCTACGGCATGTACGAGCAGCGGGTCGAGGAGCGCATGCGCAACCAGCTCGACGATGCGCGCACCAACGAGGCGTTCAGCCAGATCTACGACTTCTCCGTAGACCAGATGTCCAACAAGGACACGGGCTACGAGTACCGAGTCGGCAAGGCAGCACAAGAGGCATACCAGCCCACCCGAGAATCGATTGCCAAAAAGACCAAGGAGATCGAGAACGGCCTACAGAACGATGTGCAGAAGCAGATGTTCCGCATGAAGGCTGGGCGCTACCTGACGGGCGTCTACGCCTCGATGGACAGCCACTACCAAAAGCAGGTCAATATCTACGACATCAGCCAAGCTGAGGTCTTGGCTCAGAACTACGGCGAGACCGCGCTGCGCAGCTACAAGCTCTCGCTCAACGAGCAGGATCCGCAGAAGAAAGCCCAGTTTGAGAAGGACTACCAGGACTTCAAGGGCGGCATGGTTGGCCAGATCAACCGGATTGCCGACATCAACAACGTGCCAGCGCAGGATCCAATGCGCGCGTCCGCCATCAAGAAGGCGACCGATTTGCTGCACGGCAACGTGGTGCAGAGCCTGATCGATGACAACCGCCCCGCCGATGCCCTGCGCTACTTGGAGAAGTACCGCTCCGAGATGTCCGAGGACATGGGCAGCAAGGCTCAGGCTTCGGTTACCCGCGCAAGCATCAACGACCAGGCGACCCGCGTTGCCCTACCGCTTCGCGGCACCGACATGAGCCTGAAGCAGCGCAACGATGCCTTGGTTGCCATGTTTGAGTCCAACAAGATCCCAGCCGAGGTGCTGGCGCAGGCTCGCAACATTGTGGCCTACGACTTCAACCTTGAGAAAGACGAGAAGGAGCGCACGCAGTCGCAGGCCTTGCAGGAGGGCATGAACTGGGTGCTTGCCAATCCCGGCAAGCCGTTGAGCCTTGCGCCGCCGCAAGTCCAGCAGCAGGTGCTGGAGAACGATGTGCTTGGCAAGGTCAACAAGGCAATCGATGCCCAGAACGAGCTGAACAACAGCAAGGCCATGTTTGAGGTTCGCAGCATGGCCAACAGCGACGAGGGGCTGAAGGCCTTGCGCGACATGACGCCCGAGCAGTTTGCGCTCAAGTACATGCCGCAGATGAACAGTCAGGACTTCAGCTACGCCAAGTCGCTGCACGCAGCAGCTCGAGGCGAGGCGACTCCTGAGCAGCAGCGCCTGCACAGCCTTGAGGATCGAGTGCTCCTCGGCGCAGTCGAGGCTGGCATCATTTCCAAGATGCCAGGCAAGGATGCCCAGTTGAGCTCCAAGGAGAAGCTCGCACTCACGCGCTGGCAGAAGGACTTCAGCAACAAGATTGCTACGCAAACGACGGCGACAGGCAAGGCACCGACCGATGCCGAGATCCAAAACATGATTGACCAAGAGGTCATCCTGCGCACAACCAAGGTGAATCTTGATCAGTTCGGCTTTGATCCAGAGCGCGTGCTTTCCGAGATCGTTGGCGACGAACAGCTCATGCAGAATGCGTACGTCAGGAACAGAGACGGAAGCATCTACTACATTAGCCCATCCCGCAAACTGCAGCCTGGAGAGCTTGGCCTTACCGAGCAGGTGATGGACCAACTCAAGAAAGAACTGCAAGCGCAAGGGCTTGCACCAAGCACAACCAACGCAATGTACCTTTGGCTCAAGCAGCAGGGACAGGAACCCAAGTAGCACATGGAACCGAAGAACCTGACCGACATCATCGCGGACCTGTCGCTGGTGCAGAATCCGCAGGATCCCCAGAAGCAACAGCCGTCTCCTGCGCAGCAACCGAAGCCCGATGTCATCGATCAGGCCCGCGGCGCTGAAGGTCCAGATTGGTATCGCGCCAGCGACTTCATTGCACCCGTTGGCGTCAACGTGCAAGGCACGCGCATCGACCAGCAGATCCGTCCTACGGCTGCTCGCAGGATGCAGGATGTGCTGGATCGCATGGATCAACAGGATCCCACTGCGCCTGCGCCGACCCCTACTCAGCAGCGCCCGTTTCAGGACGCAGCCGTTGCGCTCAAGAAGCAACTCAGCGATGACCTCATGCGCTCGTTCAACGCAACGTACGCGCAGAACCCTGACTTTGCTGCCGAGGTCAACACGATTGCGTCCCGCCTGAACTTGTCGCCGGACCTTGTGATGCGCAACCCTGAGGAGGCGCGCAAGGTCTACGACATGCTGACGTTCCAGCGTCGAGGCCTGTTGGCAAAGAATCCTGCGATGGCAACCAGCCTGAGCGACCCCAAGATCATGGCGGTCGCGAAGGATGACCTCGACAACCTGTCGTGGTGGGACAGCGGCTGGAACTCGTACGAGCGCAGCCAGCTCAACATGCAGAAGGGCTACCTCGGCTATGCCCTGCAGTCGGCGCAGAGGTTTGGCAACGTCGCCTACGAGAAGGAACTGCGCGCGCAGATCGCCCAGGTTGACAAGCGCATCGCAGAGCTTCCGGTCAAGAGCACTGGCTTCTCTGGCTGGGTATCGCCCGCAGCCGAGTTTGTTGGCCAGCAGCTCTTCCTTGCGCCCAAAGCGGCAACCATTGGCAGCGGCTTTGCTCTTGTTGCTGCTGGCGCAGGCGCAGCTACTGGCCCCGCAGCGCCCGTTGTGTCGCCCATTAGCGCAGCTGGCGCGTTCTTTGCGGGCTACGGGTCCAGTGCCGCCATGGACATGGCGAAGATCACCACGGGCCTGAGTTACATTGAGCAGACCAAGGAAGGCGTGGATCCAGAGGTTGCCTATTGGACCTCCTCCGCCGTTGGTCTTGGCGTTTCCGTACTTGAGAACTTTGGCTTGTCGGCAGTTGCTGCGCCGGCAAAGCGCGCCCTTACGCAGGAGCTGACCAAGGGCATTGCCAAGATTGCCAAGACCTACGGTGCCGATGTCGTGAAGACGGTGCTGTCTGAGACTGGCACTGAGGTCACGCAGGAGATGCTGCAGATCTATGGCGCAGAGATTGGCCGCGAGGCGTCCGGCTTGGAAACCAAGCTAGAAAGCGCCGAGGGCAGGGCTGAGGTTGTAGACCAAATCATTGGCGTGCTTGAGTCCACGATGAAGGGCATGGCTCTTATCGCCCCGCTGACCTCGACGCCGACGTTGGTCAAGGCGTTCGGGGAGCGCAAGGAGGAAAAGCGCGCTGGCGCGATGCAGGCTGCGCGCGAGAAAGCCAAGGCGATGCAGGAGGTGTTCAGCGGCGTGGTCGCCAACGCCAACGCCATGCGCACGGCAGAAGCCACCAAGCAGACGCTGCAGGAACTGGCCGCCAACGCCAAGGAGTCCAAGGTCAACGAGCGCGACCCCAAAGCGTACGAAGCCATCGTCAACGCCCAGCTTGAGCAGCTTGAGCAGGTTGGCGGGGTCGATGCGAAGACGGTCTACATCAGCAGCGCCCGCTTCGCCGAGGCCTTGGCCAAGCTCAACCTGACCATCGACCAGTTGCGCGAGTTGCTTCCTGATCACATTGATGCCATCCGCGAGGCGCTGAACAACGGCAACGACGTTGCCATCCCGACCGCCCGCTTTGCCAGCACGTTGGCCAACCATGAGCTGGGCCAAGCGCTCATGGACGATGTCCGCTTGTCGGACAACCCGCTGGTGTTGAGTTCCCGCGATGCCAAGCAGCAGCGCGAGGAACTGCAGCAGCGCATGGAGGAAGCGACTGCCAAGCTTGAAGCCGACGCAGCGTTGGATGATCAGGAGCGCAAGGAGCTTGCGGAGATCAAGGACAAGGTCTTCCGCGAAGTGATGGCAGTGCCAGGCTTCAGCGAGACCGATGCGCGCGTGCTTGCGACCATGTACGGCAGCATGGCCACCGAGGCATCCAAGTGGTCACGCGAGAAGATGACGCCCGCGCAGTTTGCCGAGCGTTATCCGTTCACGATTGTTCAAGGTGGCAAGGAGACGTTTGGTCAACCCGTTGCAGAGCCAGCAAAGCCAGCTCGAGCACCAAAGCCCAAGCGTTTCACAATGCCTGCTGAGGTGACGCAGGCCGGAACCGAAGCCGACGCGATATTCAGCGGAGGGCAAGCATGGGGCGGACTGCTGCTTGGATTGTCCAAAATGCCGGAGCTGAAACGCGCCTACATAATGAAGCTTGTTGAGGGTCTCAGCATGAAAGACCCCGTAGTGTTTCAGCAAAAGATGCAGCAAATCACGCAGGCTTTGGGCGAAGTTGGAGAGTTTGAGCTTCCCACCATGGACATGCTTGCTCGCATGGCAAAGGCCCGCGATGCCGGCAGTGCGGCTGTGGACTGGGTCACTTTTGACAACATGGAGTTGCAGGTTGAGGACATCCTCAATCCTTTGCCCGTTGCAGAAGCCGCGACAACGGCTGAAGGCCAAAACATACTTGAGCAGGTCGAGAAGCTAGACGCTGACTACATGGCTGCGGTCGAGCGCGGTGACATGGAGACTGCGCAGCGGATGGTGGATCAAGCGGCGAAAGCTGCTGGGTACAACCGCAAGGCTTATCACGGCAGCGCAAGCAAACCGTTTTGGGTTTTTGATCCAGCCAAGCGAGGCCAAAGAACTGGCTCAAACTCCGCTTTGCTTGGTTTTTTTGCATCAAGCGAGCGGCAGGTCGCGTCTGAATATCAGCTAACTGAAAGTGAACGCAGGAGATTCAATCAGCCGACTCAGCTTGCGTTTGGCCTTGAAGCAGCAGAGGCCGAATACGGGCGTAAAACCGAAATCGTTACCGCTGGCGTATTTGACAAAGATCAAAACGGATGGGTAGCTCAGCTTACCGAGTACGATCAGTTTGGCTCTGAGTTTACATATGAAGATGAATATGTTTACGACTCACAGGTTGAAGCTGAAAATGCTGCCGAGGAATACAAAGAAAGGCAGGTCAAAGAAGCTCAAGCAGTTTTAGACAAGAAACTTGCTGAGTTTGCCGAAGAAGAAAAGAATCTTCGCGCTGAGCGCACACTGCACGATCTTTGGGTGCGGCTTGAGAATCCACTTATCTATGACTTCAAGGGCGGCAGCTTTCGGGACAAGAGCTACACCGAGCTTGTAAAGGAGGCAATCGAAGATGGGCACGATGGCGTTGTGATGCGCAACACCATAGACGCGATTGATTCTGGCACGCTTAGCGATGTCATTGTTTTCTTCAACTCCAATCAAGCCAAGCTAGCCGACCCCGTCACCCGCGACGAACAGGGCAACATCATCCCGCTGTCGCGCCGCTTCAACCTGCAAAGCCCGAGCATACTTGAGCAGCTTGGCGAAGAAGCGCAGCCACGGCTGATGGCTGTCCACAACCTGA
>Ga0070749_10002668_pt1 | contig 11938 bp, 15 predicted proteins | sample VirMetDEL_Nov_18_FD_75180 | JGI IMG/M metagenome (GOLD analysis project Ga0070749, IMG submission 75180) | Aqueous microbial communities from the Delaware River and Bay under freshwater to marine salinity gradient to study organic matter... | ecosystem: Environmental > Aquatic > Marine >...
GTTGCCTGCGGAGGTAATCCGCATTCGCTTGGTATTATTGGTAGTTGTAGTAAATAAAGTATCACCATCCCTACCCCATACATAGAAGTTGTTATCCGTACCAGCATAAATAGCAGCCTTGTAAACATTATCAATATAATACGTCTGAGCCGATATATTAGATGCAGATGAGTTTAGTCTTAATAGTCCAATATTCCCTATGTGAGCACCTGAAATATCAAGTTTAGTAGAGGGGGCTGTAGTCCCGATGCCCACGTTACCAGTAGAGGTAATACGCATACGTTCAGTAATTACTCCGGTACTTTCAACTCTATCAAATCTAAAACTTGCATCAGAAGCATTATAAACTAATTGGAACCTTTCACCTATATTTTGAGTATCTGCAAATCTTATTCCTGAACTTGTTTCATCGTCATTATTTATTAATATAAATGGAGTAGAGCCACCTATTGTTAATTTTTCAGATGGACTTGTAGTCCCGATGCCCACGTTGCCAGCATCTGTTATTCTTACCCTTTCTGCAACGGTACCAGCCCCATCCCGAGTTTCAAATGTCAATGATGTTGCTGAAGTTGTACCAGGTACAGATTTAATATTAGCAATATTATTATAACTACCATCAGAAGAGCCAACTAAACTTAATGTAGAAATACCACCAGAGTTATTAGCATAAATTCTTGCAGTAGCATTTGTTGCTTGAATATGTAAATTATATCCCGTTAAATTTGTCGTTCCTATACCTAAACTTCCTGAAGATATTGTTGTATTACCAGTTAAAGTAATTAAACTTCCGCTATCAGTAATATTTGAGTTACCTAAAGATGTAGACCCAGTAAACTTAGGGATTGTATTTGTTGTTCCAGTTCCTGTAATTGGATTTGTTAAAGCATTCTGTTTATTGTTAAACGTATTCCAATCTGTGGAAGATAAGTATCCGTCAGTGGAAGTAGTCGCTTTCGTTATTCCGATAGTACCAGTAGATGTGATTGTACCCCCAGTTATAGGGGCAGAAGTCGCCACACTCGTAACAGTACCTACAGACCATGTTCTATTTGCACTTAAATCATAAGCAGTGCCGTTAATCGTTAAGGTTCTTGAAGTAGGAACATAAGAAGACAGGGAAGAAGCTAAAGCATAGCTATTAGAATCAACACTACCATCTGCTTTTAAAAACTGAGTAGATAACCCACCCGATTTAATAATTGAAGAAGCTGTCAAAGAACCTGTCACCGAAGTTGCTACTCCGATTGTTACTGCCGATCCTGTATCAGTGATAGTAGAATCAGCAATAGAAGAAGAGCTTGAGAACTTAGCTAATTTATTTAAAGTCCCCGTTCCTGCAATCTTGTTATTAAAAGTCGACCAATCGGTAGAAGTTAAATAACCACTATTGCTAGAAGTAGCTGCTCCTAATTTTGTTTCAATAGATGACTTCGTCTCGTCACCTGTATTTGTGCCACTAAGGTTTGACCCTGTAATAGCACCTGTAACATTTAAAGCACTTACTATCTCTACAGCAGAATTAGATAAATATAAAGGCGTATTGTTGCCCAACCCATCTGTAATCCTTTTTAGAGAGCCAGTAATCGAATCGTTGTCCGTAACCTTTAGCAGGGAATCGTACGTTGATTGTATGGTATTACCGGTTAATGAAGCCATTTATATAATTTGTTCTAATATAGTAAAAAAAATTAACTTTTGCAACAATAGTTTTCAAGAAATTACTTCCAGAATCCTCGAATAAACTTTATGCCGTTTAAGTCTATATTATCTAAGAAATAATAAGTTCCAATGATACGCTCTTTGTTAAAGAATCTCGGATTATTACTCTTGTATGGGGCTGCTATTGCACTTGTGTTTAATCCACTTTGGAAACCGCTTTGTATATTCAATACATCATTGGCAGTTTGACGAGTACCGAACTCTAAGTAGATAAACTCTTTTATTGGCTTTGCAATAGCTACACCGGTTATTAAATTCTTCCCTACATACATTCTATAGTAAATAGGGTCTTGCGTTAACGTAACTCTGTCTTGAGTATTGTTAGAAGCGTATTGGTTATTAGTAGAATTAGTTATAGTACTTACCGCTTCTTCTACTTTTTCTTCTGCTCTGGCATGGATTCTTTCAACCCACCTTTTGTAGTCGTATAAGACTCTTGCTGGATCTGTTGTTTTAACTGCCATTAGTTTCTACGCCAAGCTATGATTTTAGTATAGTATCTGTCCTCTCCTTCATCAATAACTGAGTGGATGATGTAATCATTATTTCTGTACGTGATCTTGTACGACTTATTGATAGCTGCTGTTTCTGCTCTGTATCTCAATACGAAGATGTACTTGTTATTGATAACTCTCTCCCCTCCTTCGATAAATAAATCTCCATCATAAGGAAGAACCGCAGCAAAGGTTGTTAGGTAATTACTATAAGTAGGTTTAGTACCACCCGCAGTATCAGTCGTATTGCTATAAGACTTTACAATGATAGTTTCCTTAAAGTCGGAAGATTTGTAAACGCTATCCTTCATTAGAATAAATAAACTCTTCTGTAGCTTGCAGCGTGCTGTTTCGCTCCGTTAGATAATTCAGTTACTTGTGAGCTGTCCAATACATTCTCTCTAAACTCAAAGTCCATAGCCACTTGCTTTAAGATAGCCACTTTCAAGTCAGCAGGTAACGAAGTATAACCAGCCACATATTCAATCTCAATAGGAGTATCAATTCCGTAGAACCTAATGTTCTTGAAGTTATTACCAGTCACCAAGTAGTCAGTACCTGCGGTTAAGGTAGTTTTAGTACCTGTCTCGTCTATAGACTTTACATGGGTGATAGATTGGATAGGGCCATAAGGAATGTCGATATTCTCAGCAACCTTTTGGAATGTAGCAACTAATGTTTTAGTAGCAAATGTAGACCCTGTGTAACGCTCAAGATTAGTTCTTGCAGAAGAAATTAGAGTACCAATTAAGGTGTCCCAAGAAGAGTAATCTACGTTTAAATAAGACTTAGCCTCAGCAACAGTAACTGGCTCAGTAACTAAATCGGTCTTAATTTGTACATCTAATCCTAATGTCATTATTTAGTCTTTTTAGCGGTCTTTAATTCTTTTGTTTTAACAACTGGCTTCTCTTCTTTCTCCTCTACTACATCTGGTGTAACTTCAATGATTCTAATGAATCCCTTCTCTACCAAAAGTGTAGCTCTCTCATCACTCACACTGAAGATTTCGCCTTCTCTTACAAACTTACCAAGTTCTAAATCTCTGTAAGCTCTTGTAACTTCGATTCTAGTCATAACTTTATATTTTTTGAAAGTAGGGGGAGAGACGATCTCCCCAGTAGAAAACTACTTTCCAAACTACTTTATAAATTAGGCAACGTTACCTAAGTCAGCAAATACGAATGCATCTGGACGGTCGATAGCTAATACCTCACGAGCCTCGATACGAACAGTAACTAAGTTTTTCTGTACGTTATCAGAATCTTGCTCGAAGAACTCAACTTTCAGGTCGTCAACAACTACACGCTTCGCCATGTTCCAGTCACCTAACAATACTTTATCGTCAGCTACGAAAGATGATTTGAATACAGGGATACCAGCGATAGCAACTTCGCCACCAGCAGTGATAGTGAAACCACCAGGTACTGAGTAATCAGCAGGTTTAGTTTGCAACAATCTAGCCCATTGCTTAGGGTTAACTACGATACCGTTTACTGAGAAGTCAGCAGACTCTAAGTTAGCCACGTAGTCGATGATTTGCTCAGCATCTACAGTTGCAGAAGTGGTAGTAGAACCAGAAGCAGCACCAGTTAAGTCGGTGTAGAATTTGCTATCTTCAGCTTTGTAGAAATCACGCAATAACATATCAGGCAAAGCAGACTGCAAGAAAGGTAAGTCTTGCAACATAGATTTGTCGATACGAGCGTAACCAGCGATGTAACGAGCAGTGTAAGTAACAGCAGTTAAATCGTAGTCGATTTGAGTTTTAGCATCACCTGGAGTAGATTGTACTGAGATAGAACCTTCAGCACCAGTTTCACGATACAGGGTATAGATACCAGTAGCAGAAGCTACAGCAGGGATCAAGTCTCTGAAGTTGATTTTACGGTTAGGAACCATAGCAACACCTGGTTGGTAAGTGCGGATAGCATCACCAGTCAAGTTGTTAGCAACAGTCATAGTACCAACAGCCTTCATGCTCATAGCAACTTTGTTACCCAAAGATACTTCTCTGATAGACTCGAAGTTTTTAGCGATTAATTCGCCAAAAGATGATTTAAAAGATTTTTCTTCCATTTTTTGTTCAGTAGATTTTTGTAATTTTTGTTCAACCTCGTCTAAGCGAGCGTTAATTTCTTGTGCTTTCTCACTGATTTTAGCTTCAACATTAGCGTTGATTGCTTCTTTCAACTCAGCAGCTTTTTGTTCAACTTTTTCCATTTTGATATTCTTGAATTAGACTATTTAATAATACTTCATACTCATCCTCCATCTCGGCTTCTACCATAGGTTCTTCTGCCATTGCAGCTTCTACTACGATTTCTTCCTCAACTTCTGGTGCTTCTTCTCCCATCTCTGGCATTTCCTCTTCCATCGGGTTTTCATGCTCCTCAGTATCCTCTACTTCGATAGTTACCGTAACGGTAGACTTATCTTCGGATGGCTCAGGAGTTTCAACTGATGCTTCTTTGAGTTCTGCTAGTTCTTTCTGAAGTTGCAAGAATTGAAGTTCTAGTTTTGCGAAAGTTTCATCGGTATATTTACCGTTCTTAATAGCCTTTAGGATATTATCCATCATTTGGCTAACTGTTTCAAAATTTTTCATACCTGTAATCGGGGTCATCTCGTTAGCTCCCCAACCTTGCAGTGAAGAACCTTCGTATAACTTAACCTCAGAGATTTCGTTAAACGACCCCATGTTTTTTTGTTTGATTGTAACAAAGCCGATAGAATGTTCGGTAATCAAACCATCCTCTACCATCAATAAGAAGTCTCTTCCTAAAGTATGGCGACCAGCTTTACTTTCGTAGTATAGACCTTTTTGATCCTCTTGCAGTAATTGGATTTTACCTACTGCTTTAGTAGCATCATGGTCTAATAAGTGACGTACACGAGCAAAGTTCTCGTTGATAGTTTTAGTAAACGCACCTTTACGAATTACATCTCCATCACTATCCATATTGTCAAATGATGAGAAGTAACCGGTAACGATACCCTTCTTAACGTCTACGTCAGCAATTCCTTGACTTAGGTTTTTGTATTGCAACATATCTTAATTATTTTCGATTTCTTTTAGTTTTCTAATAGCCCACTCAACACCTTCAGTACCTCCCCAAGCGTCCCACATTAAACCACCACAGCCTTTGTCATAGGGTACGTTAGCGTGTTGTTGATGACGCTTAAAGCTAGCCATACGAGCAATAGTGTCTCTAGTTAATGGCTCACGATTAGCTAATTGATTAGCACGAGCCTTTCCTACAGGAGTACCGCAACTTCCCCAACCATTCTCTTCAGCATATTTCAATGCACGCTTTGCGTTATCAGTCGCAGCTTGTGGGTAGTCGGTATAGCTATCAGCTTTCTTATTTGGCTTCTTGGCATACGCCTCAAGGAAACGAGTAACAAAGCTCATCGCAAATGCGTTCTCATTGCCTCTTAATCCTTGCTCTGCAAATACCTGAATGCCTCTAGCAAATACTTCTTCTAGTTTACCAACTGTTACTCTCTTGCCAGGATTGTTCTTGTTGAACTCTCTTGCCATAGAAACTAACTGAGCCATCGGCTTTTCTTCTTCCATTGGGCTATAAGCCTTCTGAGCCTCTGCGATTCTTACTGCCTGTTCAACTGGGTCGCTATTTACCTTGTCGATAGGTTGAACTTGGATAGAAACGTAAACTTTGTCCATGTTAGGATCTTCGCTTCTACCATAACCCATCTCTTCCAATTTCTGATTAGGTGTTAACCACCAAGCTCTCTCTAAGTACGAGATTTGCTCTTTCTTATCCTCCTGTAATTCAGGGAAAACATCTAAGTCAAAATCCAAGAAGTAGCGTTTGTTCTCAGACTTATTATAAGGCTCTACAAGCCACTTATTGAAGTCAGCCCTAGCTGAGGTAAGCTCAGGTAGAATTGCGTCGCTTATAAGGGCTTTATGGGCTTCGTACATATTATTGTAAGTCTTGTTATCAGGGTCATTTAGTAATGCCGAGTTAACACGATAGATATTACACAACTGACGAAGGTTCATCTTCATAGCAGACATAATCTCTAAGTCAACTGAAGAGAGACCTAATTGTTGCCATCCGATTTTAGCTGAAGTAACGATAATGTTACCTGCATTCTCAGGGCCACTATATTCTGCTTTATATTTTCTTTGGATTTCTGCTGCTTGCTCAGGAGTTAAGAAACTATCAGGACTGTTATCGTACAAGATACCTTGAGCACCTGTGTTTTGTAACATCTTCACGCTCGCAGTTTGAGCATCGTTAGATTGCTGAAGCACCCTAAGGGCTGCTCTTAGCGGAGATTGTCCGTAAAGGTGGGAGCCTTCTACTGAGTAATCCGAGTTCCAGTATTTAGAGTGCATAACCTTTTCGCTCATGATCTCTTGGAAGTCGTAAGCAGTAGTGATGGTATAGCCTTTAACTGGGTCGTATTTACCTCCACTAACGATTCTTGTCAAGTGAGCAGGCAATACATAAAGCTGTTTGAATTTACCAGCGTTAGGGCCAGTAACAGCACCTACACCATAAACATAAGAGTTACCGGTGATAAGTTTAAATCCTAAGTAATTATCCATGAACTCATAGAAGCTCTGGAAGTCATTAGGGTTATGAAGGGTTTGGATGATAGGGTGACGCTCGTCAACTTCTACCAATGCCTTTTGTCTTAGATGGTTTGCCTCTGCGATGTCTTGAGGTTTGCTCATATTCGCAGTAAAGGACTTATATCTTTGGAAGGCTCTGTCGTCTACAATCTCATAGAGAATCGGAGCAGCAGTAGCAGCCTTTCTTGTAATAAGGTTTATAACCGAATATACGTCTGCGTTGTACTGATAGCCCTTATCTACATAAGTTTGGAAGCTATCCTCACCCATAACAGGGCCTTTAGCCAAGCTCATATTCAGCATTCTTGCTATCGCAGGGTCAATGCCTTTCTGAAGCGTAATCGGTTGTTGAGGTTTATTACCTCTTAAAAAGTCGAATAATCCCATTTAAATTACGTACCATTTACGTTCACTACCGTATTTAGTGAAGAACGCACATCTGATTGCATCTAAACAGTGGTTGTAGTTGTCGATAGGTACGTTAGTACTTTCTCCGTTAGCCATAATCCACTGATAGTTCTTTACCTCAGTTGCAATGTTCTTACTTCGCTTGGTGTAGAACACTTTGTATTCCTTTAGTTTATTTATACCCGCAAGGACTGATCCCTTTCCTTTTTTCTGCGGTTTAACATTAAATTTCAATTTTAAGTCAGCTATTGACTTAGGTTCTGCCGAATCAGCATATATCTCCTCATACATCCCCACATCGTTCTTCTTCAAGCTGTCGGCAATATCTTTGTTGGTCATCTTAGTAGCATAAAACAGCTCATCTAAGAAAATAGACTCCCCAATCTTTGTCATCCTCACACAGGCAGTCGGGTCATTGGTAAAACCAAAGTCAAGCCCATAAAACACATTGTCTGTCTCTGGGAAAGCATCACACTCCTGCCAATCAGGGTAAACCAAACTTTCCGTTGCTGGTCGTGGGTCTTGTTGATAAAGGGAGTTAAAGATAATGGGACTAGCCTCTCTAATCTTTTCTAATCTTTCCGCAGATTGACGAGCTTCCCATAGTGCTTCCCCAACTTCCCTCTTATCATACCAACGTCCATCGTCCTTTGATTCTCTCAAAGCAGGTAGAGTGATTGTATTCCAATCGTCATCTCGTTTACCCGCTCTGCCCAAAGGATCGTCATTATCCCAACGAGTCGCAATCAATAATTGCTTTCCGTTATTCTGTAATCGACTCTCTGCTACTGAAGTGTACCAATCCCAAACCGTCTCTCTCACATTTAGCGACTTTGCCTCACTATAATCCTTAATCAAGTCGTCACAAATCAACACATCAACGCTAAACCCAGTTAAAGAACCTCCTGTACCTACTGACTTTAAATATCCTCGCCTTCCTATCACTTCAAACATATCGTTGTTACGAATTGCTTCACCGCTTCTAGGCTTTGCTAGTTTAGTATCAGGGAATATCTTCTTATACTCAGGTGAGTCAATAATCTTCTGAACCTCTCTATTAAACCTTGATGCTAAGTCAGCCGTATAGGATGCGATAACAATTTTCAAGTCCGGATTAACACCAAGCAGGTAGGCGGGATATAACTGTGTCGCTAGTGTGGACTTCCCATGTTGGGGTGGCATAGAGATCATTAGCTTCTTACTATCGTCATCTCTATACAGCTTCATTAGCGATTCCATTATGTACGCATGAAACCACGTAGCATCGAAGTCTTTTTTAATAAACCTTACAAAGAACGCAAAATCGTTTCTCGCTAAATCAATAGCGGCCGATTCTAATAAATCTTTAGTTACCTTCATCTAACACACTCCCTGTTAAGTACCTCTCGGCTAACTGACGTTTCAACTCCTCATCCATGTCACTTACGTCAACTTTAGTAGTTTGTGTGGCTTGTATTTCTACGTTTTGCTTATCGCTCCATCCGTAATGATTCTTGAGTGCAAAAATCGCCATGGTAGCGTTCGCTTGGTTTTTTAACGCCGATTCAAAGATTCTATTCTCAAATCGCTGTTTAATATATTCTATCCTCTCCAACTCGTACTCCAACTCACGTCTCTTACAAACTTGTTTCAACGATTCCCATTTGGTCGCTGTGATACCTGCAAGCTCCAAAGCACTGCCGAAGGTCATTATTGATGGATCTTCTGTTATCGCTTCCACCTGGTCTATCTTAGCGTTGATGTCTTCAACCGCCATTAGCTCAGGTTTCATTGGCACAAGCCTTGTTCTATCGTATCTAGTTAACGCCTTTGGGTCGTCTAACATAAATTATAATTTAAATATCTTAGAATCTAGTTCCGCTAATGCAGTCTCTAAAGTCCAAGGGCCAGCAGTTCCATTAATCGTTCCAATGTCCGCTACCGCAAATGTGATGTTATAATCACCATCTCTAACATTAATATGGGTTCCTGCATCGTTATTAGTCATAACACTATAAAAATAGCCCATAAGGTAAATATTCGGTTTACCAGTTTCGGTAATTAAAACATTACCATGAGCCTGCTTTACAAAGTTTATCGCCATAACAGGAGCTAATATACGAATTATTTTCTTAAAAAGCAAATATATTTAACTAAAGTTTATAAATAGTTTCATAGAGTATAAAAGGATTAATTAATTGTAAACATTATTTGCATATGTCAGGAATTTTACTTATATTAGCGTTATAGTTTTTAGGACGACATGGCTTGAGTCGAGGAAGAGCTGAACTTGCATCTAACGGTGCTTGGATCGAGCAATTAGCTGTTTGTATCGACAGCAAGAAGTTATCTTTGTTTTTCTTTCTTTTCTTCTTTTTGGGGGCTTTTTCTTCTTTTCTTTCCCTTGAGATTTCTTTTTCTTTTTTCTTGTCTACTTCTTTTTTCTTTTTCTCTATATATCTGTTTGAGCCGAAGGGCGAGTCAATTCCCATAACGTACATCCTACTGCGTTACCTACTCGTATTTATTCTCTACGACTTTATGCAAATTATATCCTGTCGGATAGCAATTACGCTTCGCTTCTTGTCGATTCCCTACCTATATATTTTTACCCATCTGATTTCTGAATACCTATCTACTAATTCTTAAAATTAGTACCCCTATAGTTTGTAACTACGTTACTTCACCATTACCATGTACTTTCTTAAAATAGGTATATATTTTTCTATTTTAGTATAAGGTTTGGCTTATGTAGTGTATTTTATGCTGGGTTGTGTAAATATGCCCACCGGTCGCTTGCAAAAAAGTTTTGCTAAAGATTTCATATAATCAATCACTCACTACACCCACTCACTCATATTCTTTGCCAAACTCAATCATTCGCTAAAGAAAGGTGTGGAATCGGATCCTTGCGTCCAGGTTAACAAATCTAACTTAAACGAAACCGGTTGAGTTGCTCAGTTTCAAGCTCAAAACCAAACAACAACATAATATTTAACTTATAATTATTGAGTTACAAACACTCACAAAGTTCTTCTTCTTTTGCTCAAATCATACTCAAATCAAACCCAAATCTGCAAATAATCTATTTATAGTTTCATTTTTACCTATTCAATCGATTGGTAGTAACATCATCTATTTGCTTAGTTTGTAGGTAATTGAAACCTGGTTTATGCCTAATTATAGGTATATAAATAGTATCAAATAAAAAAAAATAAAAATAATTTAATCAGTATTTGGAATATAAGATTTAATTTATATATTTGATAAGCGATTCAACGCTGAGTTCTGCGATAGAACTTGAGACCTTAGTAATCTAAGTATTGAAAGTGTGAAGTGCTAAAGGTGCTATGATAGACCTAAAGCTCCAAACGCAAGTAATGTAAATGTTCTTTGACATATTAGCTGTTTTACATTGTGTAATGTAACTGACGAAGCCTAAAGGCAGAAACAGCATTTAATAACCAAATTATATTAAAAATGAGTACAGAAATTGACATTTTATCGGATGGTTATTTATACGCATTTAAAATAACTTTTATATCCGAAACAGGTAAAACCAGGTCTTACATATCTCCATTTGTATTTGAAGATTATAGTGAGGCATACGATAATGCATTATATGAATTAGCAAATTAAAAACAATTATGGAAACTAATTTTAACAAGTATCAGTTTTTACAAGTATTAGAGGCTGATATAATTAAAGAAATCAAATCTGAACAAATTGACAACATCGACTCTGTTTACGATTTTATCTATGAGTATGTAGACAATGCTTGTATTTACAATTCGGACTGCTTTGACATCTGCAAGGAATTAGATGCAAGCGACTTCAATGGGTATGACTATGAGTGTGAAACTATTTCTCAATTAGCATACGCCTCGTTAGTAGAATTTATATTCAATGAATTAGACTTTACCTTAATCAATGAAAATTTTTAATATGAAAGCATTAAAAAATAAACTGAATCAATACGAATTGTGGGCAAAATCGGGAATGATTAACGGTAAGAAAGTAGTTAACATATTCGAGGTGTCACATCTATTAGGATTATCAGTAGAGGAAATTTGTAAATATCAAATCAAAAGAAACTCAAAATGAACGACAAAATTAACTTAAAGGTAGTTTTTATAGTATTAAAAGCCTTTGCAATTATCATTTTAGTCAACTATTTAGCAAATTTAATTGTACAATAACATGAAGACATTATCAAAAAATCAAGAAAATCAGATTTTAAATATCGTTGATGAAACAATAGAAATGTTGTTTGTGAGATGTCACCAAATAGCTGAGACCAAAAGTGGTGATATTACCCCAATGCAACAATGGGAATTAAACGAAGCAATCGGCAATTTGAAAGAAATCTTAATTTCACAAATCGAGCAAAATTTATAGTATCTACTTGCCTATTTTATAGACGGATATTTAAGCGGTTCGACCCCGTAATAGGCAACCAATTAATTAAACAACAAACCAAAAACACACAGCAAAATGAAAAATCAAAATTTCAAACTTTGGCAATTAGTTAAAATTGTAGACATCGAAAACTTAGATTTATTCAATGACAAAACAAATGAACAAGACATTTTCTTGGGTGATGAATTTGTAATTATTGACATTGAGGGCGAAGAAGACGAACAAGATTTAATCGTAGTTAACCAACGAACAACTGAATCTCTATTAATGTCATCTCATAGATTTGTAGTTGTAAAAGATTTAATAA
>Ga0070749_10002669_pt1 | contig 11936 bp, 13 predicted proteins | sample VirMetDEL_Nov_18_FD_75180 | JGI IMG/M metagenome (GOLD analysis project Ga0070749, IMG submission 75180) | Aqueous microbial communities from the Delaware River and Bay under freshwater to marine salinity gradient to study organic matter... | ecosystem: Environmental > Aquatic > Marine >...
AAGCATCAGTTGATGGACAAGCATATGACGTTGATCGTTGGGCGGCGTATTATCGTCCAGCAGGAGTTATGGCACCGCAAAATAACAATAACACTGCATCGCCAACTCCACCAGCAACACCACCGCAACCTGCAGAAGCAACACCTGTACAACCAGCACCAGCACCAGTAGCTGAGGCGGCGCCTACAGAAGCACCTGCACCAGAAGCAACTAGCTCAGGCAATGCACAAGATATCTTGGCAATGATCCGGGCTCGTCAAGCATCTGAGCAATAATAGCAAAGGAACTAGAGCGGAGAAATCCGCTCTAGTTTAACATCAATGCTTACACAACTTGATCAAGAATTATACCCATTTGATTGCGAAGTAGTATCAATACCCGAATCGCAACAAAATGTGTTTTTAATTTATAAAAATGCTAGTTCTTCGATAAGGATGGAATCCGAAAAACAAAAAGGTTGGACATTTAATAATAAGGATGTACATAAACTTAAACATATTGATGTTTATTTACGTGATCCGCTAGAAAGATATATATCAGGAACAAATACATATCTTCAACGTTTATTAAAAGAAAATCCAAGTTTAGATAAAGACACTGCACTTTTCTTTATTAAAGAGTATAATTTTTTAAATAGACATTATTTGCCGCAATTTCATTGGTTGTTAAATTTACATCGTATGAATAGTCGTTGCATGATAACATTACATGATATTTCAGAAGTATCAAACATTACAGAATATGTTGATACACCTGTGGGTACTGAATTAGATATGGATGTTGTGACTCGATTGGATATTAATAACAATAAAAAATTACAGTTTTGGTTTTTTATTGATTATATTCTAAGAGAAATGATTGGAAAAACAAAAAGTTTTGACGACATCATATTATACTATAAACAGCAACAACCTTTTGCATTTGCAGAAATGTTTAAAGATATTTGTGAATTATTAAGACCGGTATATGAACTGTCCACGCCTAAAACATTTCGTTAGATTGAATCCCGAAGGAAAACTTTCGTGTTGCGGCCACATGATGGATGCACCTTTGTTTTCGTCACTAGACGAAATGCACAATAGTAATTGGCACAACGATTTAACCGATAAGTTTAATAATGATGTTTGGCCCAACGAGTGTGTTAGATGTCAAACAACTGAACAGTTAAACGAAGGCAGTGTTCGATTGCGTACAATGCACAGACATGATGAGTTATCTGGATATAACTCAGACTATCTTATTGTTGGCGGAGTACTTGATAATGTGTGTAACAGCGCATGTCAAAGTTGTAACAGTGAATTGAGTACACTAATTGGCAATCTTGAAAGCGGTAAAAACGCAATTAAAATAAAAAATGTGTCTTTGTTTGATTCATTGCCACAGGATCGTATTGTACAACTAGATGTTAATGGTGGCGAACCAACTGCCAGTCCAAACTATAAAAAACTACTAAACAATTTGCCACCAAATGTAAAATATGTAAGAGTCAATACAAATGGCTCTCGTATGCTACCAAATATACGGCAAATTCTCGATCAAGATTTGCATTTAACTATTACACTCAGCCTTGATGGTATTGGTAATACACACGACTATGTAAGGTGGCCCATTAAATGGGAAAGTTATACTCGCGTAGTTGACCAATATAAAGAATTAACCAGTACGTATTCTAATCTGCATTTAGATTTTTGGACAACAGTTCATGCTTTAAATATTGGTACCATTGACCAAATAATAGAATATGCTAATTCAAAAGAAATATTATGGTTCTTTGGTATTTTAGAACAACCCAATGAACTTAATATAAAAATGAAAAACTCTTTTACTGTAGCAGCAAAGGAAAAATTGTTGTTGACTTCTAATGAAATCTGTAGTAAACTAGCAGAAATAACAGGGGTAGATAAAAACAATCAAGAGAGTTTAAATAGCTACATACAACAACAGGACAAGCTCAGATCAATATCTATCAATACATACCTTAAGGAAAACCATTATGCCAAAACCATTTGATATCTCAAAGTTCCGCAAGGACATTACAAAAAGCATTGACGGACTGTCAATTGGCTTTAATGATCCCACAGATTGGATCAGCACAGGAAATTATGCACTCAATTATCTTATTAGCGGTGACTTTAAAAAAGGTGTACCGCTAGGTAAAGTAACAGTGTTTGCAGGTGAATCAGGAGCCGGTAAAAGTTACTTTGCATCAGGCAATATTGTTAAAGCAGCTCAAGAGCAAGGCATCTTTGTAGTACTAATTGACAGCGAAAACGCACTTGACGAAACGTGGTTGCAAGCACTTGGCGTTGATACTTCTGATGATAAATTATTAAAACTCAGCATGGCAATGATTGACGATGTTGCCAAAACTATTAGTACGTTTATGTCCGATCTAAAAGCAACAGAACCAGAAGATCGTCCCAAAGTATTATTTGTAATTGACTCGCTTGGTATGTTGTTAACACCCACAGACATTAATCAATTTGATTCAGGAGATCTTAAAGGTGATTTAGGTCGTAAGCCCAAGGCACTAACTGCACTTGTACGTAACTGTGTAAACATGTTTGGTAGCTACAATGTAGGATTAGTAGCAACTAACCATACATATGCAAGTCAAGATATGTTTGATCCAGATGATAAGATCAGTGGCGGGCAAGGCTTTATATACGCAAGTAGTATTGTTGTTGCTATGAAGAAAATGAAACTAAAAGAAGATGAAGCTGGAAATAAAATTTCAGATGTACGTGGTATTCGTGCAGGGTGTAAAGTAATGAAAACACGCTATGCAAAACCATTTGAAGGTGTACAAGTTAAAATTCCTTACGAAACTGGTATGAATCCTTACAGTGGACTAGTAGATCTTGCAGAGAAAAAAGGATTACTTTCCAAAACAGGAAATCGTTTAAGGTTTTTAGAACGCAGTACAGGCGAAGAAGTAATACAATTTCGAAAAGCATGGGAAAATAATGAAAACAATTGCTTGGACAGATTGATGGCAGATTTTGTGTATATTGATAGCAATCCAAGTGTTGAAGAGCAAATAATTGAAGAGCAACTTAATAGCGAAGGACAGGATATTGCCCAAGAAGAAGTTAATGATTGATGTTTCGCCTAGAGGTTATATGTATGGTTTTCCAAAAGAACTGCCAGAAACAGCATGGAAACTAAAAGGCTCTAGGCCAATTTTTAATAAAGACTTTGATGTTGATAAATGGTTAGTTAAAAACGGATACCCACGCAGTTCACTTGAATCTAAAGCAATTAGAACATGGGTTGATAACGTTAAGGAACAATAATGTGGTATAGTCGAGTAACTCAAAATTTAGGATTAGTACCAGATTTTATTTCGTACTATGAAACAGAGTTACAGGAAGCAAAAAAAGAAGTTCGTATCGGCGGTGTAGTTGAACGTAACATTAGTTCACTGCCGGGCATAACTGAACAACGTTTTGGTCAGCTACAAGAAATTGAAGCTGTGTTAAACTACCTAAATATTCAACTTAGAAAAATAAGACGTAAACATTTTAAAACATATCTTGAAGGATACAACAGGGCATTAACTAGTCGTGATGCTGAAAAATATGTCGATGGCGAAGATGAAGTTATTGACTACGAAACCATTATTAATGAAGTTGCACTTTTGCGCAACAAATGGTTAGGTATCATGAAAGGATTAGATGCCAAGCAGTGGCAACTCGGACACATTGTTCGTTTAAGAACTGCTGGTATGGAAGATGTACAAATTCAATGAGGAATAACATTTAATGAACAATTATATTTTTACTAGCGAAAGTGTTAGCGATGGCCACCCAGATAAAGTTGCTGATCAAATCAGTGATGCACTTGTTGATGCAGGGTTAGCTGCAGGAGACGAAACAACTCGTGTTGCTGTTGAAACACTTGTAACTACAAATTATGTTTGTTTGGCGGGCGAAGTGAAAAACTTTAATGTTAGCACAGAAGAAGTTTTTAATATTGTTCGCAACAAAGTTCGTGAGATTGGATATGAGCAAGACGGGTTCCATTGGGAAAATCTTGATATTGTAAACAACATACACAGTCAAAGTGCTGACATTGGGCTCGGCACTGATAACTTTGGCGCAGGTGATCAAGGGTTAATGTTTGGTTATGCATGCAATGACAATGCTGCATATATGCCTGCACCAATTTACTATTCACATGAAATTTTAAAGATGTTGCGAGATATTCGAGGCATAGCCGATAGACGACATGTACTAGGGCCTGATGCAAAGTCTCAAGTCAGCGTTGAGTATGAGGGTGGTATCCCTAAACGTGTTGATCAAGTTGTTGTTAGTACACAACATGCTGAAGGATTTTACGAAGAAGCTCAACGCATTGCAATAGAATGTTCAAATACAATATTAGGGAGTTTAATTGATGATAAAACTGTATTCCATCTTAATCCTACCGGTAATTTTGTTATTGGCGGGCCTGACGGTGATGCTGGCGTTACTGGGCGTAAAATTATCGTGGATACTTATGGCGGATTTGCTCCTCATGGTGGTGGTGCTTTTAGTGGTAAAGATCCAACAAAAGTAGATCGCAGTGCAGCTTATATGGCACGTTGGTTGGCTAAAAACGTAGTAGCAGATGAAATGGCTGACTGGTGCCAAATCCAGTTAAGCTATGCCATTGGTGTAAAAGAGCCAACTAGTATCTACATAGATAGTAATGGGCATAACCGCAGTATTGAAAAGTTTATTCGAGAAAACATTGATTTGACTCCTAAGGGTATTATTGATAGATTTGATTTGTTTAATTTTACAGATTACAGTAAGAACTGTACATACGGACATTTTGGCAATAAAAATGTACCTTGGGAAAATATAGGATGGTAACATGGGAAAAACTCATTGGTCAGGAACATTTTTTAACTTACCAAACCTAAATCAAAATTTGCCCAACTCAGAATGCAAATATTATATTGCTGTTAAAGGTAACTGGCCAGCACGTAGTTAATTTTACTACCCTAGAATATAGACTTCATAAGTACTAGATCAAATAGTATTAACGAGGTTTATAATGAAAGCTGGTAAAGTTTGGGGAGTAACAGAACTACTCGAAGCAAATGGAGTTTTAGAGTTTCATAGGATTGAAGCAGTTGCAGGCGGCGTTTGCAGTAAACATACACACAAATATAAATGGAATGGCTTTTTTGTTGAGTCAGGCAAAATGCTAATCCGTGTTTGGAAAAACAATTACGACTTAGTCGACGAAACTATTTTAGGCCCGGGACAATACACAAAAGTTGGCCCCGGAGAGTTTCATCAATTTGAAGCACTTGAAGATACAGTTGCCTTTGAACTGTACTGGGCAGAATTTAATCACGATGACATTGAGAGAGAAACAGTAGGTTATAAAGAATGAAAGTAGTGTTAGTCACCGGTGGGTTTGACCCACTGCACTCAGGACATATTGAATACTTTAAAGCTGCAAAAAAATTAGGTGACAAGTTGGTTGTTGGACTCAACACTGATGTTTGGCTAACACGTAAAAAAGGACGTCCGTTTATGCCCGGTGCTGAACGTTCTACTATTATACAAAATCTTAAAATTATTGATCATTGTATGTTGTTTACTGATGATGACGACACTGCAATTGAGGCAATTAAAAATGTTAAAATGATGTATCCTGATGCACATATTATTTTTGCCAATGGCGGAGATAGAACCAAAGACAACATCCCCGAAATGGTGTTTGATGACGTTGAGTTTGTGTTTGGTGTAGGCGGCACCAATAAGAAAAACTCCAGTAGTTGGATACTAGAAGAGTGGAAGTCTCCTAAAACTCAACGCAATTGGGGATACTATCGAGTATTACACAATGTTGGACAAGAAGTTAAAGTTAAAGAGCTAACTGTAGATCCTGGTAAGCGACTTAGTATGCAAAAGCACAAGCATCGTGCAGAGCATTGGTTTGTTGCTGAAGGAACTGCAACAGTGTATACCATTAACTCTTCAACTGACATTGAGTTAAAAGGTGTATATACAGAACACCAATCTTTACATATTTCAACAACTGAATGGCATCAATTGTCAAACGAAACTGATATTCCATTGCGTGTTGTTGAAATACAGTACGGAGAAAATTGTATCGAAGAGGACATCGAAAGATTATGATTCCTATTTTTATTGGCTACGACCCAAGAGAGGCAATTGCATACCACGTGTGTGCAAATTCAATTATTAGACAAAGCACACAACCTGTAAGTTTAAATCCACTTGCATTAAACATAATGAATGATTACAAAGAAACACACACTGATGGTTCAAATCATTTTATATACAGTCGTTTTCTTGTACCACATTTAATGAACTACAAAGGCTGGGCACTTTTTATTGACGGTGACATGCTTTTACGCAACGACATTTCTAAATTATGGGAGTTGCGTGACGATTCAAAAGCAGTAATGGTAGTAAAACACAATTACCAAACAAGAATGCCAATTAAATATCTTGGCGCAAAGAACGAAAATTATCCAAGAAAAAATTGGTCAAGCGTAATTCTTTGGAACTGCGGGCACGAATCAAATAAATCAGTAACTCCGGAGTTTGTACAAAATGCAACAGGTGCGCAAGTACATAGGTTTAGTTGGCTCAAAGATGAAGAAATTGGCGAATTACCTATCGAGTGGAACTGGCTCCCCGATGAATTTGGGGAAAACAAAAATGCTAGTTTACTTCATTTCACCTTGGGGACGCCCAGTTTCAGTGATTTTGCAGAAACCCCACAAGGATCAGAGTGGCACAAAGAAAGAATCCTAACTGAGTATTGCGAACAACACAGTATTTAAATGAAAATTTTTATTGGTCATGACAGTCGAGAACCAGAATTAACTGAAATCTGCAGGTTTAGCATACTAAAATATGCTTCTTCGGAAGTTGAAATTCATGTACTCGATAAACAACAGTTAGACGACGAGCTTTCTCGCGAACCCGACACACCACAACAATCTGGAATTGAGGAAGCAGAACATCTGTATACTAGATTTTTAATTCCGCATTTAGTAGGATTTAGAAAAGAGTGGGCTCTTTATGTAGATAGTGATTTTATTTTTCTTGATGATGTGTATAAATTATTAAATTTTGCTTCAAACAAATATGCTGTAATGGTCGCTAAACATGATGAAGATAAATTAAAACCGTACAAAGAAAAAAACAAACTAAATGGTCGTCCTATACTAGAGTATCCAAGAAAATATTGGACGAGTTTAATGCTGTTTAACTGTAATCATGCCGACAGTCGAAAACTAAACCCTAAATTTATACAAGAAGCTTCTGGGTTTGACTTGCTAAAACTATCACACATTCCTAATAGAAGCATAGGTGATTTGCCTGTTGAATGGAATTGGTTAGTTGGGCTGTATGAAGAATCTGCTTATTTTAAACCACGAGCCCTGCATTTTGCAATGGGAGGCCCATGGTTTCCTGCAGGTAAAAAAGTAGAATACGGAGCGTTATGGTCTGATATGTATGTTGAGTACCATGATTCAAAAATTGATAATGAAATTATTGAACCCGAAGTACTACAACAAGAATCTCTGCCGCAGGAAATTTTTGAAATTTATGAAAAAATAAAACAGTACCGTGTTGATCCGCAAGGATTGTACTATGGAATAACCAAAAAAACACTAACAAAGGAAATTGCTAAATTAGATAATAATGCAGTGTATGCAGTAGAGGCCGAAACTATGAGTGAAGTGAATAGCAAACATGAACAAAAAGGCCATTTATATGATCCATTCTTGCAAAGTTTTATTTTAGGTTCGGGTGGACAAATTACAGTTTGGGATAAAGTATTAAAGGAAAAAACACCAGTGGTTTTGCGTGGTGTTACCAAACGCAAACAAATGGCCGATTGTATTAAAAACAACAGAGACTACTATTATATTGATACTGGATATTTTGGCAATGGTAGACGAAAACTTTATCATCGAATTACAAAAAACAATATGCAAAACTTAGGACCAGTAATACATAGGCCTAGAGATAGACTGGCTGCCACTGGCTGGAAAGCTAAAAAAATGCGTCCAGGTGGTAAAATTTTACTAGCGCCGCCAAGTCAAAAGTTATTAAAAATTTATAATTTAGATTTAGCAAGTTGGATTAAAAATACATTAGCTGAACTAGCAAACTATACTGATAGAGAAGTAGTAATCAGAGAAAAACAAAGTAGAAGTGTTCGTGTAGCACAAGATACCATGGAAATGGCACTTGACAAAGACATTCATTGTCTAGTTACGTTTTCAAGCATTGCAGCAGTTGAAGCAGTATTATACGGAAAACCTGCTATTGTACTAGGTCCTAGCGCAGCTCATGCAGTTTGTAGTGAAACACTAGAAGATATTGAAACACCGTTTATTCCAACCCTAGATGAAGTTGAAGAATGGGCCGCACATTTAGCCTACTGTCAATTCACCGAACTTGAAATGAGAGACGGGACTGCTTGGAGAATTTTAAACGAAGATGTATGATGTTATTGTATATACAAGCAGTTTAAAGGATCAACGCCCTAGCAGAAAATTAGATGTTTTGAACAGTTTTGCCATTGGTGCTAAAATGAACCAAGTAAGCGTTCGTATAGAAGATCAATATCAATGGCAACCATCAAAACTAGCAGTTATATTGGGCTGGCCAAGCCCACAGCAACGAGGCTTAAACATTAAACTACGAGCTTCTGTAGTTGAAAACCAAGCACGTACAGGAAACCATGTTATGGCCATTGATGCAGGCTGTTATAAGTTTCATGACGAAGATAGCAAATACCTTCGTTACAGTATCAATGGGGTATTTTATGATCGAAGCGAATATGCAAACTCAAACAGCAACGCTGATAGATGGGATACCATCAGTAGAGATTTAAATTTAGAAATGATGCCTTGGCGACATAATAAAGGAAAGCATATTTTATTGTTACTTCAGAGAGACGGTGGCTGGAGTATGAAAGGACTAAAGCCGTTTGATTGGGCCAAAGAAAAAATTGCTCGTGTTAAACAATTAACCGACCTGCCAATTGTATTACGCCCACATCCTGGAAAGGTTGCTGATTTTACCAGTTTAATAGATGATAGAGTTAGCATCAGCGACAGTAAAAACACTCCACTAGCGGGTGATTTAAAAAGAGCAAGAGCAGCGTTAGTGTTCAATAGTAGTAGTGGTGTTGCTGCAATACTGCAAGGTTGTCCGTTGTTTGTTGATGACCCCAGTAGTGTGTGCTGGAACGTTGCTAATCATGACTTAAATAATTTATTAAATCCATCATATCCAGACAGAGAACAATGGTTGTATGATTTAGCAGCAGCACACTGGAGCGATCAGGAAGCAAGGCGCGGCTTGATTTTTAAAAAATTTCTACCTTACTTAACTTAAAATTCATTGATAACATTTTGGTTATCTAATACCCATTGATATTGTTCAACAGCCTTGTGACTGTATTGTAGTGTCCAATCTTTGTATATTTCCCAATTACTGGGATCTTTGTATTCCTTCCTAACTAGATACAGTTGACAACTTATACTAACAGCCCGAGTATCCGGTGATAGTATAAGTTTATAGGTTTTGTTTCCGCTTTTGTCATTTGATTGTTCTAGTAATTCTAGAGTTTGATGTGCAGAATTTATTTTTGATTGTCTTGCAATAACAGCAAAGTCTGTAACTTTCTTTTTAATTGAATCGGCCTTCACATAAGATTTATTGTGTTGATGTCCAAAATCTAAACCAATAAATGCTACATCGGTTGTCCCGTTTAAAACGTTTGCTAATTCATCCAAGAATACTTGTTTAGCACTTTTAGTAAACCAAAGATCTGTTCTAAGTTTAACAACAACGTCATTATTGATTTTTTTACAACTTTCAACAAATTCCCAAACTTGAACAGTGCCACTGCGATGCTCAAATGGACATGTTGACTGAGTGTTGTGTCTACTAAAATCATGCACTTCAACTGTATACAACTTTTGTATACGTGCAATTAAATCATTGTGATTTTGCTGTGTAGTTTGTCTACACCGTTGTTCACCGATATAAAAAATGCTTATGGTTTCTGCCATGCTCGCCAGTCCTCTGTGATTTGTTTAATAGTCATACCTTGTTTAACACGCCAACTGTTAACTGCATCTTGCATTGGGTGCGGAAAAATAAAAGTTTTTTTGTTTATGCCGCTTTTGTCATCAACAATATAACTTTGTATGTAATCGCGCTCAACTTCTAGATCTGTAGGGTACTGAGTGTAATCGTTGCGTATTAAAAATATCGGACACAAGACATTATGAGCGATTGAGTGATGTGTGTAATCTCCTAACTCACCAGATATTGGAATAATGTATCTAAACATTTTGTTACCGCTACGTCTTTTGTTTGGCACAAGTGCATTAATATGCGCAACTGTATCTTCAAGCGATCTTAATCTTATTTTTGATGCTAACACAACAAAGTCTTGCACATTACCATGTATATTAATATCAACTTGATACCGTTTAAAGGTTACACCGGCATTGTTATTGACCAAGTCGCTTCCAAAAAATACAATATCACTGTCTCCCCACAACACTTTTTGAAATTCACTGATAATTGTATCAACACTATCTTCTGTAAACCATATATCTGTTCTTAATTTTAAAACGTACAGTTCTCTTATATGACTGACCCCGTTTAAAAAGTCCCATACTTGCACTGCACCGCCTTGTCCTCTGCGATATTTTTTATCTGGTAACTCATCAACGGGATCATATGGACAAACACCACGGCGCGGACTGTTTCTTGTATAGTCGTAAATGTTGTAGTCGCACAAATCGTATATACGATCAAACAACATCTGGTGATTTTGATTTTTTATTTCTTGATTGTGTCGAACATCACCAGTGTATATTATTGCTATACTTGGTTTCATAGAAAATCTTTTAAAATATCTTGATCTCGTCTTAGATTAATAGCAATTGCACGTGGGTAAGGATTAGCATCGTTATAATCATTGATTAAGATACGTTTAGCATTTATTAGCCCTGTGAGTAATGTAAACTCTTTAAAGCCTAACTCTTGTAGCATCTCTACAATTTGGTCGTGGTATTGATTTGGTCTTGCAGTTGTAAAAATTATTTGATTATCTTCTGCTTCTAGTTGCAATAAACGATCAACTGCTCCGGATAGCACAACAGGAGGTGTGCCGTATTCTTCATTTGATTGTGCTTGGACAATTGTTCCATCAATGTCACAAAAAATTGCTGACTTATCGTTATACTCAAACCAATCTTCGGCAGTACCAACATCGACATAGTTTAATACTGTTTTTACAGTAAACACCTCGCCATAATCAATACACTTTTGTATAACGTGGCTTACAAAAATTTCCTGTGTTTGATTTTTGATTTCTTGATATGCTTGTTGATATAACTCAATGCTTGAAAATTTGTATCCGCCAACACAAAACTTGTCAGATACAATTTCTTTTTCAATAATGTCAGTGACAATGTCTTGGTTGTTACTGATTACAAAACTTTTACTTCCAAGTCGTTTAAGCACATCATGATCTTTAATGCTTGATACACAGATATAACTACCTTCGTTGTCATTGTGATCAAAAAAGCTATCGCAATCTTTAACCAGCATTTCTGATTGGGGATCTAACTGTGCTAGTTTAATAATTTCATTTACTGTTTCTGCAGGACCTGTTGTGACATTTTCAAGGTATACAAATTGTATTGCATCTCCGTATTTTTGTTTAATATAATGATCAACTGGGTATTCTTTGTGGTGTTGTTTTAATATTCCTACAGTAATACGGTCTTGGTAAACATAAGGAGTAATGGCTTTTTCAAGCATTTTAAGACCAGAATAGTCAGTTAGCGTATATTTAGGACGCATATTTGGGAATCGTGTGCTTAACCCTGCAGCGGGAACAATTATTTCCATAGTCTTTGT
>Ga0070749_10002671_pt1 | contig 11935 bp, 16 predicted proteins | sample VirMetDEL_Nov_18_FD_75180 | JGI IMG/M metagenome (GOLD analysis project Ga0070749, IMG submission 75180) | Aqueous microbial communities from the Delaware River and Bay under freshwater to marine salinity gradient to study organic matter... | ecosystem: Environmental > Aquatic > Marine >...
AACATCGACCGTGGACTCACTGTCTGAATCGCCTATTAGTACGTTCCTTATATTTGCTACGTGTCAAAACGCACCCAACCATATAAGTACGGCATCCCTAAGAAGTACTCAGATAAGTCTCAGGGCAAGAAGGATTCAAAGACGTCCACGGAGAGAGCCGTGGAACTTGTGAAGGAAGGACAGAAAGCTGCCGAGACTGGGGAGGACTTGCCAGACTCTTACTTTAAGGAGAGGACGATGAAGAAGGGTGGTAAGGTCGCTCGCAAAGCATTGAGCGCTGCGACAAAGAAAACGCTCCAGGCTAAGGCTAAGAAGTCTGGGATCTCATACGGTAAGCTGGCACAGGTTTATCGCAGGGGTCAGGGTGCTTGGCTTTCTTCAGGTAGCCGTCGTGGTACATCGATGGCAGCCTGGGCTATGGGGAGAGTGAACAGTTTTATTAAGGGATCTAGAAAACACGATACTGATTTACGATGAAATACGGAAAAAGAAAAATGCAGAAGATGCCAGGTGGCGGTCGTCTGTACGATTACATGAAAGCTGGCGGTAAGCTGCGTGGCTACAAGATGGGTGAGGATGGCATGGAGGTAGAGGGTGACAAGAAAGAAACCAGGAAGCGCACCAAAACACCTCGTGCAGGTATTGACTACACCAATGACCGCCAAGCTATCGCCGCCGGCGTTAAGGTAGACTACAGCGATCCTTTCCGTAACCTCGATGACCGTGATACCGCTTTCATGAAGGAAGCCCTTGGGTTTGGTGACAAGGATGCCACTATCAAGGTGGGTGGTAAGAAAGATCTAGCGGGTGGTTTTTACTCACCCCAATCGGTAAAGAACATGCGTAAGGCTGTCATCAAAATGAACCTAGGGGCGCAAGGCAAAACCTCATCAGGGTCTAAGATCGGCGGCATGCCAACTGTTGCCCTCACCAGACCATTCGGCATGGAGGACAAGCCTGAAGTAAAAGAAGAGGGACAAACCATCCCGGTTAAGGATGGCAAGACCCGTGGCGTCTTCCCAGGAAGGGGAGAAAAGCCGAGGGAAGAAGCCAAGAAAACGCTTCGGTCAATTCGACTCGACGAGAAATAAAAAAAGGGGCCTAAGCCCCTTTTTTCTTTTTAAGCATCTACTTTACTGATGTCTCTTCTCGTGATCTTGTAGTTTTCTATAATCACGGCGGTTCCTTTATCGGTGTCTAGCTTGTCAAGGCTAGTCCTGAAGATCCTCTTCTTCACAACCCCGTCCTCTACGTCCAGGAAGAACTGGTTGTACTCACCAAGCACCTGCATGGCTTTTGCATTCTTGTACTCGATTACTTCGTACAGTCCAGGTTCGAGCACATCGATATTCAAGACCTCTACATTAACACCCTGAAAGTCCGGCTGCTCTTCGTACACGACATTGTCGCACTGATCAAGAGAGATCCTAGCAACAACCCACTTGCTACTCTTGGTGCCTTTGATGCTAAATGATTGCAGCACGTCTTGTGCTGAGATGGAAACGGATGCCAGTAAGGCAATGATGAAAATGGATAAACGCATAGTGATGTATATTTGTGTGACACCAATATAGGAAGGTGTTGACAATTATCCAAATTGTTCACAAACTATTTTGACATGGCCGTAACTGTTACACTCATAGTTTCTGTTGTTCTATCTGTGGCTTTGGTGACTCTGGCTATTATGCACAAGAGAGATCTAGACAAGGATAAGAACTTCGTCCCCGACTCAGTAGACGAGAAGGCTCGCTTTATCAAGGACAAGATCAAAGCCATCTTTAAGATCCTGAAGAAATGAGGGTAAGTAAGCGCAAAAAGAAAAAGAAACCATTCAAGGTGGGTGAAAAGGGAATCAAGGTTGAGGGTGAGAAGCAAACCAACCCCATGAAGAAACCGCAAGAAAAACCGTTTCAACCAAATCTACACATACCCAAACAGTCACCTAAGAAGGGTGTTGGTGTTAATGTCGATTATCTTGAGGGGGCACCAAAGACAGGCTTCTATGGCGGGGTTTCAGCCACCTCTGGACCTGTAAGTGTTAGGGCTCAAGGTTCATACAGCCCAGACAGGAAGGTCAGCATTACGCCAAGCGTATCGGTTCGGATTCCAATCGGAGGTAAGAAAAGAAGATGAAAGTAGGTAAGCTCAAGAAGGGTGGTAAGCTATCCATCTCCAACAAGAAGGTAGCTGTAGACCCACCCAAGGGATATCACTGGATGGAGGAGCAGGGTAGGTATTACCTTATGAAAGGTGACTACCAGCCTCACCCAGGTGCTGTAGAGAAAGCAATGTTCAAGACGGCCAGCCACGCCAAGTCTTAATCGGGAATGGTGATGGCCTCATCACCCTCTAGCTTGCGATAGAATTTCTGCACCACTAGCCTAGCGTTCTGAGTGAGCGCATACCTGTTCCTGTATTTACCCTTCTCGTGCATCAGCGCCTGGGACCAGGTCATCTCCCCGACCTTCTCTCGATCGAAGACTTTGTGTATCCACTTCCGTTTCATCAGCGGATATAGCACCTTCTGCTTGAATTTTATCCTGCTCTGGAATAGAGCATCGGCCATGTGGTTCGCTGTAAAGAACTCGTAGTCGTACATGAATAGCATCACGTTGACCTCGTTCATAGTGAGGTCCGTGCCTCCGCAGATATCTCTGACTGCATGCTTGTAGTACTTGAGGTAGTTCTTGTTGATGTACCTGTCGTTGAGGTACGAGAACTCCCGCATCTTGCGTCCCTTATGATATCTTGCCATTTAAGTATATTTGCTACAAAGCTAAGTAACGATGGCTACTCTATCTGGCAACGCAATCAAAGACTCATATCAGGGGCTCCTGAAGACTTCTGACAACGCAGCGATATCCGCTTCGTTGAAGACTATCCAGGACGGCTCCGGTAATGATACGGGTATGTCGCTTTCTGCGACAACCCTCCGTGCGAGTAGCCTGGAGATTAACTCAGCCACTCGCTCGGGTTCCACCAACGTACTGGTGTGGGACAGCTCCTCCAAGTCGGTTGGGTTTAGAACCCTACCCACGTTCGAGACTGTTACCACTACGGTAACTGGATCTACTAATCCCACTGTCACTATCGCTGACTCGGCAGGCAACTCAACAGCTATTGTATTCAACGGTGGATCTGGAGTAGACATCGATCAGTCGAGCAACACCATCACGTTTAGCACTCCTGTTAATCAGCAAACCACAGTAACTGGTGCTGTGAGCCTTACCTCCGCAGTAAATGGCAAAACTATCTTGCTTGATGCTGACAGTATCGCTGGTGGTACAATCACACTTCCATCGGTCACCGAAGGTGCATACCTGAGGCTGTTGCTTACCACTAGCTCGAATACAGCGTTCAAGATACAGACCTCCAATGCAGCCGCATCTGGTACAGTACAGCGATTCGTGGGGAAAGTTGTCGTAGGTAGTACGACAGATGACCAAGTTGCTGTGCAGAGGATTAGGAACACGGGGAACAGTTTCGACAACGACACCCTAACCATTGATGGTGACGCAACCAACACTGGCGGCATAGAGGGTGATTGTATTGAGCTTCACGGTGTAGACATCGGGGGCACTGTGATGTGGTTGATCGACGGTAGATTGACCACGACCAATGGAGCCCCAACATCAATCGCAACAGTAGGAGCATCGTAATGGACGACTTCGCAAGACTCATCCTAAAGGTTTCACAGAAGATCAGCGAGATCAAAGACCTTGTGGATGAGGCTGATTGCTGGGATGTGTTCACCTACGTGTTCTGCTTCAGCCTAGACGTACCTGGTTTATTTGGGGATGGGCATCAGACCGCTGGCTACTCTTGGCATATCAACGAAAGAACAGACTTCGAGGAGCTGCTCCTTATACTAGAGGAGGCATACAAGCTCCACGGTGACGACCTCACGGACCTGGAATGGTTCCGCAAAAACTAATACAATGGCTAACATCATTAGAAAGATAGTCGTGGGGCCGAACCCCAAAGATGCTATGGCTTATGTCGTAGGTATGAGGGCAGGGCACGGCAATGTGTCAGCCATCATGGAGGATGAGAGATCCCTCTACAAGTACAATGTTCGCAGGTACGAGATCTACATCGAGGACGATGATTCCACTATCCTGTGGAAGACTATCGAGAATCAGCCAGTGTTGATCGAGTACGACTGCAAATTTTAATACACATGAATGCATTGAATCACTTCATCGTCAACGTGCCAAAGACGCACGAGGACACAATCAAGCTGGGCGACAAGGAGATATTCCTGGAGTCCAAGTTCAACGAGTTCGATCACCGTATCTCTCACGGAGAGATCGTATCAGTACCAATGAGGTACGATACAGGAGCTAAGCCTGGTGATACGCTCATCTTCCATCACCACGTAACCATGAACAAAGCACTCAGTCTGGGTGACAGCAATCATGTGGCTATGTATGACGAAGAGAACACCAACCTAAGTCAGTGCATCGCATACCGATGCAAGGACACTGGGGATCTGCACATGCTGTGCGACTGGTTGTTCGTTGAACCGATTGAACCCCCATCCGACGATACTGAAGAAAGCGGCATCGTGACAAAGCTCGGAGCATTCAAAGAGCAGCGTGACGTGGCCCGCATCTACATGACCCATCCCGATCTAGAGAGACAGGGAGTGTCAGTAGGTGATGTTGTCGGTTTTGAAAAGAACTCAGACTACAGGATCAAGCTGGACAACGGAGACATTGTCTACAGGATGCTAGTCGCAAATATTAGCTATGTCGAGGTCGAAGAGGTTCACGACGATTGATGCAGCTAAGCGGTTGATGTCATCTATGGAGGAGGCTATCAATAACATGATATCCGAAATCCGCAAGCCAGTCGATCCTGAGATTAACGGCTCCGCTCGAAAGGCGGAGCTTCAATCTATAAAGCAAACTGCTATAGACTGCAAGGAGCTTCTTGTAGAGCGCCAGAAGTTAGAACAGATGGTAAAAGATCTGTCAGCTACTGGTACGATACAGGAAGAGGCAGATTATGGTAGTGGCTTTGCTGAGCGAATGGCAAAATGAAATCCCGCTTCCCGTGGCCTACAAGAGTAAGAAAAAGCAAGCAGCAGCTTCTAAGCGACACTACGAAAGAAACAAGAAGAAGATAATCGCTCGATCTTATGAGAGATCGAAGAGGCATAGGAAGTGGGCACGGGATTACGTAGACAGGGTCAAGCAAATGTTTCACTGCGTCGATTGCGGTGAATCAGAGGATGTGTTGCTTGACTTTGATCATGTCAAGGGAGAGAAGAGAGAGAATATATCAGACATGATATACAAGGGCTACTCCATAAAATCAATAAAGGATGAGATCCGAAAGTGTGAGGTGCGCTGCGCTAACTGCCATCGTCGCAAGACCAGGTCTCGCAAAAACAAATAGATGCTAGTAGATGTTGAAGGATACGATCAACAAGGTATTGTCATTTGCCCCAATGGCACGCAGGGCGAAGTGGTCGAAATCGGTGACCTACTCATTGTGCTTCCCGCTACCCCAGAACCAGATCAAATCGCCAACTACGGTCTACCGAAGGAGGACCAATATTGGAGGCGTCAAGAATTACCCGAAGAGCTGCTTCGTGTTCGCTCTATGGATGAGTGGCTGGAGTCGCCGAAAGAGTTCAGACAAAAGTTTCGTCCGTTTGTGGAGAGGGAGTTTATTCGTCGCCGTGACGGCTTTTGGTTTTACAATGACGGCGTTCCTACGTATATATCGGGCCGCCATTACATGTTCCTCCAGTGGTCACGAATAGATATTGGCTACCCCAGCTACCTTGGATTCCAGCGTAATCTATACCTGCACATGGCTGCATGTGAAACCGATACCAGGTGTATGGGTCAGCTGTACGTCAAGTGTCGTCGTTCTGGGTATACAAATATGTGTGCCTCAGCTATAGTAGATGAAGCCACTCAGGTAAAAGAGAAGCTGCTCGGCATCCAATCAAAGACAGGTAAGGATGCACAGGAGAACATCTTCATGAAGAAGATCGTTCCCATCTTCCGCAGCTACCCATTCTTCTTCAAGCCCATCCAGGACGGTACCACCAACCCACGTATGGAGCTGGCGTTCCGTGAGCCATCCAAACGTATCACGAAGAACAACAAAACCTCTCAGCGAGGTGAGGCGCTCAACACCGTCATCAACTGGAAGAACACCACGAATAACGCATACGATGGTGAGAAGCTGCACTGGCTGTACCTTGATGAGGCCGGCAAGTGGGAGAAACCTACAGATATCCGTGAAGCCTGGAGGATAGAAAGAACCTGTCTTATCGTCGGTCGCAAGATCGTGGGTAAGGCTATGGTGGGTAGCACAGTCAACCCTATGGATAAGGGCGGTGAGGAATACAAGAAGCTGTGGGAAGACTCAGACCCTAACATGAGGAACGCTAACGGCAGGACGGTATCCGGCCTCTACCGTATCTACATACCAGCATATGATGCTCTCGAGGGCTTCTTCGATCCCTATGGTAATGCTGTGGTGGATGATCCAGAGAGTCCCATTCCGGGACTCGATGGGGAGATGATCTACCACGGAGCTAGGACGTTCCTAAAGAATGAACGTCAGGCATTGAAGGGTGACGCTAGGCAGATGAATGAGTTTATCCGCCAGTTCTCTTTCACCCCAGATGAGGCTTTCCGTGACTCGGTAGAAAGCACGCTGTTCAACATCGCAAAGATCTACGAGCAGATAGAGCACAACGATACGCTGTACCCGCAGCCGTATGTGGAGGGCAACTTCGTCTGGGAGGGTGGCAAGAGAGATAGTGCTGTATTATTCAGACCAGTGGCCGGTGGTAGATGGCGAGTGGGCTGGATGCCGCCCCCTGAATTACGTAACAAAGAAAAGATTGAGAAAGGCAAGAGGGTTCCCCCGAATGCTCTCATTGGTTGTGGTGGAGTTGATAGTTATGATCTTGACGCTACCGTGGACGGTAGAGGGTCTAAGGGATCGTGCCATTTGTACAATAAGTTCAATATGCAGTATCCCTCGAATATGTTTGTCGCTGAATATATCAGCCGTCCGCCGATGGCTAGGATATTCTACGAAGACATCTTGATGGCAGCATACTTCTACGGGTACCCGCTGCTGATCGAGAACAACAAGTATGGTATCGTTAGATACTTTGAGGAGCGTGGTTATGACGGGTACGTGCTTGACCGGCCAGAGCATTTGCGCTCAGCCAATAGCTCTGTCAACGTCAAGACCAAAGGTATCCCGTCGAACTCCCAGGATGTGATACACACCCACGCTCAAGCCATCGAGGATTACATACACCAGCATGTGGGGTACAACGATCAAGGGGAGATGGGTAGGATGTATTTCAATCGCACGCTCGAAGACTGGGTCGGATTCAAGATTGACAAGCGAACCAAGTTTGACCTTAGCATCAGTTCGGGCTTGGCTCTTCTCGCAGCTCAGAAGAAAGACAAGAAAAAGGTCGAGTCTAAGCTGAACGAGAAGGAGTTCTTCAGGAAGTATAAGTATAACTCCAATGGCGCTTCAATCCTGAAAAAGTGAAAAACTGTATATTTGCGAATACGAGAAATAATTTGTAATGGGCTACGGAGGTACGAAGGGCGTCTACGGTAATTTTCCAGATCCATTTGCCTCTCCTTTGGAGAAGCATACTAAAGAATACGGAGAGCGCTTCGCTAAGGCTATCATTGGTCAGTGGGGTACCTTCCAGGATTCTTCATCCTTGCTTAATCGCAGGATGTATGAGTTTGAGAAAAACCGTGACTACGCAAACGGAACACAGGATACATCTATCTACAAGTCAATCCTGAACTCACTCGATCCGAGTAACGGTGACGGTACACTACTTAACCTGGACTGGTCGCCAGTTCCTATCGTACCCAAGTTTGTTCGTGTCGTAGTAAACAGGATTCTGTCTCGTAAGCCATACCCTGCTGTTGACGCTATCGATCCTGTATCTAAGCAGGAGAAGGATTTCAACCGAGCACAGATCAGGGCCACTGTAAAGAACAGGGCGCAATTCAAGGAGGCTAAGGCAGCTGGTCTAAGCCTACCCATAGATCCTGACAGCGTGCCGGAAAGCACCGAGGAATCGGAGATCTTCCTTGACCAGAACATCAAGACCAATGCTGAGATCGCAGCTCAGATGGCTACCGCCCTCACGTTGGACTGGAACGATTTCGATCAAGACATTTATCGCAGGTGCGTAGAAGACCTTGTCGTGTGCGGTATGGGTGTTGTCAAAAGAAACAACGACCCCAACTACGGTATCACGACCGAGTATGTTGACCCGGTCAACTTCCTCCATAGCTACACCGAAGATCCTCATATGAATGACCTGGTATACGCCGGTCACATCAAGCGCATCTCGATCATGGATCTCAAGCGCATGGCTGGGGATCAGTTCAGCGAGAAGGAGTACGAGGAGCTGGCGAGGAAGGTGATGAACAAAAGCTACAATGACAGCGGGAAGTTCGCCACTAGCGGTACATACAACAGCCAGAATCGCAGGCAGATGTATGGCTACGACGATTACCTGGTGGAGGTTCTTGACTTCGAGTTCCTGAGCGTAGACACCGTGTTCTATGAGAGCAAGGAGTCTAGGTTCGGCAATGTAGGATTCTACTACAAGGGCAAGGAGTATAAGCCTGTGACTGACTCGATATACGACCGCAAGCCGTACAAGATGGATGTGGAGACACTCTACGGTGGTTGCTACCTCATCGACATGAACAAGGTGTTCAACTACGGACCGAAGAAAAACATCCCGAAGAACGTACACGACATTACCAAGGCTAGGCTGTCCTACAGCATATCCTCTACCAACATGAGGAGGATGATGCCTAAGTCACTGACTGGCAGCGTTACTGGTTTTGCAGATCAACTTCAACTCACCCACCTAAAGATTCAACAAGCTGTAGCCAAGGCTAAGCCCGATGGTTTGATCATTGACATCGAAGGCTTAGAGAATGTGCAGCTAGGAAGGGGTGGTGAGTTGTCCCCACTGGAGATCCAGGATATCTACGAGCAGACTGGTATTATGTACTACCGCTCGAAGAATCCAGAAGGAGGGTTCCAGAACCCACCCATCAGATCTATCGAGAACAGCATCAGGAACATCAACGAGTACATCAACTTGTACAACCACTACTTGAGGATGATTCGTGACGCTACCGGCGTGAACGAAGTGATGGATGCGAGCACCCCGAAAGGAGATGCACTCGTGGGCGTCCAACAGCAAGCTATCGCTGCTGGCAACAACGCCCTCTATGACATCACCAACGCATCTATTGTGCTGTACAAAAGGGTGTGTGAGGACGTGGTCAAATGCCTGCAGATCATCCCAGAAGAATCTGTCCTTTACAGCATCTACACCAAGGCTATCGGACGTCACAACATGGAGATCTTGACATCATTCAAGGATCTGCCGATGTACAACTTCGGTGTCCGTGTAGTCAAGACGATGTCTGATGAGGATAGAGTATTCCTTGAGCAGAACGTCCAGGCGTCTCTCGCTCAACGAGAGATCGACCTGGAAGACGCTATGGCTATCCGTCAATTGACAGACATAGACCAGGCACAAAGGCTGCTTATCGTAAGGCGCAAGCGTAGGGCCCAGGTCGCTCAACAACAAGCCATGCAGAACATGGAGGCTCAGGCTCAGGCTAACGCCCAAGCATCGCAAGCTGCAGCCCAGGCTGAGATGCAGAAGATCCAGATGCAGGGTCAGGTAGACGCTCAGAAGATGCAGCTCAAGGGTCAGATTGACGTTCAAGTGGCCGCAGCTCTCCATCAGATGAGCATGGAACTTGAGCAGCTGAAAGGCCAAGTGAAGATGAGTACCGAGTCTGGTAATCAAACCTTCCGCAGAGAGCTTGAGACCATGAAGGAGGAAGGCAAAGACAGTCGAGTCAAGAAGCAGGCCGTGGAGCAATCTAAGCTGATCGCTCAACGCAAAGGTGAGATCGATCGACTACCTGACAACGAGCAAGAGGGCGGTGAAGACATTCAACAATTTCTAGAAGGACTTATCTAATGGCAAATTGCAACACATCCCAGGTGCAGCTCGACGTAGCTAGGAGGTTAGATATCATATGCAGAAAGGGTGACACCTTTAATCTTGTGATCAATGTAACCGACTCCGCAGGCACTGCCGTTGATCTTACAACTTACTCTGATTTTAGGATGGAGGTGAGAGAGACTGACACTTCTGCTAGTACGGTTATTGCGGACTCCGATGTTACTATCACTGGCACCTCTGGCGGTGTTCTCACAGTAACTATCACCAATACCGTTATGGAAGGTGTTGATGGTGGGTTGTATGTGTATGACTTAGAAACCATCAAATCTGGTGTGGTCCAGACTTGGCTTACTGGCGTATTCAAAGTCAATGAAGATGTTACGGTATGAGTAGTATAAGCCTAGGCATATCATCGACTACAAACGTAGTCACTCTTGTTTTAGAGCCGCAGAACACGTTGAGCATTAACACTGCTGGTTCTGTCACGCCCACTTCTCTACTAGACCTCAGTGATGTTGACGCTAGTTCCATCACCGACACTCAGGTTCTTGTTTATGATGCAGCGACCCAGACGTTTATCCCTGGCAGTGGTGGAGGTTCTGATACCAATATCGGCAACACAGACCAGACCCTCACAGGTGTGCGTGATGTCGAGATGGATGGCAACAACCTTACGTTTAGTCAAGGGGATGTCGTTAGACACACCATCTCACCAACCGTTGGTGCTACCTTTTTTAGGGGAGTAACCATTGATGGTGATAATTCCGACGGAGGTAAGTTAATCCTCAAAGAAGCATCTGACAATGGCACGAGCATTTTCAGTTTAAGTGCGCCCGCATCTCTTGCCTCTAACGTAGAATTTATTCTGCCAAGCACCGATGGAGTTGAGAAGCAACACCTTGTAACTGACGGGAGTGGCAACCTTTCGTTTGATTACACCGAGTCTGTATATCTAGCGGTATACAATAACAACGGCGTAACCCTATCTGCTGGAACGCCTGTTTACGCTAAGGGCGTTCAGGGCAATGACATTATTATCGGTGTAGCAGATGCAAACGATTCCTCTAAAATGCCAGCTATTGGTGTTTTGCTAGAAGAACTTGCTGACGCATCTAGCGGTGAGATTATTACCGCAGGGCTATTCAATAAAACGATCAGTGGACTTACTGGTGTTTCTGTAGGTGACACTATCTATGTGAGTAATGCTGGTACACTCACTGTTACAAAGCCAACCGCTTCAACCGACCTGATTCAAAACATCGGGGTGGTCCTTCAGACCAGTGGCACTAACATCCAGAAGATGAAGGTGTCTGCTATCGATAGGACAAACGACATTCCTAACCTTGCTTCAGGCACCTTCTTTATCGGAGGAGCTACTGGACAGGTTTCACCGTACACGTTGCCTATTGCTGATGGTACTGCTAATCAGTTCTTGAAGACTGACGGTGCTGGTGCTGTAACATTTACAAGTATCACTCAAGCTACAGGCAATGAGCTTGAGAACGTAGTAGAGGACACTACTCCTCAGCTTGGTGGTGACCTAGACGCTCAGTCTAACAACATCACCAACCTCGGCAACTTAAACGGTACTGCCGCCTCTACGATTATATCTGGTGCTGCTTCTGGTGCGACAGCGTTGCAAGATGTAGTGGATGACACTACCCCACAGCTTGGCGGTACTCTTGATTCTAATGGAAATGAGATTAGGTTCAGGGGTACTGGTCATACTAATTACGTAGCGATAGCACCGTCTACCCTTGAGCCTGGATCTAATGTAACCTTTTATCCTCCAATCGCTGACGGGACTAGTGGTCAAGTAATTCAGACTAATGGTTCTGGCAGGTTGAGTTTCGTTACCCGTGCAACAGAGGATTATGTAGACACCGCTGCAAACACACTTACTGAGAACACTCA
>Ga0070749_10002674_pt1 | contig 11926 bp, 11 predicted proteins | sample VirMetDEL_Nov_18_FD_75180 | JGI IMG/M metagenome (GOLD analysis project Ga0070749, IMG submission 75180) | Aqueous microbial communities from the Delaware River and Bay under freshwater to marine salinity gradient to study organic matter... | ecosystem: Environmental > Aquatic > Marine >...
AAGGCAATTATATTCGGAATAACAGGACAAGACGGCTCCTATCTCGCAGAACTTCTGCTCGATAAAGGATATGAGGTAGTTGGAGTAGCAAGGCGGGTGTCAGTAGACACAACCCAAAGAATTACTTATATTTTGCCCAAAATTATCATGGAAGAGGGCGATATTACTGATCAGTTTTGTGTAAGCAATATTCTTAATAAGCACAAGCCAGATGAAGTATATAACCTAGCCGCACAATCACACGTTGGTACTTCTTTTAGGCAGCCAACACTAACATGGGATATTACTGCTGGTGGCTGTTTGAATATTCTAGAATCCATAAGGTGTTCTGGTTTAAAGACTAAATTCTATCAGGCTTCTTCTAGCGAAATGTTTGGGCGTAACTATGACATAAGACATTATCCATTAAAGGATGGCGAAACAGAATTAACACCACTTAAGTATCAGGACGAAAATACTGTATTCCAACCCCAAAGCCCATATGCAATCGCTAAACTAGCGGCCCACTATCTTGTTGACAACTATAGAGAATCTTATGGGATTTATGGTTGTAGCGGTATCTTGTTTAACCACGAATCAGAACGTCGCGGTGAACAGTTTGTGACAAGAAAGATTACTAAGTGGATTGGGCGATGGTATAACGCTGAAGATAAATCTAAAGTCGAGCCACTAAGATTGGGAAATTTAGAGGCCAGAAGAGATTGGGGCCATGCTGAAGATTATGTGCGGGCCATGTGGTTGATGCTACAACAGCCAGAACCAGACGATTATGTGGTCGCTACATATGATACCCATTCTGTGCGGGAATTCTTAGATTTAGCATTTAGCTATGTTGGGGTTGATAACTGGGACGATCTTGTTGTAGTAGATCCAGAATTTTACAGACCAGCAGAAGTTGACTATTTATTGGGCAGGCCCACAAAAGCTAATAGAAAACTTGGCTGGAGGACCACAATACCATTTGAAGAATTGGTACAAAGAATGGTCAAAAGTGATATAGATGCGCAGAAACTATGATGATCCAGCGTATAAGAGCTTTAGAAAAGAAGTTTTAAAACGAGATAAATATAAATGCCAAATGTGTAATAATAAGAGGCGGCTGAACGTTCACCACATAATCAAGTGGGCTTCAGCGGCCTCGCTGCGTTTCGATGTATCAAACGGAATTACTCTATGTAATTTCTGCCACAAAAAAATAACAGGTAAAGAATCTAGTTATATTAATTTCTTTACAGAAATAGTTAGGAGAAATACTAATGGATAACTTTAAGCCATCTTGGTTCGATAAAAACGAAAAAATCGTACCAGAAAAACCCGAAGCTGTAACACCACAGAAAAATATGAGGGCTATTTTAACTGAAAAAATTGAGAATATTATTGAGAATGGCGGTGAAGCAACCGTCAGTGGAGTAAATGTATCTGATTTTAGCTTTGTTCATGGCAAGTATCGTAGAAGCCATAGGCACACGGTTAATATCAGCTTAGAGGGCGATACTGTAAAGATCGTTAATCTAGTAAATAATGGCAAAAAAGAAACAAGTACCGAACTATAAAGTAATTAAAGATACAAGAGAACAGGATGGCTGGTTTTTCTCAGAGTATGATAAATGTGACGGTATGGAGATTGGTACTTTACATACTGGCGATTATACTCTGAGGGGCTTTGAAGAGGTTGTATGTATCGAAAGAAAAGCGTGTGCTTCAGAAATAGCTATGAACTTAGGTAAAAAGAAGGGTGCTTTTAATGCGGAAATGGAAAGGATGAGAGATTTTCCTTTTTCGTTTCTTGTGTGCGAATTTGATATGGCTGATGTTTTGAGATATCCAGAAGGATCGCGTGTACCATCAAAGTTAAGGTCGCAGGTTAAGGTCACGGGTAAGTATTTATTAAAGTGCCTGCTGGAGTTTCAAATCTGGTATGATACCAAAATTATTTTTGCTGGCAATAAAAATAATGCTTTCTTGGTTTGTAATAGCATTTTCAAAAGGCTCAACGAACTATTTCACAAGGAAGAAGAAAATGAAGAAGCTACCTAGTTCTGTCTATGTCATGGGGCATAAATACCTAATATTAGAAATGTCCCACAAGGTCTTCGAAGATACAGACGCTTATGGAGATTGTTCTGACGATAAAAGAAGAATACGTGTTTATTGCGATACCTCCCCAGCAATAATAAGAGACACACTTTTACATGAGACCCTACATGCGGCTTGGCACATTCTGGGATTTTCAAAGGGTGAAGAGGAAGAGAGAATTGTAAATTCGTTATCAACGCTGCTAATAGGACTAATAGATGACCCAAGGAACAAAGAAGTCATAGACTTCATTTTCGACAAGAATGAACAATCAACAAATACTAGATGATGCTTGGCTAGGAATAGCTGTAGATGAAGATAAGCTATTTAACCCTATGGATTTCGTCATTGACAGTTCTGATAATGACGATCTACTAGAAAGAATAGCTTGGCTCATGATGAGACCAGAATACTTTTCTTTTGCGTGTAAGTATATACTTAACATTGAATTATCTCCTTTTCAAGCTCTTATCTTGTATGAACTTTGGAATAGAAAATTTCCAATGTTAATTGGTAGCCGAGGCATGGGTAAATCTTTCATTCTCTCTGTTTACCCATTGCTTCGTGCTTTATTTATGCCAAGAAGAAAAGTTATTGTTGTTGGTGCGGCGTTTAGACAGTCAAAAGTTTTGTTTGAGTATATGGATACTATTTGGAAAAACGCGCCCATACTTAGGGATTTGTGCGATAATAATAGTGGACCAAGGCGAGATGTTGATAGATGTGTCATGCACATAAATCATAGCACAATCACATGTCTACCACTTGGTGACGGATCAAAGATTAGAGGTCAACGAGCTAACGATATTATTGCTGACGAATTTGCGTCTATACCAAGAGATATCTTTGAAAATGTTGTTGCTGGTTTCGCGGCTGTTTCCGCTTCACCAATTGATAAAGTAAAACAAAGAGCAAAGGCAAAGAAGGCTATTGAACTAGGTATAAACATTGAAGAAGAAGTTAAAGAATTCAACGAAAAGTCTAATCAGATAGTTTTGTCTGGCACGGCATATTATGACTTCAATCACTTTTCAGACTACTGGAAAAGATATAAATCTATCGTAAATAGTAAGGGCGATCCAAACTTATTGAAAGATGTATTTGGTGAACTGCCATCACCGGAATTTGATTGGACAGAATATTCAATTATACGTATGCCTGTAGATAAGTTACCATCTGGCTTTATGGATGAAGGGCAGATAGCAAGAGCGAAGGCCACAATACATTCCGGTATTTACAATATGGAATATGGGGCTTGTTTTACAACAGATAGTCAAGGGTTTTTCAAGAGAAGCCTATTAGAAGCCTGCACAGCGTCCATGACTAATCCAATATCTTTGCCGTCTGGCGATATTCATTTTGGTGCGATGCTAAGGGGTAACAAAGACAAGAAGTATATCTTTGGTGTTGACCCCGCTTCTGAAGTAGATAACTTTAGCATTGTTGTTATTGAGCTTAACGAGGATCATAGAAGAATAGTTTATGCTTGGACCACAACAAGGCAGCAGCATAAGAATAAAGTTAGGTCGATGATTACAGATGAAGAAGACTTCTACTCCTATTGCGCCAAAAAGATCAGAGCTTTAATGAAAGTCTTTCCGTGTGTTGAAATAGCAATTGACGCTCAGGGTGGCGGTATAGCCGTTATGGAGGCTTTACACGATAAAGACAAGATATCAGAAGGCGAGGTTGCTCTTTGGCCTATAATCGAAGAAGACAAGCCTAAAGACACTGACGACAATAAGGGCTTACATATTATTAGACCATGCCAATTTGCAAGGGCCGATTGGCTAGCCCAAGCTAATCACGGCATGAGAAAAGATTTTGAAGATAAGATTTTATTGTTCCCATTCTTTGACTCTGCAAGCATAGGCTTATCAATAGAAGAAGACAAGATGGCTAATAGAGTTTATGATACGCTTGAAGATTGTGTTATGGAGATTGAAGAACTAAAAGATGAGCTGTCAATGATTGTTATGACACAAACATCAACAGGCAGAGAGAGGTGGGATACTCCAGAGATTAAAGTGGCCGCAGGAAAAAAAAGCAGATTAAGAAAAGATAGATATTCGGCTCTTTTAATTGCTAACATGTCTGCCCGTGCTTTTTCCATAGAAAAAAACATAATAGAGTATGGAGCTATTGGCGGTTTCGCAACATCTAACAGATCTTCCGGTGACGACAAGATGTTTTATGGTCCAGCTTGGTTTACGGAAAAAGCCAAAAATATCTACTAATTGTGTACCATACAATATGATCGCATTATCAATACAATTAAACGGAGATCAATACTAATGTCAAAAGAACCCCTATATCTTACTTGGGAAAGCGACTCACAAAAACAACAGGCTTACAATCAAACAGGAAGTAATATTGATGCTTATGATGGGGTTCAGAAGGCCGTAGCCTATGGTAGACGCACAAGCTATATTGATGTTGAGCCTAACCGTTCAGTAAGAACGAGCTTTCTCCGTGAAGACTACGATAATTTTAGACCCGGAGAACACATCTCTAATTATCAAAAGCGCATCATTAAGATGTGTATGCAGGCTTATGATAAAGTTGGCATCATTAGGAATGTTATCGACCTTATGAGTGATTTTGCTGCTCAGGGTTTAACTATCGTTCATCCAAACAAAAATATCGAAAAGTTTTATCGTAAGTGGTTTATAAACGTTAATGGCGTTGATAGGTCAGAAAGATTTTTGAATTATTTATACAGAACTGGTAATGTTGTTGTAAAAAGAAGAAACGCTAAATTAAATAGAGACAAGGAGCGAGAATTATTAAAGACAAGCGGCGCTGATGTCATTATTCAAGATCAGAAAGTAAAACGCAGGGAAATCCCTTGGATTTATGATTTCTTAAATCCTGTTGCTGTTGATATTGTAGATTATGGTGAACAGGTTGTTGGTAAACCAAAGTATGTGCTTAACATTTCAAAGTACACTTATGAGTCACTAATTAAAAGCTCAAATTCAAATAAAACAATTTTCAAGACATTACCTAATGACCTGCAAAAAACCCTTCTTGAGGGTGAGAGAAAAATACCACTAGATGAAGATAGTGTTTCTTTCTATCATTACAAGAAAGATGATTGGCTTTTATGGGCCAATCCGATGATTTACGCTATTCTAGATGATATCATCATGCTAGAGAAAATGAAGCTAGCAGACTTAGCCGCTTTAGATGGGGCCATTTCTAATGTTAGACTTTGGACTATTGGCGACTTAGATCATAAAATTATTCCAACTAAAGCCGCCATTAATAAGCTCAGAGATATCTTGGCTAGCAATGTTGGCGGTGGAACAATGGACCTAGTGTGGGGGCCAGAATTAAAATTCACAGAAAGTCAATCACAGGTTTATAGATTTCTTGGTTCCGAGAAATATCAGCCCGTACTCACAAGCGTTTATGCTGGCTTAGGCATCCCACCAACACTAACCGGTGCTGCTACAGGCGGTGGGTATACAAATAACTACGTTTCTCTCAAAACACTTATTGAAAGACTTGAATATGGCAGAGAGGTTCTTTCTCAATTCTGGAGAAAAGAAATAGAAATAGTCAGAAAGGCTATGGGCTTTAGACTGCCAGCCGAGATTCATTTTGACTCAATTGTGCTATCCGATGAAGCAGCACAAAAACAACTACTCATCCAGCTTGCTGATAGGGACATCATCTCTCAAGAAACTCTTCTTGAAAGATTTAGAGAAATTCCAACAATCGAGAGGGTTAGAGTTAGAAGAGAAGAAAAAGACAGAAGGGGTGATGCAATGCCAGATAAAGCTAGCCCATATCATAACCCACAGCACAGAGATGAAATTGCAAAGATCGCACTTAACAAAGATATGCTTTCTAACGATTATCTTGAAAATATGGGTTTACCAGTTGGGCAAGACAAAGTGGAGGAAGTAAAGGTAGACGATACACCGATTTCTGACATGCCCAACAATAATCCAGAACTAGAAGCTGGAAGACCAAGATTCTCAAGAGATAAGCAGAAGAGAAAAGAAAAAAGAGTGTTGCCTAGAAGTTCAGGCACAAACGACGTTATCTGGGCTATGGAAGCATACAGTAAAGTATCTGATATCCTAAACCCAATAGCACTCACTCATTTTGACAAAAATAATGTCAGGAGTTTGACTAAGGCTGAACTTTCTGAGCTTGATAAGTTAAAGATTTCAGTATTTTCTAATTTACAGCTTTTCCAGAATATAGATGAAACTTCAATTAAGAATATGCTAGATAACACTAAAAAAGTTTCTGCTAATTTCAAAAAATCTATTGAGAATAAGGTTGAGGAATTTGTTACAACAAATAACAGACAGCCTAATGTAAATGAGACAAAACTGATATATGCATTCAGTTTGGTTGAAAACCAGAAAAACGACCATTAAATACCTAGTTATCGTTTTTTTGTGTAATAAAACATTGGAGGTAACTGAATGAAAATATATCCACAAGAAATATCTGACGGCCTAGAGAAAGCCTTAGCGTCGAATAACACGATTGCTTACTGTTCTCTGGCTGAAAAGCACGTTCCTGCTGAAAAAAGCAAGAACGAAGATTTAGAGAAAATTATAGCTGCCAATTTAAATGAAGCTAATAAAGATCAGTTAGATTTATTTTATCTAAAGTCTATTCTTGTAAGCACCGGATGGAATAAAAATGATGACGTTTTTGATCCACGGGAGCTTTGGGAAGCCCGCAATACACCTGAAGATAAGCCATTTAATTTTATGCATGATGAAAAAGATATCATTGGGCATATTACTGGCAATATCGCCGTTGATAATGACGGTAATGAAATAGATGAAGAATCCGAATCTCTACCAGATGAATTTAACATTCTAACTACTTCAGTAATTTATACCGCTTGGAGCGATGCTGAACAAAGAGAAAGAATGCAGAATATAGTCGAAGAGATCGAAGAGGGTAAGTGGTTCGTTTCAATGGAATGTCTTTTCCCTGATTTCGATTATGCCGTTATTGATGAAAGCGGCAAGGCTAGTGTTGTAAAAAGAAGTGAAGATTCAGCATTTTTAACAAAACACTTAAGATCGTATGGTGGAACCGGAAAATACCAAAACTATCAGATTGGCAGGCTACTTAGAAACTTATCGTTCTCTGGTAAAGGCTTAGTTTCAAAGCCAGCTAATCCACGTAGTGTTATTTTGGAAGGGAACAAGAATTTTAGTGAGTCTAAGGCTTGTGCTTTAGAAATACAACCTTTAAAGGAGATCGATATGTCTGAAGATTTAAATCAGCAAATCATTGATTTGCAGAAAGAATTGGCAGAAGCAAAGGCTGCAAACGAAACCCTTAAGAGTGAACTCGCAACCAGCAAAGTCGCTGATTTCGAAGAAACAATCAAGGATCTAGAAGCTTCTTTAGCTTCTAAGGATGCAGAAATTGCAGAAGCCAAAGAGCTTTCAGTTAAAGAGGCTGAAGCTAAAGAACATAGTGACGAAGAAATGAAGAAAATGAAAGAAAAGATGGAAGCTATGAAAGAAGAGCTTGCCATGTATAAGAAGAAAGAAGCTATGATGACGAGAAAGGCCGCTCTAGAAGAAGCTGGCTTAGAGGCAGAAGCTGCCGCATCAACAGCTGAAGACTTCGTGGATGCAGATCAAGAAACTTTCGACAGAGTGTTAGCCGCTGTCAAAAAGTCTGTTGGTTCTAGAGCCAAAGAAGAAGCAGTAGCTGAAGAAGTAACTTCCGAAGAAGAAGTTTCAGAAGAAGTTGACACAGCAGAAGCTTCCGCAGAGGATCTTGATACCGTCGAAGAGCCAACTGAACTTCTAATTGCCGAAGCTGGCGTAGAAGATGAAGAGGGTTCATTAAGGGCTGTCGCTAGCGAATGGCTAGGTTCTGTATTAAGGTCAACACCTAAAACTAACTGAATTTACTTTTTAAAGGAGAAACGATAATGGCTCTAAAAACAGACAGAAGTGTACTACAGACAGATATTTCATTCTTCATGAATGAAGAGGCCACAAGAGGTGGTGTAGCATCAATTAGCACTGGTGCATCAGGCGCTGCTATGGACAACGGTGCAGCCGTTGTAACATATGCTGCTCTTCCATCAGGCAAGGTTCCAGTTGGCATTCTTCTTAACGACATGGTTGACATTGACCTAACCCGTCAGCACCTCAACCAGCATAAGGATGAAGTCCAGAAGGGTGGTAAAGTAACTCTTCTCCAGAAGGGTTTTGTTGTAACAAGTAATCTAGAGGGAACAAGCCCGTCAGCAGGCGATCCAGCTTATCTAGCTCATAGCGGTAATCTAGCCGTTAGCGATCTAGCTAATGATGATGTCGATGATGATGGTTCAACAAGACTTGTTGGCCGTTTCCTTTCTGGTGAAGATGAAGACGGCTATGCCAAAGTTTTCATCGACCTTCCTAACACAAACGTATGAATAAATAATTAAAGGAGAAGAAAAACATGAAGACTAGACCAACACCTGAGTTCATTGAACTACTAAAGCGTTCAGGTAGTTCAGATAAAGCTGTTGCGATGACAGCACAGAGGGAAATCGCCAAAGCCTTAGAAACACCAATTCGTAAGGGTGTTCTCTTCGGTGATGTGGTAACTTCAATCTTTGAAGCTATGCCACTAGAACCCGGCGCTACCCCAGAATTCCCACTTGATCTCCTTGCTCCCGGCACGGAAACCGATCATGTGGCTTACACTAACCCCGGCAATGGAAGAATTCCAGAGCGTCATGTCGAAGGTGATTATGTCATGATCAATACCTACGGCATCACAAGCTCAATCGACTTCCTCCTAAAGTATGCCCGTGAAGCTAACTGGAACGTCGTTGCCCGTGCAATGCAGGTTCTTGAATCTTCATTCGTTAAGAAGATTAACGATGACGGATGGCACACACTACTAGCCGCTGCCGTTGACCGCAACATCTTGGTGTTCGACAACGATGCTGCTGCTGGTCAGTTCACCAAGCGTCTTGTTAGTCTTATGAAGACCGTAATGCGCCGTAATGGTGGTGGTAATGCCGCTACTGCTCCCGGTCGCCTTACAGACCTATACTGCTCACCAGAAGCAGTTGAAGACATTCGCAACTGGGGTGTCGATCAGCTTGACGAAGTTTCTCGCAGAGAAATCTATGTCGCCAATGATGACGGCCCAGCTATCACCAGAGTATTCGGTGTAAACCTTCATGATGTCTTCGAATTTGGTGATGGTCAGGAATACCAGACCTACTTCACAAGCGATCTTAGCGGTTCACTTGAAACCAGCGACGTTGAGCTTGTAATTGGTCTCGACCAGAACCAGAATGACAGCTTCGTAATGCCTGTCAAGAAAGAAGTTGAGATCTATGAAGACGAAAGCCTTCATCGTCATCAGCGTCAAGGCTATTACGGCTGGGCTGAAGTTGGCTTTGGCGTTCTAGACAACAGACGAGTCCTCGCTGGCTCATTCTAAGTCTTAAACGCAAGTCAATTAAAATTAAGGGCTGCTCCAAAAGGGGTGGCCCTTTTTTATGCTTTTTGACAAATAAGTTGTGTATACATTAGTGATATCCGTTTTGGCCAAAACAGAGGTATTATTATGGCTTGGACAACAGATCTTGTTATTATCCTAAGATCTTTAATAGGTGATCTAGACTCAACAAGTTTTACTGATTCTAGATTGCAACAAATATTAGCTGTAGCAGCTTATAATGTTTTAAACGATGCTGATTTTTCAACCACATATACAGTAGATGTGGCGAACTCAACTATCTCGCCAGATCCATATACAACTAGCGATGTGGATTTTTCAACTCTTACTGTTTATAAAGCGGCCTGTATACTACTTGGTAGTGAAGTAAAGACAGAAGCCGCTAATGCTATTTCAATCAAAGACGGTCCATCAGCTATTGACTTAAGGGGCGTAACGCAAAGCTTAACAGTAATGTACAATGATCTTTGCAAAAAATATGATGATCTAGTCAACAGTTACTCATACAATAATACTCTTGTTGGTCAAGCTATACTTGGCCCATACAGTCCCGGTAGTATGGTTCTTGGTGCTAATCAGTTTGATTACAGAGGAAACGTATTTAGATAAAACAATGAAAGGCTAAAAATGTCAGAATTTCCAAAAACAAGAATAAGGTTTAGAAGAGGTACTGCCGCAGAATTTACTAGTGCCAACCCAGTATTGGCTAGCGGTGAACCGGGGTTTGCTGTAGACACAAACACCTTAAAAATTGGTGATGGCCAAACAGCTTGGAGCAGTCTTTCTGGTATTACTGGTGGCGGTGGTGGTAGCTATGATGATACATATATCTCTGGGGTTGCTACATATGCGTCAGGTCAGGCTATAGAAAATGAATTAGAAGTTGTTGCTGTTTCCGGTTGGGCTGGAACTAATTTTCTTTCTGCCGTTTCAGGTGACGCTTCACCATATCTTGGTGGTGAGCTTAATTTAGATAACAACGATATTGTTATCGATTGCCGTAATGAGACAGGATCTGAAATTACGGCTGGTACGCCCGTTTATGTTAGTGGTTATTATGCTAATGGAAAAGCCCTTATTGCACCCGCAGACGCTAGTGACTCAACAAAGATGCCAGCTTTTGGCATGGTAAATAACACTTTAGCAGACGATACCGAAGGAACTCTCGGCGTTATGGGTGTTGTTAATGGTATAAATACAAATTCTTTTACTGTTGGTGACGTTGTTTATGTTGCTAGCGGAACTGGATTTACTAATTCTAAACCAACAGAATCAAATGTATTGATTCAGAATCTTGGTAGAGTATTAAGAAAAGACGCCAGTAATGGTCGTATATTGCTGCTTGGCGCTGGCAGAACTAATGATGTTCCAAATAGCGGCAATTTTAATGAGCTTACTGTAAATAGTGCGCCCGTTGTGGTTAGTGATACTGATGGTATAACCGGAGCTAGTGGTGTTAGCAACATAGTTTATATTAGCTCTGGCGATTATGCCGCTCTTGGTAGTTATGATGCAAGCACAATTTACTTCATAAGATAAGACAAAAGGAAAAGATTTATGACCTCCTATGCTAATGGTATAAGTTTTGGCGGCGATGCTTTAGGCTCGTTATATTATGGCGATCAACTTTTAACTAAAGTTGCTGATTGCGAAGATACCATTTTTGCTCCAGAAGAACAGCCATTCACCGCAGATGTTTTAATTATTGGTGGAGGCGGCGGTGGTGGAAGTGGCCAAGGCGGTGGTGGTGGCGGTGGTGGGTATAGAGAGTTCACAAAAAAGTACTATACTGGAACAAGCTATACCGTAACTGTTGGTGCTGGCGGTTCTGTTGATTCTAATGGAAGTAATAGCTCTATTGAAAAAATAGGAACTGGGGGTGGTGCTGGAGGTGATGCAAATGGAGCAACCCAAGAAGCGTGTAATGGTAAAGACGGTGGATCTGGCGGTGGTAGTGGTTTAACATGGAATGCAGCTTTCAGAAACACCAGCGGGGGGAATTCAATTAGCCCTAGATGCAACGGGTCAAGTCAAGGATACCCCGGATTTGCTGGACCTATTGAACTCTGTAGTTCCGGTGGGGCTGGTGGAACTGGTAGCAATTCCAATGGCGGTCCCGGTAAAACTAGCACTATAACCGGAACTAGTGTTGGCAGGGCTGGTGGCGGCGCTCCCGGTTTTGGTAGTTATTCTGCTACTGACGGTGGGGGTTTGGCATACCAAAATGGAACAGTAAATACTGGAGGTGGTGGTGGTGGAACCGCAAATGGTGGTTCTGGATTTGTTTGTATTAAGTTCCCAGACACCATTACAATCACAGTTGGCGGCGGCTTAACATACACTTCATCCACAAGTGGTGGCTATACTACTGTTCAGTTTACTGCTG
>Ga0070749_10002686_pt1 | contig 11896 bp, 28 predicted proteins | sample VirMetDEL_Nov_18_FD_75180 | JGI IMG/M metagenome (GOLD analysis project Ga0070749, IMG submission 75180) | Aqueous microbial communities from the Delaware River and Bay under freshwater to marine salinity gradient to study organic matter... | ecosystem: Environmental > Aquatic > Marine >...
GAACTTTAGGAAAAATATCTTTTACCCACGCTTCTGTTAAACCAATTACATGACCATGCCATGAGTCGGGATTAACGTTTGTGTGGTTGATACCTGCGCTCTCAAGTTCTTTGAACTTGGTGAGCGAAACATACGGGGCATCGGATGTTGTTGCATGTCCACCTAACACAGCTTCAATACCGGCATGCACAGCAGTACCAATAGCAGCACTATCGTTTTGTGTTTTAAATTCGGGCTGCACGACGCCGAGTCGTGCTCTTTCCGGACACAACAACATGTCTTTCAACCAAGACTGTCGTACAAAAACCCTATTGGTTTCTTTTTCAATTCTCATTAGAACCTTCCTTAAGTCGTTTAACCTTACCACGCCGACCCTTCGGTTGGCGTGGTACTTGTTCTTTGCCCCCCGCTATCGGGTCTCCGCTACCCCCCTGAAGGGGGATTATATAAAAACACATTTGTGTACGGTCTGTCAAGCATTTAGGTTCAACACCAACACCCCAAACTATGTTTGCCATGGAAGCCACCCATTGCCGTGCTTTCTATCTGAATACAGCCATATTAAACGGGCTGACAACAGATTGATTCGTGGATAAAACAATTCTTCACAGCTTTTCAAAATTCCAAAAGCTTGCAAGTATCCGTTTGGATACCATTTTGAAGGCTTACACCAATAGGCATTGATTTGAAGAAGTCCATATGAGCCACCGTTGGGGTCTTGACTGTAATGAACAGCCGTATAACAGCGAGATTCACGGTGCATAATATGGTCGAGCATTTCTAAATCTTCTTCTTGCCAACCTGTGTCAGTAGCTAACTGTGCCCATTGCGGACACAACATGTTATTAGGCAACCTAATAACATCTTTAGGTGGGATAGGGATAGGTTCAACTGGGTCAACAATTACATCAAAAGATGTAATTGTTTCATTAGGGGGTCGTGGAATGGCGTTCCGGTAGCCCGCAAGTTTGGGTGGTGTCAATAACCACACAACACCCGCAGCACAGGCAACACCTACAATAAATCGTTTTAACATTATTATCTCCTAGTCAAATATACGTTTTCTGGGTTTACGGTGAGAACCAAACACAACACCACCCCAAACACCAATACAATGATGTTTGTAGGCAAAGTTATAGCATTCTTTTTGAACCTTGCATTCACCACAAATTTGTTTAGCATTGTAAACATTTGTGCCAGGTCCACTAGGAATTTTACCTTTAGTAATAGCAGGAAAGAACCATTCACTAGGACAATTTTTACAATTAGCGTCAGCGTAAATAGGTTTTAGTTCATTGTACATTTCTTCGCTAAGTATCTGTTCTTGTTTTGTTTTTTCCATTACCAACCACCCATTTCTTTAAATGATTTACCATTAACATCCCAACCTGCATCACGAAGAAGTTGCGACATAATTTCACAACCGGACTCGCGAACATAAGAACGAAATAGTTCTTCTATTTCTTCTAATGCAACACAAGCCATTGCGCCTTTGAGATGCGGCATGCAATCACGCACATCGCTATCTGTAAACGCTACAGACATTTGTATTGCCGCATGACGGTTTTCCATAATTGCTCCTTTAGTATTTTGTGATTTGATTTATCATGAATATTGTTGCACAGATAAACACAAGAACTCCAATTGTAAATATCATGGCATTTCTTCTGCTTTCTCGTACAACCAATCAATACTTCTTTTAACCCAATTTTCAATTTCAAGTATTTCATCATCGTCATATGGACGACCACTTGGATTATTTACATATTCATTAAGTCCATTATATATATAGTCAATAATTCCAAGTACATCGCTTTTGTCAGCTTTAGCAGTATGTTCGAAAGGCATTACAATAATTCTTTCTCTCTACAAATAATTGAATAATTGTTTTCGTCATGATGAACAGCCCATTCCATGTTTTTGTATCTGTTTCTGTATTGATAAAATTTGTTGTACATATTTTTGTATTCTTTTTCTGATTTGTTTTTTGTAGTATCAACTATCACCCATTTACCCGGTGGGCCTTCTTCAATAATGGTTTGTATTATTTCTTTAATTCTTTGTTTTTTAATAACTGGATTTTCAATATATTGCAATATCATTTTGTTTCTTTTCTGTCTATGTGTTCAACAACATCACGGAATTCGGTTGCGTAACGGTTGAATATAATTTCTATTTCTTGGTCAGTAAACACAACACCCTGCTGCGAGAATGTTGCAATAAACTCATTAACAACATCACTTCTTTTGACAATATCCATATTAGTTATTCTCATTTTCTGCTCTGAGTTTTTCTTTCAGCAAATCCCAAACAGCATCTGCTAAAGAACCTTTAGCCTTATTTTCATCAGTAACAATTTCGTCAGGATTATTTTGAAAACGCAACACACTGGCAACACCAGTAACACTTGCGCCAACAACCAAACGAACTCGACGACGCTTTTTGTGTTTTGAAGGGGCGACATCTGAATCGTCAAGTGGCGCAGCCCAACCGCATGTCAAAATAGTGAAAAACGGTGCGTGTTTAACAGCAGTTACCGTAGCTGGGTCAGCTAACAAATCATAAACATCACCCGATTTTTTAATCAAAATCATGTCATTGAATTTGTTTTCAACCCAAATGGAAGCTTCTGGAAGATTCCAAGGGTCTTTATAATCTTGTAATACTGAATTAATTTTTTGTTCAGCCGAAATAATTTTTTCTAATATAACTGATTTCATTTCAGTCACCTTCCATTTCTATGTGTGCTCTGTTGTAATATCTACCGTCAACCAGAATGATGTGTCCGTCAAGACGCAACATATCTAGCCGTATTCTTGTTTCGTTCATGCGCATCCGGTCATCAGAACGGGCACACTCCACAAGAGTGAGCCCGAAATCTGAATCAGAAATACGCTCAAACAACTCCCGCATATGCGGACTAATATTTTCTAACATTTTTAACTTGTTTGTATATTGTTTATGGTAATTTTTGGCGTCAGAAAAAGATTTGATTTTTACAGACATCAGACATCACCTGCAATTCCATTGTTTTCTTGCATGAGTGTGGAAACACGCTCAACAGTTTCATTAATCAAACCAACAGTTGCGATATTTAAACCACGCTGAACCAATGTTTTGAAACGCTCATCGGACAACAAATGCGCAACCAATTCTGTTTTGGCATGGTCAATGACACGACCATAATTCATCATGTTTGCGGCTTGATAGTTGATTGCTTCGTAATCAATACGAGATGTAATTTGCTGAATAAATTTTTCGGTCAATTTAGATTCAATCAACTCCGAAATTAGTTCACCATAACGTTCATCAAGTTTTTGTTGAATTTCACGAAACATACGATTGTATGTTTCGACATCAACATCCAAACGCAACACATCTTCGGTTACAAGTCTGATACTCATTTTTTACTGTTCCTTTCTTTTTCTTTAGCCAATAAAATTTCATACTTAGTTATTTCGGCAAGAACTTCTTCCCAACCGAAATCTTTGCGTTTAACTTTTCTTTTCATTTTTTTACGACGCTTGTTGCTTAGATTTTGCTTCATAAGAAATAGTCCCTTCTTTTTCATTCCAAACAATATATTTTTCACCATATTCATAATCATCCCAACACTCACAACTTTCCGTATTTGAACAATGAAAACAGCACAAACACTCACCACAATGAGTAGGGACAGGCTCCATGGCATCAACAAAATATTCAATGCCACAGTTATAACAAGTAATCCTTGCGTACTCCACATTGGAAAAATCTGTAAACACACAAATTTTTTCAAAAGTTTTTCCGGTTGGATACAACTCGTCTTCGATTAAATCTAATTCATCTTCTTGCGTCCAAGCAAAATCATTATCTTCAGCCAAAGAACGCGGTTGCTTCACCCATTCATAATCATCGTCGTAGTCGTAATCGTCCCAACCACTTTTGTAAGGATTACCACCATACATACCACGACTGCTTGAATAACTTGGATAACCCATAGGCGTTCGCATATAACTGAAAGCTTTATACGAACCATTAGACCACCAAACACCCGCATCCCAATGACCCAAATTTTCATTGATGATATACCAATCACGTTCAACATCTTCTTCAACAGTCAAAATAACCATTTTGTTACCAGAAGCCCAACGACCAACATCATCAAAGAAATTTTTGTTATCCAAAGCTTTAACACCACCAATATGTGGCAACACAATTTCGGCAAACAGCTTTGTGTCCGAACGATGGTCATTGATTGGCATAGTCAAAGGCAACATGCCGTTGTGCGCCAAGACGCTACGCGGATTGTTGTCAACATCAAACGGATGACAGTTGCCCAAATCCGTATTGCCATGAGTGGCAATACGGAAATGGAACAACGCAGCACCACGATATGTTTTACGCATATCAGACCAACGAAGCCACAACTTATCAAAATTCATATCATGGTCTTTGATAATTGCAACACCAGCATGAATAGCGAAACCAAAACCGTCAGGATTAGCTTTAGCAGCAGTTCTAGCCCGCTCATAATCCATATCAACATTGGGTGGCATAAAAGTTAACAAACACATATCACTTACCTTCTTTCTGTTCAAGGACCTTACGTTTAATAACACGACTAATAAAAGTTGAATACCGGTCGCCCTGCGACATAGCAAAACGAATCAAAGCATCAAACTTCAAACCGTCATGTTTCAAAATTTCATTAGAAGTAACTTGTTTGGTATACATAAACAAACACTCAACAAACTCCATGTATGCCAAAACCGTGTCAAAACGCAACGAAGGTCTGAAAATACGCAACTCGTGAGTATGTTCACCCATACGATTGACAGCAAGATTGCGTTCGTAAGGGTGTGGAACATAGTTGCCGTTCTTTTGAATACCCTTAACAATCTCAATTAGATTAGGTTTGTTAGGACCCCAAATGCTGTCTTGATTGTTGACAAAAGCGTCATAATCATATTTGGCATAAGAAGAATTACGACCAGCAAACCTAATTAATTCAGTTTTGTTTTTGAACATGAAATACAAAAATTTCATTTGATGTTTAGCATCAACAAAAGAACATTTTGAAACATGAATATGCAAACCGCAAGTAGAAGTTTTCCAAGCGTGATAACCATTGTTGCGCAAATAATCCAACATCTCTTTATACATGGTTATGTGTTTGAAATAATCCAAACTCATAGGATGAGAAACAATCTCAAAACCATGATTGATTGAACAATCATCTTTTAGATAAATGAGTGGCGCAGCATTGTTGTTGATGAAACTAACAGCATCACTTAAATAATTTTGACCAACATTTTCAACTTCCAACTCGATGCCAAAAACCGGCACATCTTTTTTGATGTGTTCGCGAGACACATGAATATCACCGTCAACTATTGTGTAAAACCTTGGTGAAGGTTTGTAACTATAGCTGTTAATGCCGTGGCGGTCATCATCGCTGTCTGAACTCCAATCATCACCGTCATAATCATTGTTTTCTTCACACAACGAGTTATAACAATTTTCACAAACCCAATCGCCGTTATAACGATTAGCGAATTCTGTACGCTCAAATTCGTAATCGCCACACGCTTCGCATTCTGTAATATCATCAGCGAGCCGTGCATCTTGTAACCGTAAAGTTCTAGGCATAACAATTCCTTTCGTTAGATATAAATGGATAAACACACAGTCGCGTTTGCTTGCGCGTGCGGAGCAGGCGCGCAAGCAAACCCGACATCACGACCAACTTTGTTGGTCAGGGTCAAACTCACGAACAACAGTCAAAGGCTCAACTGCTGGACCGAAAGTATCAACTTCGGTCAAAGACATGTCATGATAATCAAACACATATCTTTTCTCATTTTTGCCTACATAATGCCATTGAACGGCATCACCACTATTGGGCATTACATTTCTGCTAGCCCGCAACATTGCTTCATTAAACGAATCAGCTTCAATTTCGTATTGAACAAGTAACCTGACATTATATTTTAGTTTCATATTTTCCTTCCAAAGAAAATTGCAACACCCGAACAAATTATTGGCGTACACAAAAAATGCGACACCCGAACAGAAGAAAGCCCTACAGTAGAAGTGACGGTCTGCCAAAGGGGCTGGTGTTTCCCAAACCCGTTTGACAGACCATTACGAGGCATTGTCGCGTCGCGTAAGCGACCCATAGCGACAATGACGAAAACCGCAGTTTTCCAAGTTCTTGAAACAATAACAAAGGGTCCGGTGGACCCTTTGTTGTTGTTTCTATTGAAGTTGTTAAGCAGTAACAACTTCAAGTTTTGCCATAGGCTCAAGTGCTGGCTGAGTAATGGTCATCTGACCGCCAAGCAATAGTTGTTGCTTAGGATTAACGAGGTCATAAATCTCGCCGTCTTTCTCGTACTGTGTCTGGACATCGCCCAAAGCACGAACATCTTGTACAGTCAAAGTCACGCCTGCGCGGATATTGTGAGCTGACACAAGTTCGTTAGGCAACCAAGCCCAAGTACGGATACCGTCAACAACGGTAAAATTAACCGCCGTAGACTTTTTGCCTGAGCCACCAAGCCCTGCTACTACCAACTCAATGTAATCTGACATTATTTACTCCTTCCGAGAGTATCTAGTTATTGTTTTTTATTCTTGTGAGGGTTTCTTGCCCCACGCGAACGCGGGGGCAGAAACCCAACATGCTGTTACCTGTGAATGGCACCACAGAGACACTCAAAGTTGCGAGCAACCCTGAGGTTCCAAGTTGGGCACAGCACTTCTGATACCGACCGAGGAACGAGGTCGGCAAACTTTGCGTCTGAATAATCTGGGTCAACAGACATATTCAGCATCGGACGCAATTCATCGGGGTCAGTACCGAGTTCTTGTTTGCGCATATCAATCTCTAGCGCAATATCAGACTCAGGTTCTTCAACGATGCCATAATCGTCCAAAGCACGCTGACGCCGTTCGTCTTCGCGCTCAAGTTCATAGTTATCATCAAGAACAAAACTTTTAGTTTTGAAATTGTTCTTGATAGGAGTAACACGCTTAATTTTGGATAAATCAAGTTTCATAACAACCTTTCTGTTTGAGAAGTAAATGGTGCGCACGCGAAGCACGCGCACCATTTACGAATTAATAATTTTTATAATTACATCACCGTGGCAAGCATTTGGTGCGCAAAAGCAAACCAAATCTTTGCCACGCAACTCACCTAATTGCTTTAGCAATTCAGGTGAGTTCAACAAGTAATTCTCATATTTGAGAATTACGGAAGCCCTATCACCGTCTTTACCAATCACAAACGGGTTGCCCCATTTACTGGGGCGACCAATATAAACCACATCTCGTGGTTTATTTGGGCTTTTCATATTCCATACCTTCATACTTTCTCCTTTTACAAAGTGAACGGTGCGCTCGTTTTTCGGCGCACCGTTCACGGGTTTGTTTTCTACAAAGACTCCGTAAAGTCTTCTTGACTTTGAATGAACTCAAGGGCATTGTGTGCGCCATGCTCATCAGCGAGCGACCATAGTGCTTGAGCCGTGAAACGGTCAAGAACACGGTAAGCCCAGTCACCGTAATGATTCTCAATCAAGGTGATTAAGTCTTGATATGAGTCATTACCAGTCAACTCTCTGTTGAAGGCGTAAACGCCACGGCTTTCTGCTAGCAATGTTTCTGCCATCAGAATGTCTTCCATCGCAGTTGTTTGTTCATCATTATCGCATGGGTCATTGTTAAGCGGATGCCATGGATTTGCTATCTCTTGTTCAAATGCTTGGACATCGCCAAACATATGAACGCTCAACATACCTTCACTATCCATAACCATGTACCTACCTTGTGTCTCAGGAAGGGGCGAAATCCCCTTCGTAGCGACAGCGCAGAGGGGTTTCGCACCCGTCTCGTACACACACACACACCACACACCACATACCCCAACCAACCACCAAGGCTGACCGCTGGTGTCTCGCGTCGCACGGGTGGGGGGAAATTAGTAAAAGTATTTACAGCAATCTGTACGCAGACACAATGGTGTACAGGTTAGAGGGGGGGACAGGGGGGTACGGGGGGACTTTAACAAGGAACCTGGCATAAGCCAGAGCCATCTGGACTATTTTTTAAAAGTGGGGGTACCTAGCAAGCAAATAGGGTACCTTAAAAATTTTTATAGCGTTTGCAAATTTGTTTCGCGCCGTTTTACCTTTGCCACACAGGCTTTTGCGCAATATAGGATACCTTTGTATTCGCGAATTATGGCGCGTTTTGTTTTTTTGCCGCATTCTGAGCAAACGTGGTTTGTATCTGGTGTCAAACCAACATAAAGTGTTGGTTTGCCGTAGTCTTCTTTGGGTGCTACGGGTGTACTGGTGCTTCGTTTGGCTGGTTTTTTGCCGGCCATTATTTGTTAGCTGCCCACATGTTGTCTACAAGGTTTGGGTAGCGTCGTCCTGCTTTGGCGGCACGAGTTTTGGCTGCTGACCGTTGTGTTGGTGTAAGTTTTTTAGATTTGTTTAACGATTTTGGTCGTTTTTTTTCCCATATTGGTTTTGATGCCATTAGCAGTTCCATTTCTTGAGTGCTAACGCTTTGCGTGTTGGGCGACCTTTACTGTCTTTCATTGGGCCTGGCATGCCACTCATTCTAGCGCAAAACGACTTGCGGCGTTTTGCTGCTTTGGACCCTGGTTTTAGTTTTGATGGTTTTGTTGTGACTGCCATCTTAAGTTTTGAGCCAGGGTTTTGTGCACGGTAGGACGCTACGCCTTTGGCGTTGAGTCCGCCTGTGGGGTTTTTGCCTTCTTTGCGTTGCCAGGCTGCTGTTTTAGCCACGGTGTTTTGGGCCTTTCATTAGCTTGCCGTTTGGCATGCGATGATATCCTTTGGGTACTTTTTTGGCAGCTTGTTTCTTTTTTGTGTGCGCCATTATTTAACTTTTTTTAGTCTTGGGTTTTTTCGTTTTGCTGCTGGGGACGCTTTGCGGGTTGCGCTAGCCAAAATGGCTCCTGCGGCTTTTTGCGAAACGCCTTGCTGTTTCGCAATTTTGTTTTGTACTGCTTTGAACCCTGGGTGCTTTTTTTGCATAACTGTCCTTAAACCTTGACTTGTGTACGTTCAACCGCTTGCGCCAGAGGCGCCGCGGTTGCACCAGTTGGGGAAACCGGGTTTTTCCGTTTCCCCCCCTATAGTCCCCCCCAGACCGTTACATGTAACAAACAGAACATCTATTGATGGCAATAGAAGAAGCAACGCTCACAGTTGCACAACAAAATTATCTTGACTGGCTGTGCACCGCTCCCTCGGAGCGGGTGCCAGCCTCCAAAGCCAAGTACGCCATAGAACATCAAGTAGACGAAACCACGTTACGACGCTGGCAGAAAAAAGAAGTGTTCGTCAACGAATGGAAGAAACGGGTAGACGACATCCAAGGCTCACCAGAGCGTACACAAAAGCTTCTGGACACACTTTACAACAAAGCCCTAGAAGGTGACACCAAGTCAGCCCAGCTTTACCTACAGGCCACCAACCGTATGTTGCCACCTACGGTAACGGTTAACTCTAATAAGAAGGCAACGGAGTTGTCCGACTCTGAGCTCGATGAACTCATTGGACAGATTGCTGCCCATGAGAAGTCGCGACGTAATTTCAAGGTGGTGTAATGGGTCAAACCAATGACCAAATGTATGTTGCTTTAATGGCAATGTATCCCGAAGCTGGTGACACATTGGCTGATTTGCTGTACACCCATTGGTCTACTGTTGGGTTGCAATATCGTGGCAGTTTGCAGTATCAGTATTACAAAGATGCTGGAGCTACTGGGACAACTTGGGGTGATGTTGCCAACACGTTTTGGTCGGATGGCGATTTTGTTGTTTATAACCTTGAGATGGAAGATGGTAACGATTTGTTATTAGAAGATGGAGGTTTCATTTTGATGGAGGCTGGCAATGGCTGATAGTAAAATAACACAACTTACTGCGTTAACAGACTTAGCTTCTGGCGACCTGTTTGTTGTCGTTGACAGCGTTGACGGCACTCCTGTTAGCAAAAAGATTACGGCTGCCAATGTCGCTAGCTACATCAATAGTCTTGTTCCTGCCGGTGTTACAACCCTGGAAGGTTTGGATGATGTTACGATAACTTCTGTTAGTAGCGGACAGTTATTGTCTTACAATGGTTCAGCGTGGGTAAACAGCGCACCTGTTGCGGCTTATAACCCTGTTGAGGGTGCAGTATTCTCGTAGGGAACGATTTAACCACTTATTAGGAGATAACAAATGGCAACATTCACAAAATTGGCTTTACAACCAGCAGGGACAACAGGCACAGGTTTGGCTGTTAAGGTTGCTGCAACCGCTACTGCTGGTACAGCAATTCACACTGCATCAACCACGACTACTACAATTGATGAAATTTGGTTGTATGCGGTTAACACTTCGGCATCATCGGTGAAACTTACAATTGAGTGGGGCGAAACAACTGCACCTGATGGCAACATTGAAGTAACTATTCAGCCTGAGGCTGGTTTGGTGACTGTGATTCCTGGTTTGTTATTGCAAGGTAATGCTACAGCGAAAGTTGTTCGTGCGTTTGCTGGAACTGCAAACGTAATCACCATTCACGGTTTCGTTAACAGAATCACGGTTTAACCATGCCCAATAGGCGTGAACTTGGCTATGTGAGCGCAGGCTCGGTTTCTACTATTCCTGCGACTACTGGTTACGGTGTTGCTACGGGTGGCACTTCAAGTTCCATTACGGTTTCATCACAGAATTATACGCTGCTGACATTCACGAGCGACAGTAATCTTGTTGTTTCTTCGGCGGGTTTGTTTGATGTCGTTTTGATTGGCGGTGGCGCAGGGGCGCAAGGCGGTTCAAGTGGCGTTTCTAGTAGTGGTGGCGGTGGCGGTGGAGTAATTTCTCAAACAAACATTTTAAGTATTTATCTCGCAGCAGCAACTTATTCTATTGATGTTGGTGCGGGTGGTACTGGCGGTTCTGGTCACGGTGTTGGAACAGCAGGAGCAACTACTTCTTTAGGAACTATTTTAGCAGTAGGCGGTGGTGGGCGTGGTGGAAATACTGGTGGCGATGCTGCTGGCGGTGGCGGTGGTTCTAATGGAGCAAATGTTTTAAGTCTTACTGGTTTTAACGGTGGGTCTGCTAGTGGCGACAATGGAAAAGGTGGTGGTGGTGGTGCTGCTGGTGCTGGTGGTAACGGTTCTACTAATACTGGCGGTGCTGGTGGTGCTGGTCGTGATATAAGTAATTTTACTGGTTCAACTTATTACGCAGGCGCAGGCGGCGGCGGTGGTGGTTTAAGTACAGGCGGTGCAGCAGGTCTTGGCGGTGTCGCAGGTTTAACAACAGGCACAGGTAACAACGGTGTTAATTACGGTGCAGGTGGCGGCGGTACAGCACAAGGATTTAATGGTGGTAACGGCGCAGCAGGCGCAGTATTGGTCAGGTTCAAGGTTTAACTATGGAACGCCAATACTTTGCACAACTAGATGAGAACAACATCGTCACGAAGGTTGCTGTAGTACAACGAGAGTTCCTAGAAGCGAACCCGCAACGCTACACGGGTCGTTGGGTTGAAACCTTTTTTGATGCGGCAGGCAAAACTTATGCTGGTATTGGTTATTTTTACGATGAAGTGTTTAATGATTTCGTAGCCCCACCAAGTCCTGATATCGAGAGTGAGGTTTAGTTATGGCTTCTAGGTTGATGGGTTATGTTTCGGCTAGCAACACACCGACAATCGTTGGCACGGTTGGTCTTGCTATTGATTTTCTTGTTCAAGCAGGTGGCGGAGGCGGCGGTGGTTATTTCTATGCCGCTGGTGGTGGTGCTGGTGGTTTGCGTTCTTCGGTAACGGCGACAGGTGGCGGTGGCACTATAGAACCAACATTAAACTTGTTA
>Ga0070749_10002687_pt1 | contig 11895 bp, 12 predicted proteins | sample VirMetDEL_Nov_18_FD_75180 | JGI IMG/M metagenome (GOLD analysis project Ga0070749, IMG submission 75180) | Aqueous microbial communities from the Delaware River and Bay under freshwater to marine salinity gradient to study organic matter... | ecosystem: Environmental > Aquatic > Marine >...
ACAAAATGTTCGACTCAAGCAAAGTGCCCCCGAACTTCCAATGAGATTCTTGTATGACGACGAGGAACTAGTAGAGCGCGGACAGAATGTCCAAGACGGGCAAAAACCTAGTTTTACGTCTGGAGGTTATGGACCTAGAACAGTTGTGAGGGATTCCTACAATTCTCCATACGAGACAAACCAAGTTGGTATTTCTACCCAGGAACTCCACCCTACCAACTTGGCTTCGTCTACCCGAGTAGCGGCGCGACCCCAAGACTCGTGGAAATCCCAGGCAGGTCAGACCCTTCTTTCTAAATCTACCGGTATTGACTTCAGACCTTTACCTAACGGGTACCCCGCTACAGGTGTACCGAGAGGTCCTCAACCAAGACGTGGTTTTATTACATCTAATGAATTTTACAGACCGGGCCAGCAACCTGTACAGCCCCCAGGAAAAGAGCAACCAACAGATCCAAAAACAGGGATACCTGTACCAGGAGCTGATTGCAGAGACCCAGACCTTACACCAGGTTTGGGGAGTGGAAGGGGAAACAGACCCGGGCTTATAGGATCGGGGTGATAATGTATGCTTCTATAATAAAATGATTACCTCTGGACTCGTATCTACCCATACAGGAACTTATGATGGCCGTAAACATTCTTACGATCCTCTGGCTACAAACAGATGGGTAATGGATCCGGATGGAATTAATCAAGGAAATATAAGTAAGAAGCCTTTACCGGAATACAAGGCTTCGCATCCTAATTTTGAAAGACCAGAACCTAGGTCTATAAATTACAATAGTATTTTTCGTACAAGGGTTAATGTCAGTACATTTGCTGAAACTTACCCGAGTTTAATCAAACCTGTTATCTCGAGACCGGAATTTGGTGGTGCCGGTTTTGGACCCGGTCTGGGTGGACACGGAGATCTACAAAAAGGTCTAGCTCCTATAAAGGAAGAACGGAGCCAGGATGAAACCATTCTAACCCCTGAAAGTATGATGGAATTAGTTAATGGTCATGATGAAGAAACCCCTCAAAATATAAACCAGATCCATTCCCAGGCTATCGTGGAATCTGTCATGTTCCCTGTTAAAACAGTAAAAACAGTGGCTAAACCTCCGGGGATTATAACTCATCAGGATCCTGTTCAAAAGACTATGGAGCCTGATTCTGTTCTAAAGGACGAAGATGTATCTGGCCTTGAAGATGTTCTTAGAGGCTTTGGGAAAAGTGTAAAGGCCGAAGTCAGAGCCAACGGGTCAAGATTATATAAACCTAAACCTCGGAAACCGCCTGTCACTAAAAAATTAAAAAGACCTGAAAAAACTTCTAAAAAATTTAAAATAGCTAGAAAAGCTAAAAAGCTTGTAAGCTTCTAAAGACTCGAATGGTAATAAAATTCTTTACTAATTAAAAATGAACCTTTACGAAATTGATCCGGAATTACTAAAGAAACCAGTTGCACACAAAAAGACACCTGCAGCTACTAAACGACGAGCCCCAAAGAAAAAAGCCGAGACCCCTGTCGATGAACCGCTTACCCCACAAGACACCCCACAGCTTACCCCACAAGCCACCCCCAAGAAAAGAAAGAGGGTTACCAAAAAGAAAGAGGTCGAAGCCTCGGATGAAATCACAGAGGAGCCCGTATCACCCCCCAAGGCTAAAAAGAAACGCGTTACCAAGAAATCAAAAGAAGTATCTCCACCACCAACCCCAAAAACTGATGAAAAAGAAACCAAACCAAAAACCGAAAAACAATTGGCCGCTATTGCCAAGCGAAAGGAAACTCTACAACGTAAAAAGGAAGAAGCTGAAAAGGTAAAGGCAGATGCTGAAGCTGCTGCTGCAGCCGTGGCAGAAAAGAAACGTCTAGCCAACGAAAAGCGTCGCCTAAAGCGTCTTGAAAAGAAGAATGAAAAGAAGAGTGAAAATAAGAGTGAAAAGAAGAGTGAACCTCTGCCGACTGAAAATGTCGGAGACAAGGTTCCCGAGCAAATGCCCCAGTGGTTCAAGAAACTCACGACAGAAGCTAAAAAAGTCGAGGGGGACAAAAAGAATGTAAAGGCCCAGGCCTCAAAGGTATGGAACGATCCTGTTTCTCGAGACCGCCTCAACAATGAGGTAAAGACTCATAATCATCGCATGTACTCTATGATATTTGGCAGATAAGAATGTGTGTGTCTTTAATAAATGGGTGTTACTAAAAGGGGTGTTACAAGATGTGTTCAAGTAAAGGAAATACCCGTACCCCAGAATTTTAAACACCCCCCGGTTCCAAACAAGGTTCTACCAAAGCACGAGTTTACGTAAGTTTTATCTAACTTAGAATGGGAATAATCGCCCCCAAGGGTAGTGGAAAAACAACTCTGATTTGCAACATGCTAATGTTCTACAGGGGATACTTTAACACCATTATTATTTTTTCACCCTCGGTAGCTTCGGACGAGAAATGGGATTACATCAAGAAACAAAGTTTGTTGGTTGAAAACAAACCTCTAAAGAAATGGATGGCTAAAATGGCCCAGGCCCGAAAACAAAAAGATAATGTTGTTGAAGAAGCCCCTGCACATATTCCTCTTTCGGGTTTGGTTGGAAACGGTGACACAGAATTTGACGGGGTTATACCTGAAAAGAATTTCATTACAGAATACCACCGCGAGGATCTGGTTGAACTAATGGAGAACCAAAGATCTATGGTTGCTTTTCTAAAAGAGCATGGGGAAAGTAAACATTTGGCCAATAGAATACTGGTGGTGTTTGATGACTTGGTGGGTTCAGATTTATTCTCCATAACTTCCAATAACCCATTCAAGACTTTTAATACTAATCACAGACACATGTCGATTTCAGCATTGATTGTTACTCAGGCATACATGGTACTTTAAATTAATAGGAAATACCAAAGACGGTTCGACTCAATTTCACTTGCGGGATCTTATTTGAAATCTATAATGAAAAGGAAAGGGATACAATCTATAAAGAGTACCCTATGGGGTTAACTCGTGACGCGTGGGAGGAGGTTTATAACCATTGTATTTCCGAACCTTTTTCCTTTATGTTCTTCAACAACTTCAATGAAAAGAGTTTACGGATAATGAGAAAATTCGATAAATACATTACGATATAGTTTCCCAATTTAAATGACTGTCAATATCAATATCCTGGTTATCGAAGACTCATACAATATTGCCACAATCTATGATCTTTGTAAAAAAGTTCAAGTACCCTGTATTCGTCAATACACTCTGGAAAATTTTTTGCCCATGATGAAAAAAGATTTTAATTTTGAAAAGACCATGTTATTTTCTTCAACCAAAAAATGTATTGTCGAAGTGGAAGATATCCCCGATATCGCTGTAACCTGGAACGATGAGGATCCTAGCCAATTTGAGGATTTCATGAGAATGGTTTTAGATCGGGGTGATATAAAGAGTCACCCTGACTATGAAGTGTTCCGCGATGTACAGATTCGGCAAGAGCCCCCTGAAGCTGGGTACGTTTTGGGTATGTTTTACGATAAACCACGAGACTGGATGTTTTACCAAATCACCAGACCTTTTGACGATCAGCCGTTTACTACGATTGTAAAGGAATACTCAAAGGTGGGAATGGAGCCCATGTTTGCCTACTTTTACGCATGCAATGCTTGGGGTATTCTTTCCCAGGATCAAGAATTTCTCATTGCGGTCTGGAACGAATTCAAAATTAAAGAGAACCTCCAGGGAGATTTGGATTTGGAGACTCTAAAGGGACTCGTTAAAAAGTATGGTGATCTCTGTATTCCTACAGAGGGCCATATCCCCCACGAAGAACCTCAAGTGTTTAGAGTCGGTATTGAACATCTTGAACGCTTTATAGTGAAAAAAGAAGAAGAAGAAGAAGAAGAAGAAGAAGTAAATAAACGACCAAGACGTTAATTTATTTGAAATCAATCTTTTTCAATTTAAAGTAGGTTCCTGCTTGATCTGTTGAGGTATTCACATAAAATCCTGGTTCAATTAGAGCAGTGAATTCTCCACCTTCGTGTAAAAGACTCTCAAATCTTTCCATATCAACAGGTTCCCCATTGACAACTACACTCTCCTTTAGTTTCAAAAAACAAACCCCATAATCGTCCATGACTTCCTTGACAATTAGTTTACACTTCTTTGCCAATTGAGTGGACCATTGATCAAGAGTCTTTTTCAAAAGAGTCGATGTAAACTTTACTCTAAAACTGGTAGTTCCGTATTCATCATTAGTATAAACTTCTTCACCCTCGACAGTTCCTGAAATTTCTAGTCCCCAATTCTTTTTTGGACACACAACATTGACAAACGACATTTTGTCTTCTGGAAAAGAGAGCGGTAATCGTAGCTTGAGTTGTTCCAACAATTTCTTTTCAAGTTTGACAGGAGAGGCATCAGCATAGTTTAGAGAAGAAGTTTTTGGCATTTTGGAAAAAGAAAAAATGGGTGCTCATATTTATATTACGTGTCACACGCCCGTGACTGTGACAGTGGCTTGTTTTCTTTTCGCGACACCCCTCTAACCCTGAATGATTATGTAATGATTATGTAATAATGTGTGATCTAAATTAATATGGAAAACTGGGAAATCGGAATCCAAATTGCTTTAGGAGTGTTGCTTATTCTATCTGAAATACTGGGACTCGCCAAAAACCAAGAATCTAACGCTATAAGTGAACTTGTTTTCAATACAGTATCTGACGCTGTTTCTGAAAAAGGATCTAAAAATGGAAGTAAAGAGTGTAGTATAAATGGCAGCATAAACGGTAGTGTAACGGACTAAATTTAAATAAAGAATCGTAAAATGTATGCTCTATAGTTTATGCCTCGAGACGTTTCTGATTATCCTCTCTTTTGTGCCGAACTAACAAGTAGTAATCATCTAGTGGGGAGTTATAAAACCGTTCAGGTTCTGGAGGATTTCCCTGATCCGATAGGTAACGTAATAACTCTACCCGCAAACTCATCGTGGCTTATTGTTGGAGATTTAGATTTGATGGGAAGACGTCTTGTGATGGGGGGTAATGTCGCCCTCAATGGAACAAGTTCAGAAACTAGTTCTCTTTCATCGACAGGATTACCTACAGGAGAATACTTGGTGACTAGTTCTTATACTGTACCAATCAGAGGTCTAACCTTTGGATGTCCGGTTGATACTTTTGTTTTTGACTTGTTTGGCGACGGTTCAAACGGTCTTGATTTATTTCTAACAAATTTTGGTAGTAATACTCTTGTATGTGGAGGTATTGGTAGAATAGGTAATTTTAGTAACGTCAATGCTGTATCCTGTGCATTTTTAAATTACTCTGGGGGATTGCTCTTTTACTCGAGTGTCGGAACAATTGCTTTTGAAAATTCTATTTGGGTCTCTTTTGGTATGTCGGGAGCAGCTATAACTTTAGATTCAACCTTGGTTGTGTCTCGAAGATTCAGAATAATTTTATCTTCAATGGTTATTTTCGGGTCCCAGAGTCAAACAGGAATACTTTTTCAAGCAGGAGCTTCAATCCCTCCAAACGGATTGATTCTTGAAAATATCAATTTTTCGGCCGGGGGAACATACTTGGACGGTGTATCAAGTACCGACCTAATTTCAAAATTCAAGAGTTGTGTTGGAATTCAGAATAGTATTGCTATTGGGGAATTTACTATAAATGCAAATATTATCGCTACAACCGTCACTATTAATGACTGGTTCGCTATTCTTGGTACAGCTGTAAACCAGAGATCTGAACGGTTTACATATCTTGATCGTACGTATACATATGTAGGAACATTGCAAAGTACATTTATGGTAAACATAAACTACTCCATCTTCAGCGGGAACAATCAAAATCTACAGATAACATTTGGGTTAAATGGAACCCCTCTTGATCAGTTTTCATCGGTTGTGACTACTTCAGGAAACGGTCGAGTACAAGCAGCATCTATTACTGGAGTTGTAAATTTAGTAAATGGAGATCTTTTAGAAGTATATGTTAAAAATACTACTTCAGGGGCTTCTATAACAGTAGAGTATATGACGTTTACAGTTTACGAAATAAACACTTGATTTATTTACTCATTTGTTGATCGTAGAATTCAGATCGAGAAACCATTGTTGTTTCGTGCATATCGAGTCTGACTGATCTCTGGATAAACCCGCAATCTTTTAAATGGTCTTCGAGAACTCTGACCAACCCTCTATCGTTTGCATCAACTTGTAGAATAACCGTAAAAGCAAGCAGACTATCACAAGCAAATGTTTTTGTAGTAATACTGAGCCCTTGAGTATTCACAAATTGAACCAGAGAATTGTTGAGAGCTGTGAATGTGTAGTAGGAAACCGTCTTTACAATAATTCGATTCAAGTACGTTTCATAATCTATTCCACTCAAAAAGTTGTCGACTCTCAAACTTGACTGCATTTTTAAAAGAAAAATTTTTTTCCCAAATGGGAAAAGAAAAAGATATGTATTATGAAGTGTCTCTTGGGAGTCAAGATTCCATAGACACACAATATTCAAGTGAAGAGGATGACTCTGAAGGATCTGTAGACTTTCGTGATTTTGAGATACTTATTAGAGCAAAAATCATCCTTTGCGAAGAAATTGGCGATATGAGAAACTTTAGAATCAAATATATAAAAGGTCTAATTAGAGATCTATGTGAAGATTATCCGATCCCTCATAATACTTTTAATACTTTTAAAACCGAATAAATTCTTTTTATATTTTATATTTTATATAACTAAAATGGACGAGAAAGAAAAGGCCACACATTATGAAAAGAAGCGAAAAGTCGAAGAGGAAAGGTCGATAAAGAATCTCCGATTCAAGGCTAAAGATGACGATATGTTTGTAATTAAATTACCTGTGGGATTCCTTGTTGCAGAGTTTGAAGACGGTACAGAAAGTAGTGTGCCTGATATAAAGTTTTCTGGTGCGGAAAAAATACTCGGGGTCCTGCACGCGATTGGAATCGAAATTAATAAAGACCCTTGATCTAACCCTTTTTTCTTTTATGTTTTCCCGAAAACTCGTTTTGGAAAAAGAAGATACAAGAATGAAGAAAAGAGAGATTGTGTTTGTTGATCGTCCTATGGGGTTCCATTACATTTTCACTCCTGTAAACAGTCATCTCCAAAGAATGTTTTCTGATATACCGTGTTACACGATTGAAAAAGAAGAGGGTGCTAAAATGAACACAAATGTTATTTTACCAATAGAGATTACTGATATTATTCTGACAATGGCTATCTACAATTACATGAGTGAAGGAAAAGTAAAATCGGCGTTTTCCTTGATGACTATCAACAAGTATTTTCTAAAAGTCTGGTACGAAAAGTTTTACCCTTGTAGAAAGAAAAAACCAAGTAAGCGTCTTGCTCGTTTGGGGAAAACCATGGCTTTGATTTCAAGAATACGTATTGCAGTTGAAATGCCGTCTGACGATGTGGGTCATATGGGTGTTATAAGTCTGCAAGCATCAAGCCAATTCGCCCTTGTTTACCCTTATGATATTGACACAATTGGACACTTGCATCTGATTGATTCTGAACTAGATGTAGACACCATTGATCGCTCTTTTACAATTGATGGTAAACACTATTCCTATTATGCTACTTCCGACAAGATCCTCAACACTGTAATGTGTAGAGGTGACTGGAACCGTGGGCGTTTCAAAGCAACCGATATTATCTCGCCAATGATTGGGATTAACGTCACGTACCAATGTGGTAGAGGAGGACAAATTCATCTGTCGGATGAATTGGCATCTTATTCTTGGAGAATGGTTGGTGAATGTGTAACCTCAATGTTTGGAAAGAATTCCATGTTTGGAGTACTGGAAGAATTCCAAGACAATTTTATTTCACTCGCTTGAGATATCGTATCCAAAGGGGTAAAGACTTTTTCCGTGAATAAAACCTTTTTGATCATCAGCATTGAACCCAAACTTCTTTACATATGTAGACGTTCGCATTCCCTGTGTAAAAGAGTAATTGAAACTTCGTTGAACTAAAGAAATTTCAAGTTCTCCATAAGAACCTTCAGGATCCTCGTGTTTAAGCAACCCATTAATCAACAATTCCTTCATTGTCTGGTTAATATAAAATACATCAAAAGTAAAAGCTTTGGAGTGAAGTCTAGTGAGCGAAAGGCCTTTACACTTTACCATTTCAGTTCCGTTGGCGCATCTAATTCCATAAGATTTAGGTCCTGTAGAAATAAACTCTACTATCCCACCATTTTTAGAATCTATATCTTCGCGTTCCCATTCCCCCAGAATATCACCTTCCGGAATATTATACTTTTCTGGATCATAAATAGAAATGATTGAATCTGTATCATTGTACAAAGCTCTATCCCCCAATTTGTTCAACTCTTCCCATAATTGTAATCTTCCGTATGCAGGTACATGGAGAGCTGCTGGCAAATAACAATCTTTTAGAGTAACAGTTGTTTTTCGCATATCATTGATAAAATCAATCTTTGTAGTATCTCCGGAAAGATTTTGGACATTTTTCAATTTGATACTTCCTTCTTGCATATTATCAAGCAAAGTATCCACATCGTTATCTTCAATATCAGCGTTAGCCAACATTGATTCAGCTTGTTCGGGATTCTGAGCGTGCTTTCCCCAAGCACAATTTAACATAATCTTGAAACATAGTTTTTTTGCGGCATCTTTTTTCCACTCGTTATTATCAAAAGTTTTCCGGACACAATCACCCCAACCAAAAGACTCTTCATAATCTTTAATTAATCTTTCCTGTTCCTCTGGAGAAGGTAAATCTCTTGAACTAGTCATCTTTTTCAGGTAAAAATTCTTTAACGGTTCTGTCCAAAAAGAAGGAGCCATATTATACCAATCTATACGATGAACCTTGTCAATCTTGTACCCCATTTGTAAAGCTCTTTTGAACTCTAAAATAGTAAAGCAAACTACTTTTTCCCCCTCTGCATATGCTTTTATAGGTTCGAGACCTGCGATACATTTCCCTTCTCTCATAGAAACAAGAACAGGATGTCTCAAGTTTTTTGGAGGGGTCACGTCGGCGCAAATCACTCCTCCTTTAGGGTTATTGAGAATTTCCTCGGCTGTAGGTTGAGTACCAAACTTCTTTACAGCCTTTACCCTGCGATCGTTTTTATCCCAAGGACAATCGCAAACTATATCATAGGCATGCTCTTTACACGGAGAGAATTTCGGGTTGTAAACATGAATCGATGGAATCCCTACAGGAAACTCTTGGACAATTTGGTGGTATGGGTACTCGCTCGTGATATCATTATACCGGATACCCAAACCTTGATTTAACTCTTCTTCAGTCATACGATGGTGAAAAACATTGGTTGTAGTTCTCCCTCCTCGAAGAGCTGCTCGAGAAAACCAATACTCTGCATCTACTAGAACCGCCCACCCGGACGTCTCAGCAATCTCTTGTCTTTTAGCTTCGTACGCCTCGGGATCTTCTTTTTGATCTGGTAGTTCATAGCTTAGAGAAACTTGTCTCAAAAGATGTTTGTGGACAAAAGAGGGGGCTGTAGAATATTTCCAAATATCCATGTCTGTAAAACTTCGTGTAATCAGATCAACCTTTTCAACAATCCGAGCCAAAACTTCAACATCATTTTTACAATACGCATGAAGTCTTTCCTGAAAATTCCAATCTCCCTTTTCCTTCTCTTCATCATACCAGGTGTTAAACTTTTGTAAATCCGCGTCAGTCCGAACAGCAAACGATATATCAAAATACTCTTTGGCAGGCAACGGTCCTACATAATTTTGGTTCTGAGGAGTATTGAATAAATGGGGAAAGTGTCCTTTTTCCATGGGTACGTCTCCGGCAAACGATTTTGCCAAAGCAGCAAGAGAACCTGGTAGAAATGATAGACTATCGATAAAAACAGTCTTCCCAAGAGCCAGTCTTATTATTTTCGTTCCTCTAGTGATAATATGAGTCTTTGGATCTTTTACACGTGCAATGTCGTAAATCAATCTTGAATCGTATCCTTTGGAATTATGGGCAATAAAAATATTATTTCCCTTGTTGTGTTCCGCGGCAAATGATAGTAGACTTTCCAAACAATCTGGACCCTGGAATTTTCTCAACTCTTTTGTAAAAACATTTTTAAAATAAACCAAAGTAGGTTTATGAGAAGCCTCTAAACACTCATAAACGATTGCTCCTCCTCTTATGAAACGACCATCCTCATCTTTTTCAAATTCAGAAACGTATTCTTTTTGACACGGTACTTTTTCTTGGGTTGATTCAATATCCCAAACAAATAGAGCTGGCGCTACCCCATCCCCGTCTTCTTCTTCACAGTAACCTTTACGCTCAGAAGTGTCTTCATAAATCAAACACCGATGAGTTGTACCCCCATAGGGTTGATAGCGTTCATAATATTTTGGACATGTTCTACATTTTACAAGTAGACAATCTTTTTGAGTCAAATGATAAAGTCCACAACCGTACTTGCACTTTACTTTTTTCTTAACATACGGAACACACTCGTGGTTCCTATCTTCCCTGGATACAACCATGCAACATCTCTGACACAAGTGTCGGCCCGGAAAGGTTTTAGCGATAAAGGATGTCGGAGACTTTACAGAGACATAATGATTATGTCTAAAGCTCCAGTAAATGTAAATAGTATTTGGAGCTGGTACTGTGCTGAAAGGGTCTACAACACTCGAATCAAATTCTATTCCGGCTTTTGTATGTGGAAGAAAATTCCTTGTTTGGTTTCGTAAAATAGTAATTCTGTATTCTGGATGAACACCGACATAATTGAAAATTTGATCTTCAGTAACAAACTCGCCCCAACCCATTTCATCTTGTAAAGCTCTACCCTCTCTAGCTAATCTACGCCCGAAATGAGATCCTCGGGTTCCTTTAATGGAAGCCAAATAATCGCAGATTGCAATAGCTGCACAAGAAATCGGTCCTTGGCGATCAACATAGGTTTTCCAGGTAATGTTTCTAGAATCATGCCATCCTGCTGGGGGTCTTGAAATAGTGCTGGAAGCTCCACCCCTTAGGGATTTTGGATCAATGTATATAGTAAATGTCAGATCTGTAATAGAAATATCGGAATTACTCTGAGCAATTTCGGCAATAAGATCTGTATACGTTTCCGATTTTTGTAACTGTTTGCCATCTGTAATTTTAACAGCTACAGATTTGTTATCGTTGGTAGCAACCAAAGTCCCCTTTACCATATTTCGATTAAACGTTGGTAATTTTTCCTTGTACAACTTTTCAACCTCGTCGTAAAAAACCATGGGCAATCTTTCCACAAGTTGAAGATCGTCTAGAGTTTCTGAATCACCTCTCCGAAAAGCCTGGGTACTGATTCGTGGTGCTCCGACTCTTGTCATTTTGTCAACTACAAAATTCGCATATTCAGTAGTCTCCCCTCGAGGTCTCTGAACGACAGGGTTCTCGAGATCCTGGGACGCTCTTCTTCTAGAACTTTGGGCCAATCTTTGACGTTGGGAAGGTGTTGAGTTCAAATCTGCGGATGCTCTTCTTTTTGACATTTAGTAAATAATGTATGAAGTCGGCCCTTTATATAAAAAGATTATGTAAGCCGACCCAAATAGGAAAGAATGGGGGGTATGAATCGCAGCGATAATGCCGAATGTGTGTGAAACTCCTTTATAAATCGTGGCTAGTGTGTGGCTAGTGTAGGTCATGGGATATGAAAATGCGGCTAGTGTGTGGCTTGTGAGGGTCATGGGATCTAAAAAATGAAAAAAATTTTTTATAAAAAAGAAAATGTTCCCCGACACCCAAGAAGAAGAAAGAATCCCAAAATACATCCTCAAATACGTGTGGTCACCAAAAGTGTTGAAAGCAGGTCTTGGTGTCACAACTGATCGTGAAGTTGAAAAATGGTTTGAAGAA
>Ga0070749_10002696_pt1 | contig 11890 bp, 25 predicted proteins | sample VirMetDEL_Nov_18_FD_75180 | JGI IMG/M metagenome (GOLD analysis project Ga0070749, IMG submission 75180) | Aqueous microbial communities from the Delaware River and Bay under freshwater to marine salinity gradient to study organic matter... | ecosystem: Environmental > Aquatic > Marine >...
ATTTATTATGATTGATACCAAAAACGAACATCCTGACACATATAGGTTTAAAAAAGACTGTGAGGAATGGTATGGTAAAGAAATAGAAATAATTACTGCCGTTGGAGAGGACAAGAAGTATGCAGACATTCAAGATGTGTGGTTTACAAGGATGAGTTTAAATGTGGCAACTGGTGCAATCTGTTCAAGCGAATTAAAGAGACAAGTAAGGGTAGATTTTGAAAAGAAAAATCCGTTCAGCCATCAAGTATTTGGTTTTGATTGCGATGAGCCTAATAGAGCTAAAAACTTAAAGAATAATAATCCGAAGACAAAGCCAATATTTCCACTACTGCTTTATTGGATGAGCAAAAAGGAATGTATTAAGGTTTTAGAGGAAGCTAATATAGAAGTTCCTATTGCGTATAAAGAGGGTTTCACTAACAACAACTGTTATCAGACAGGATGTGTGCAAGGCGGTATTGGATATTGGCAGAAGATAAAAAGAGAGCAGCCAGACAAATGGGAAGCTATGGCTAAAGTGGAGCATGAATTAACAGACCTAAAAGGAGAGCCTGTAACTTGTTTAAAAGACCAAAGCAACGAAGCCAAAATATCGGGATTGTTTAAAGTGTTTTTGAAGCCTCATCCTGACTATCCTGAGTGTAAAGATTTATCTATGATGAAGGGTAGAGAACCTGAGCCATTGGCAGAGTGTAATGGCTTTTGTGGAATACAAGGAAATTTATTTAATCAATTTTAGATATACTTTAAACCATGAGAGAGATAAAGTTTAGAATTTGGAATAGTGACTTGGGTTATATGCGAGAGTTTGAGCCATTTAACTTACGTCAAGAATACTATTGTTGGCACAATAATGATATAATCAGCCAATTCATAGGACTCAAAGATAAGAACGGTGTAGAGATATATGAGGGCGATATACTTAGAGATGATGAAGAATTTGAAGATGTAATGGATGTTGTTGAATGGTCTGATGATTTTTCTGGATGGTGTACCAAACCGAATTACATTCTTTTTTCCGAATGGGTAGAGTTTGAGGTCTATAAGAATTATGCGGTGATAGGTAACATCTACGAAAACCCTGACCTATTAAAACAATAGACAATGACCAAAGATAACAAGCTATCAGCAATCTGCAATAACTGTGGATGTTATGAAATGGAAGAAAGACACGACCATTTGTGGTGTGATTGGTGTGGCAATGAATGAAAAAAACAAAGCGATGATACATTTAGAACCTTGTGAGCAAACAATGAAACGATTTAAAGATGGAAGTTTTGATACCATAATAACCTCTCCACCTTATAATATTGGTAAAATGCATAGTAACCAACAACAATTTGGAACTTATGCTAATAATGATATGAAAGAGTCTGATTATCAAAAATGGCAAATAGATATACTAAACGAGTGTTACAGAATACTTGAAGATACTGGAAGTATGTTTTACAACCATAAAGTTAGAATTAAAAAAGGTATAGCAACGCATCCTTTAGAATGGATTTTAAAAAGCGACTTTATTTTAAAGCAAGAAATTGTTTGGGATATGGGTAAAAGTGCTAATTGTGATAAGATTAGATTTTTCCCTTTTAGTGAGCGTATTTATTGGCTTGTAAAGAACCCAAAAACAAAATTGTATAATGAAAATAAATTAAGCGATGTTTGGCGAGTTGTACCAACACATAAAAGAAAAGAAGAAGGACATATTGCTGTAATGCCCGATAAAATAGTTGAAAATATAGTTGATTCTTTACCGAATGTAAAAAGAGTTTACGACCCTTTTGGTGGAAGTGGAACTACATTAAAAGTTTGTAAGAGTAGGAATATACATTGCGAAATTTCTGAAATAGATACAAGTTTAAAAGGTACTATTGAGAAAAAAATCGAGGGAAGAAAAAATATTATTACGACTGGTAAGCAAGAAACTTTATTTAAGGCACAGACCTAAGCACTTGCACACAACAACCACATATACGCAATTAACTTTATAAAACTAAACAATGAATAGAGAAATAAAATTTAGAGCTATAAGCAAAAACACAAACCAATGATAAACGTAAAAGAACTTAGATGCGGTAACTATATCGAAGCGGTGTGGGAGCAAGAAATGGACAGGGGCAATGGAATAATTGAGGACGTGGAGCAATCAGAGATTGTGGAGTTTCAAGGCTACAATCCATTTGAAGAATATATTTGGGCAGAAGATGGAGATGGGGATATTGATAGATATGTGGAGGTTAACCCTATCCCAATCACAGAGGAATGGTTGGAGAAGTTTGCTTTTAAAAAAGTAACATCTTTTGTATTCGGGAAATCAACAGGTGTAGGAAATATTCTTATTGAAGATACGCCAAGTTATCATTGGGTAGGATGGAGTCAGTATCCAATTAAATACGTTCACCAACTCCAAAATTTATATTACGCATTAACAGGCGAGGAATTAACAATAAAAAAATAGAAATTCATAAAGTTAGTATATGAGTAATCATAATTCACAAGGAGTGTCAGGTTATAGTATGACAAATCATATATTTTAATCAGGTTTTAGCCTGACATAATGATAAATATAATCCTCAAATAAGTAAAGCAGATTAAATGAAGATGAAAGAAGATAATAGTTTTTATTTAGGCATGATTGTAGGAGCTATTGTGTCTTTAATTGGTGTTGCATCTGCAATTATGTATAATGGAATTTAAAGAAGCATTGGCATATGGTAAAAGATTTGAGAATTACATTCTTGATAGGGTGCAAGTAAAGTATCCATGTGCATTTATTGTTCCAGGAAAGTTTAAGCCTTACGACATTTGGATTCCAGAAATAAACAGAGCGATAGAGGTTAAAGCTGATCTTAAATCTCAAGAGACTGGTAATATAGTTATTGAGATTGAAATGTTTGGTAGACCATCTGGATTGCTTACAACCAAAGCAGATGACTGGGTAATATGCACAGGGGATTATTTTTATTGGATAGAACCACAAGAACTTATAAAGCAGATCATGTTATGGAACAAGCCTTATGTTAAATTTGTGGGTAATGGCGATAAAGCAAGTAAAAAGGCTTATTTAGTTCCGGTGCATCTTATAAAAAAGTGGTGCAGTTCTTGGATAAAAGAAAGCATCAACATAGAATAGCTATGACAAAGAACAGATCAAATAAATGGTTTTTCTTACTTTTACTAATGGCATCATGCTATAATAATCATACAGATAAGTACAAGGCTGTAGGCTATAATTTTGCCATAGAGGTCTTATCTCGCAATGGGTCTACCATAGAGGTAAGAATGATATGGAATGAGCTTAAAGAGGATGAGGTGGACTGTCAGGTGCTAATTATGGATAGAAGAATACTATCTCAGTATGAGCCATGTCCTTTGTGTCCAAATAAATGTGATGAGTGATATGAATAAAGAAAAAATAATGAAATCTGAAAAGCCTTGTCCATCGGTTGAGTTATACAATACTGATTGTATGGAAATAATGAAATCCTATCCTGATAACTATTTTGATTTGGCGATAGTAGACCCGCCATATGGGATTGGTGATGCTAAAACTGATATATTAAACTTCAGGCAAAAAGAACAGCATAGAGAATGGAATGTAGCACCAAAACAAGAATACTTTGATGAGCTTTTTAGAATATCTAAAAATCAAATTGTGTGGGGTGGCAATTATTTTTCTTACTTGTGGAATTTTGGCGGTAGATGTTTTATTTATTGGCACAAAGGAAACCCTGTACCAAATTTTGCAGATGGCGAACTTGCTTGGACTTCATTTGATAGAAATGCAAAACAACTTGATTATAGGTATTACGGAAACTTGGAAGGCAAAAGTAGTACAAGCCAAAAATTTCACCCCACACAAAAGCCTGTTGCATTATATGAGTGGTTATTTAAGAATTACGCAAAAGAGGGCGACAAAATCTTAGATACTCACTTGGGAAGTGGCAGCATAGTCATAGCATTAGATAAGATGAATAAGATTGAAAAGATGAACCTCAGTTTAGTAGGTTGCGAGTTAGATGAGGACTACTTTAAGGCTGCTTGCGAAAGAATAAAAGAGCAAACATCACAAATGACAATATTTGAATGATGAACCCTAAGAAGATAAAGACATACACTTGTAGAGTTTGTAAGAAAAAGTATGAAAGGAAGATGGGTAATACTTGGCGCAAGTGGTGTAGTGAAGAATGTCAGGACATTTACATCAAAGGAGTATTGGAGAAAGAGAGGAAGAAAGCGTGGAGGCAGAAAAAAGAGCAATATAAGAAAGAGTTGGGGCTTACGACAAAGGTCGACACCCTTCAAAAAGTTATCAATAAGATAGTGATGGTCTTAGATGAAGACCAACCATGTATGGCACGACCTTTTGACAATAACAATAGGTTTGAGGCTGGTCATGTAATTCCTCGTGGTAGATATAAGTCTTTGTCTTATCACCTTTGGAATATACATAAGCAAGGCACTTTTTCCAATAGAAGTCAGACTGACGATGGATTGATGTTAGAGGGATTAGAGGTCAGATATGGTTTCGAGAGGCGGAAGTATGTAGAAGGATTACCTTTGTTGTACCCTACTCTTAAATTAACGAAGCCGGATAAGATGGCAGCATTGAAGAGGGCTAATGATGTTCTCAAGAGGTTGCAGTCTGGGGAGGAGCTTTCTAGGGATGATATTAATAAACTTATAGGAATTTATAACAATGAAACATCAATTCAAGATAGGTGATAAGCTGGTAGCTAAGTCTATAACTTATGAGGTTTTAGGCATAGACACTTTTGTGTGGAGTATGGGCAATATGCCCATCTATAGAGTTAAATGTAGAAACCGTTTGGGTTTCGAGTGGGAGGGAAAGATAAGTGAGGAAGTATTAAATAAGGCAACATTTATTAATTAATAAAAACAATAGAAATGACAGACAAAATTTATGTTGGCAATGCAAAGACCATTAACAGTAAGTATGGTGATTTCCAAAAGATTCAGTTCCACAAAGATGACATCAATAAGATGGTGGAGTTTATGAAGAGCGAGGGAACTGATTTCATCACTATTGACTCTAGGGAGAGAAAGTCACCTTCTGCAAAGGGATGGACTCACTATATGGAGGTCAGCCAATGGAAGCCGGACAATCAGAAGGCTGGTAGTTTAAAAAACCCTAAAAAAGATGGTGACTTACCTTTCTGATGGCAGACATTATATTTAAGGATGGAAAACCTATTACGTTGCAGAAGTTCTCACTTAGAGAGCTTCTCAATGTAGATGGGTGGTTTGACTTGTCAGACGAAGAAAAGAGGATGCTCATCAAGTTTGATCTCCAAGAGGCTAAGAGGCAAGAGGCGGAAGATGATGAGTTCTTTAGATTACTTAAAAAAATCAACGAAATATGATACATGATGATTTAGGGTTGTGGATACCGGCAGAGGTGTGGGATGATACCAACCTGACTTTTATGGAGATATTGTTCTACTCCAAGGTAATGAGTTTAAATAGGGAGGGTGCAGTACGCCAGTCCAATGCTTACTTTAGTGACTACTTTGGTTTTACTAAGGGTAGGGTGTCTCAGATAGTCACCAATTTGAAGAATAAGGGATATATCCGTAGTGAAATCCGTAAGGAGAGGGGTGAAATTATTGGAAGGACTATTGTTCTTTTGAAGCATAAGAATTTGCCCATTCCAGGCTTCGGTGTTGTAGCTCAAGAAGATGAGCCGGTAGAGGACTCTATAGTGTTCCCTAAAGCCTTTGAGGATTTAACGGATAAGTTATCTATAGAAAAGAAAGAACTGCTCTTAAAGTGGGTAAATTACCGCCAAGAGTTAAAAAAGCCTATTAAGATAAAATCTACCGCTAGAAACTTGGTGGACAAGTTCCTTGCAAATTCTTATGTCGATTTAAAGACTGCCGTAGACTCATCTGAGGCTAATGGATGGCAAGGATTGTTTATCAGAGAGGCAAAGTTGGATAATTCACTAGAGAAACAAACTAAGACATACAGAGAACTATGAACTTAGAAAAATCGCTCATAGGATGCCTACTCAGAAAGCCTAGTTTAATATACGATTCTAGAATCAGACCTCAGCACTTTTCAAATAATGCCCATAGAGGGCTTTTTGAGGCGATTTCAGAGCATATCTATGACCAAGATGATGTTGACCTTAGCTTGGTGTCAGATATCGCCTTAGAACGCTTTAAAATCAGTTTTGAGAAACTCAAGGATGATTATATGTATGCTTGTGTCACCAAAAACTTTAAAAAGTATGAGGATGGCATCATAGAGGCATATATGAAAACCAAGCTATACGAGATAAATTCCACTATCTCTGATGGCATTTTGAGTGGCGATGCTCCGGAGAAGATAATTTCTTTAGCTCTTAGTGGTTTAGATTCCTTTTATGAGGATTCCGACAAGAAGGATTACCACGTTGGAGCTATGACTAAGGATTTTATGGATTCCATTTATGCCTCTACGGAACATAAGGGGATGAGTGGTGTATCAAGCGGTATTCCTAAGTTAAATTCTCTTACCGGTGGATGGCAGAAGTCAGATTTGATAATTCTTGGGGCTAGACCAGGAATGGGTAAGACTACCTTTAGCCTTAATCAGTTATTGGCGAGTGCAGAGAGTGGCGTTCCTAGTGCCATCTATAGCTTGGAGATGAGTTCCGATCAGCTCCTTATGTGTATGATAGAGATAAAAACTGGCATCAGCACACAATATATGAGGACTGGGTCGTTGAATAGCGAGGAAATAAGGGAGATAGAAAAAGCTCTTGAGCATATCAATAAATTACCTATCTTCATATATGATGATAAGATAACCGTTGAAGATATTGTCAATTCCATAAAGTTTTCTGTAAGGAAGTATGGCGTGGGCTTGGTGGTTATCGACTATCTTCAGTTGATGAGTTCGCAAAGGTCGGGATTCAATAGTAAGCAAGGAGAGGTGGAGTATATGTCTAGGATGCTGAAGCTGACTGCTCATAAGGCTAATTGCAACATACCTATTATATGCTTGAGCCAGTTGTCAAGATACCTTGAGAGGAGAGAGAATAAAAGACCTATGCTTTCTGATCTCAGGGAGAGTGGAGCTATAGAGCAAGATGCGGACATAGTATTATTCTTATACAGAGAAGGCTATTATGTTGATGTTGCTAAAGAGGATGATTTTACCGAACTTTTAATTCCCAAGCATAGGATGGGAGATACCGGAATGATTAAATTAACTTTTAAAAACAGAAAATATGAATGATTTAGGTTTCATGCAAGGAGACTACGAGATAGAACTCACCTCTTTGGAACTGTTAGAGCCTATGGGATGCTCACAAGTGTTGTGGTATTATGTCACGAATGGCTTTTTTGAGGAAGAACAAATAGTCGCTATTAATCTGAACTAATGAAAATCCTTGAAAGAGTACACACTTATTTAGATTTCCAACGTATGCCCAATAAGAGGAAATGTTGGTTGATTTGCAACTCTTGTCACTACCGGTGGGAAGACATAGAAACCCACTATGTACATATGGTTTATAATGATGGAACTAAGTTTATTTGTGATGAATGCGCAGAAAAAATAAAAAATAATTCCTCCAACACTTGACTTTCTAACTAGGTATATATAATTTAGCATTATTATTCACTAAAACGCTAACAAATGTATTGGAATCCACACCTACCACCCGAAGCTCAAAACTGGCACTTGGAATATCCATGTGAACCGATTGATGATGAGCCAATGGATGTTGAAGAGAGACACGAGCGTTAATCTCTATTTGTATGCTTGACCTGAGTATGTCGCAAACTGCTCACATTTTAACTAAACAAAAATAAACAACTATGAAAATTTACAAAATAGAAAAATGGGATGGGAATAAGTTGATTTCTTCATTTGAAGAGCAATCTAACATGGGTTTTAAAGAATGGAAATATAGACGTGCGATGAAAAAGTGTGGTGGTTTTAGGGGACAATTAATGAGAACTTATGTTGATGGGGTTGAACAGTTTGGTAATTGGTAAAAAACAAATCGCTTATTGAGAAAGTAATAAGGTCTGAAAATGGAGAAAACTCCATTTACAATGACAAATAACACTACATACAAAAAAGGTACAAGTAAAACGCTTGACCTGAGTAAGTCGCAAACTGCTCATTTTTTTTTAAAACTTTAAAAAGTAAAAATCATGTTACTAAGAGACTTTATAAATATAGCTAATTTTCTTGGAGAAGAAATGACAGAAGAACAAGCGACAAGGCTAATGGATGAAGCAAAAGACCATTTATCTATATCAGATATAGAGATATTGGCACAAAATTGCTCTGGTGAGTTTTATACTCAAGTTGATATGTATAATGCAGAAATGGGTGGACTATCTAGATATTAATAAACAAAATAAACACTAAACAATGAAAAAATTAAAAGCTAAAGATTGCAACTATGATATATCATTCCTTGAAGAAAAAATACACATCGTTCGTGATGTTTTAGATTATCTTGATGACAATGGAATATATTGCGATAAGCCAAAAGACATTGCCTATTTTATGAATAAAGCCAATGACAACACAACCAATAAAAAAGATTTTGGCTTCTTGATGTATTTGATCGGCATGAAACATTCTATAGCAATACAAGAAAAGAATAGAGAAGAAGATATGATGAATATGCTAGAAAATTTAGACTTGAGTCAATCAATAAAGGGAGAAGCATAAGATATAGTTTTTTCATGTTACTGTTTTGTTAGTGCCTCACCTCTTCGGTGGGGCTTTTTTTATTATCTTTAAGTTATGAAACAGACAAAAGCCAACAGACTCGATTTAAGACGCTCAAAGTATGAAAAGGTACTCACCCCTCACATAAGGGGAGAAATGCTCTTAGAAGTAACGCTAGATGCCTTAAAATTGAAATTTAGGGGCGAAGGAATGCTTATGAGTACAAAAAAACTGTTTAGCGTGTGTGATCGCCTAGACAAAGCTGGATTCGAGTCTTATGTAAGTGTTGAGGACTTTAAGCCGGTTGTGTACCTAAAAGAGAAAAAATAAAAAAAACGAAAAAAAATAAAATCAAAAAAAATCAAAAAAATCAAAAAAAATAAAATGGAAAAAAATCAAAAAAAATTAAAAAAAATGATTTTAAATGAATTTGAAAATAAAATTGATTCTTTTATAGAAAATATAATTACAGAAGGAATAGCATCAGATGAATTAATTGAAGACCTCGGAATGATAAGAGTCCTGGGCAAGGGAGATTATCTCATCGTAGTTGCAGCAATTCCAGACACCGGAGTGCACCCATTCGACAGAATAAACTATAACTAATGGAAATCCCTAAAAATTACAAAGGAGATCAAGACATCTACATCCATTTCAAGAGGATCATAAAAGAGCTTGGCGTATCAGAGCAAAGCATAATGAAAGAGATTCATGGCTACGCATCTGAGGTCAGCTACCGCAATGCAGCCTCCAAAGACTGGAAGACTAGAGAAGAACTCTACCTAGTCTTCATAGCTCACTATGCAGTCCTACTGCCAATCATCGAAAAAAAGCTGCGAGAGATGTGGCAGAAGTTTGAAATTTAATTTTTGCCCAGAGGGAGTTTCAGATTTTTGCCCAGAGGGAATTTTGCCCAGAGGGGTTTTGCCCAAAGGGGTTTTGCCCAAAGGGGGTTTCATTTTTGATACATTACCGATTTGGTAAAAAGTAGTTGCCGGATCTGTGGCTGAGTTGCTCCTGGCTTAGTGTAGATGTTACACTATCTATAATTGTCTGCAATTATGCCGATCAACATAAAAACATATTGCAAAAAATTATATATGAAATTCACCGCAAATAAGGTATTTGCTTAAAATTCATTCTATAAATATATGTAATTCAGTACTTTAACGTATTAGCACAATTTGTAATATGACACAAAAAACACCTATTTGATAAAAAAAAAGCAAAAAACGTTTGAAATTGATAAAAGTACTTTTTACATTTGTGTACATATTCACTTATTCACTAATAAAACTTTATAAAATGAAAACTCTTAAAACTACAATTTTATCCCTTATTACATTGAGCCTATTTGCATCTTTTATGTTTATGGCTTTTAATTTTTTCGCTCCAACTTTTTTACCTTATTAATTAAATTAATTATTTCACTAAAAAAAAACTATAACAATGAACACTAGAGAACAATTAAACGAACGAATAGAAACTTTCCTAAACAAATTAGATTTTCCTTTCTGTTTAGGGGATCACATTATAGTTGAGGAAATTGAGTTAGAAAATCCTTTTGATTCTATTCTTAATCAACTAGAATGGAATAATATATTTGAAACAGAATCGGAAACATTTTACTATAATTCAGCTATGGAATATTTAAGGAAGAACGATCCTAGTTTAAAGGATTCTTTAGATATTGCTTTTGAATTTGGCTATCTAGTTAGCGATTTAGATTCTGAAATTCTAGCAACTTTATTAAAGGCTCAAAAATACAGAGAGCAATTCTATAACCTAGAAGATGAAATAAAAGAATTCTTTAATGAAATAGAAGACGATATTCTGAGCGTATCCGAATAATTAAATAACTAATTAAAAACAATAAAACACAACAACGATGAAAGCTATTAAAATGGATAAAACCGGTTCAGTATTAATCAAACATAATAATATTGAAACATGGGTTGATGTATGGCATGACGGTATAGAATTAATTGCGGATTGGAACCAATATATTTTCTTTTTAAATAATCCTAAAGATGTTCAAATAAAAGAGTTTCAAGAGGATTGCGATAATTTCGATAAAGCTACAAGTAAAGCGATAGAATATTATCAAATTCACTTTGATAACCAATAAAAACTACATTTATGAGAATAGCATATAAAATAACAGCATCTAATAAAACAAAATACTACACGGTATTAACTAAACTTTGCAGAATGCACAATTTAAACTATAGACGCATTCAAAATAGATTAAAAAGAGAAAACTATTATTGTTTTTTGAATTCAGAATTTAACATTATAGAAATTGAACGCATAACTATTAACTAATAATTAAAAACTAATAACATGAAATACATACAATTAATGAAAAACGGAAAAACAATATTGGGAAGTGATGGCGTGATGCTTATTGACGGTAGATTATCAATTAGAAGTACTTATATTAAGATACATGAAAGGAATAGGTCTTTTAGTAAAAATTTCCCCCATAAGTTAGCTGACCAGTTTTATTTTACCGATAAGCGATGGAATAAAATAAGTTCTATATTCAATATTTAACCTATTATATCGGATACATTAAGCCTTATGATTAACGTTATAAGGCTTTTTTTATGCTTATTATTTAGGGTTGAGGGTAGTTCCTTTCACCCTCTTTTTACATAACCAATTTTATAAGCCTTTGCATATCATTGCATAGGCTTTTGTGCATCCATACCTTATGAGCCAATTAGAGCCGTTTTAAGGCACGTTCTCTAGGTGAGTGGTGTATTACCCTTACTGAGCATAGATCGTCGCTCAGAGAGCCTTAAAATAGCCTTAAAAAGGATTCTAGCCTATATCATACCGCATCACATTGGATAAATAGCTGAGTTAGTGTATTCCTTACACTATGTGATAGTGTACATTGTACACTTACCCCCCCCCTATGGTGCCGGAAATGACGCCTACCTTACCCTCCCCTTCAAATTTTCAAAATTTCATAGGGGATTAGAGTTTTTCGGCTTGATTTTAGGTTGTTGGAATATGACCAATGTTTACTACTGAGCCTCTCTCGTTTGATTTAAGAGCTTTAAATTAAAAAGTGGTGTATAACTACCATTTTTAGGAGAAAGTCCCTTACAGGGCAAATTAGAGGCATTCTGAGGCATTTTACGGATATGTTATGGATTGCATTTGTTGATTTTGGTTG
>Ga0070749_10002698_pt1 | contig 11887 bp, 18 predicted proteins | sample VirMetDEL_Nov_18_FD_75180 | JGI IMG/M metagenome (GOLD analysis project Ga0070749, IMG submission 75180) | Aqueous microbial communities from the Delaware River and Bay under freshwater to marine salinity gradient to study organic matter... | ecosystem: Environmental > Aquatic > Marine >...
ATATCCATGGCGTAGAGCTTGAGCAGTGGCGGGAAGATGGAGAATATATTTTGTTGTGCGGCCAGGTACAGGGCGATGCGGCAACAAAAGACGTTAATCTAAAGGCATGGTATGAGCATGCAATTGAGCAAATTAAGAAACAAACAAAAAAACCGATTATTTTCAGGCCGCATCCTGATGCAAGAAAAGAAAAACCGGGCGGCTGTTTTGTCGATGCAAAACCTGATATCAGGGAATCATTCGAACACGCACACTGCGCAATTACTTATAACAGCAATTCAGGCGTTGACGCAGTGCTTGCGGGCGTGCCCACTATTACGGTAGATCAGGGCGCAATGGCATGGGATGTATCGGCTCACAGTTTTGAAGCAATTAATAACCCATATAAACCTGACCGAACGCAATGGCTCAACAATCTGGCTTATTGCCAATGGGATGAGCACGAGATAAGCAGCGGCCTGGCATGGGCGCATTTAACCAACGGGGGACGATATGTCGATAACATTGATTACAGCGCCGAGCAGTTTAGCTGTAACGCTAACTGAGGCAAAGGCCAGTTTAAACGTATCATTTGCGGATGATGATACGTTAATTACCGACATGATAGAGGCGGCCACTATACTTGCCCAGACCATGACCAATCGGCAGTTAATGACCGCAACATATGACTATAAAATAGATGGTTTTAGTAATGAGATCAAGATACCGCGGGCGCCGCTTGCATCGATAACATCTGTTAAATATTTGGATACGGATGGTGTTGAGCAAACATTAAGCAGCGCCGTATATGATGTGGATACCGACAGCGTACCGGGCGAAATACGCCTAGGATATGATCAAACATGGCCATCTTATCGGGCAGTCAAACAGGCAATACGAATCCGTTTTGTTTGCGGCTATGCAGACAGCGGGGCAAGCCCAGCGGTGCCTAATGACAATATCCCGGAAGTCGCAAAGCGATGGATATTATTGCAGGTTGGCAACATGTACGAGCATCGCGAGGAATACATTGCCGGTGCGCAGTTCTCGCGAAGTAAATTTGCCGATCGTTTGCTCATGACATTAAAGGTGCCGGATTTTGCCTAATACATTAAAAATTATCAGTGATGGAACGATAGCGGGCACCAGGGTTGTCGACATTAAAACCGGCAAGCCGTTAAGCGGTGTATGTTCAATTTCATGGCGTGTGAATGCCAGAAATTATCCGATTGCGGTGATAGAGTTCGAGAATATACCCGTTGAGTTAGATGTAGAGGTGGAGCGGTGCGTAGTGGACGTCTAAAGCATAGCATAGTTATCCAAGTCGTTAGCGAGGTGCAGAACAGCTATGGGGAGCCGGTCGAATCGTGGGCAACGTATGCGACAAGGCGGGCGGCCATTATGCCATTGCGCGGCAAAGAATATTTTGCAGCTAAACAAACCGAATCAGATATTACCGTACAATTTTTAATGCGATATGACGCAACGGCCGGGGCGACTTCACCAAAACATAGGATTTTATGGGGAACAAGAGTATTCGATATAGAATCAGTAATAAACGTCGATGAATTAAACAAAGAAATTATTATTGTTGCGAAGGAAACTACGTAATGGACATGAATATAAAGCTGGACATGCCAGAGCTGAGGAAATTACAACAGAAATTAGACGCGCTTGAAAAAAAGGAAGCAAAAAACATCATCCGAAAGGGCGTTGTATTTGGATCGGCGCGCATTGTTACTGCTATCAGGAATAAAATCCCCGGAAATTATGCCGAATTAAGGCAGAGCATTGGCCGCAAGAACCTGCGCCAAAAATATGAAAATACATTTACCGCGATCATTGGCCATCGGACCGGTGGAAAGCATGCCGGTTGGTACGGGCATATATTGGAATATGGCACCCTTGGCAGCCGTTCAGAGGCGTTGGCAAATACGACAAGGCGAAAAAAAACATGGAAGCGTGTAAGCAAGTCCGGCGGCGTGCATCAAGTACAGCGCCGAGGCATGCCGCAAGGTTTAGCAGCAAAACCGCATATGCGGCCGGCCTATGATGAGCAGAAGCATCATGCGGTAAAGGACGCGGTTAATAAGATGTGGGAATTAGTGCAACGGGCGGTCAAATGAGCATTGAAACCGAAGTATATAGCGCATTGGCAGGACATACCGGCCTGCAGGCGTTGGTTGGGAATGGCGATTCGCCAGAAACCTATCGAATATACCCGGTTAAATTACCGCAAGATGATAGTGCGCCGGGCGTTGTTTATCAGAAAATAAGCGCGGTCCCTGTAAATGACCTAGGCGGCAGCAATGCCAAGGAAAATAGCCGTATACAAATTGATTGCGTCGGGCTTACATACGCAAGCGTGAAGGCGGTAACGGTGCAGATAAAGGCAGCAATGGCCGCCGCAACAAATTTCAAAAGTTTGCTATTATTAGAGCAAGATATTGATTTTGATGATGGTATTAATGTAGGTACTAAAACGTATAGGGTTAGTTTAGATTTTTCAACATGGCTATAAGCCAATAATATAAGAGGGTAATAAAATGCCAGAATTAGAAAGCCAAGGGGTATTATTTAAACGGGGTAATGGCGCAAGCCCGGAAGTGTTTTCAACCGTCGGCCAGGTTGTTAGTTTTTCCGGTCCGTCAGGATCGGCCGCGGTAATCGATGTAACGAATCTTTCGAGTACCGCTAAAGAAAAGTTAATGGGCCTGCATGACGAGGGCCAGATTTCATTGGAAATGAACCTGGACCCAGCCGATACCGCTCAGATGGGATTAAAAACCGACCGCAGCAATCGAACCCTGCGCAATTTCACATTAACGCTTACCGATTCGCCCGCAACGGTGTTGAGCTTTTCGGGTTATGTGCTGAATTTCAATATTGGTGGTAGTGTAGATGCAGTAATTACCGCATCAGTTACCATAGAAATTGATGGTGCAGTCACATGGTCTTAAATAAGAGCGATATATTAAAAGCGCAGGATCTTAAAACAGAATCGGTGAAAGTCCCAGAATGGGGTGGCGAGGTTATTATTCGCACCATGACGGGAAGCGAGCGCGATTCGTACGAACAAAGAATTGTACGGGGCAATCAAAAAAATGAATATATTGATATTCGCGCCACATTTTTATCATTAACTATCATTGATGATAAGGGTGAACGGTTATTTGATGAGCAGGACATTAAGGCACTTGGTGGTAAAAGCGCCGCCGCGTTGGATCGACTTTTCGAAGTCGCCCAGAAACTAAATGGCTTGCGAAATGACGATATAGAGGAATTGGCGGGAAACTAAAGCGCCGGCCTGCGAGATTATTTTATTTCAGGCTGGCCAAAGAGCTTGGTATGTCGGTTAATGAAATGCTTACAAGGATAGACAGTCATGAGCTGACGGAATGGATGGCGTATTATACAGTTGAGCCATTTGGTGAGAATAGGGCAGATTTGAGGGCAGGAATTATTAGCAGCACAATTGCCAATATCAATAGATCAAAAGATAGGCCGGCATATAAGCCGCTTGATTTTATGCCCTATGCTGAAAAAGAAAAACGACAATCATTAACGGATGGATTGAAGGCCGCATTTAAAAGGTTTAAACGCAATGGCTAATGTTATCGGTGCATTGAAAATATCGTTTAGCGCAAATTCGGCATCTTTTGTACGAGAAACGCGCAAGGCTCAGAAGTCAATGACAGACTTCCAGAGGGCAAGCAAGAGTGTATCTGATACGCTCAACGTAATGAGGACGGCATTTGTTGCGTTGGGCGCGGCGATGGCGTTTCGCAGTATAACTGATAGCATTAATACATATACGGAATTATCTAACCGGCTCAAACTTGTTACCAAAGATGCAAACGAATTAGAACAGGTACAAAAAAGGCTTTTTGATATTGCGCAGAAATCCCGCGGACCACTTGAGGCCACAACGGATTTATATTTCAGGTTAGCAAAATCAACAGAACACCTGGGTATGTCACAGAAGCAATTGGCCGATGTGACCGAAACGGTAAATAAGGCCGTATCGATATCGGGCACCACTTCACAGGCAGCAAGCGCGGCGCTATTTCAGTTAGGCCAAGGTCTGGCCGCCGGCGCATTGCGGGGCCAGGAACTAAACTCAGTTATGGAACAGACGCCGCGGGTGGCGCAGGCCATTGCGGACGGTTTGGGTATTACAATTGGCGAATTAAGAGACTATGGCAAAGAAGGCAAGATAACCGCCCAGGCAGTGATAGGGGCATTCCAGAATCAGGCGCAGGTGATCGATGGCGAGTTTAGCCAGACATCAAAAACGATCACGCAGGCAATGACGCAGATAGAAAACGTGTTGTTGGAAACATTTGGCAAGGTTGAGGCGGGGCCGCTGATAGATGCCCTGGATGAGCTGCGAAAAACACTGCAAGACCCTAAAATAATTGAAGGATTGCAAGCACTGGCATCTGCCATGTTGACGGTTGCGACATACGGAATAAAGGCCGCGGCAGCTATTAAAGATATCGGGGTAGCGATTGGCGAGGCACCGGCAAAGATATTCGGGGAATCGGTAGAGGATCCTATCGAGCGCCTGCAGGTACGGGTGGACAAATTAAAGCGGACATTGCGCGAGCGCGAAGGCAGTGGATTACTGCATAAATGGATTTATGGCGACAAAGAAAGCATCCAAGCCGAATTGGAATTGACCGAGATGCAGTTAAAATCCATGAAGGATTTACTGACACCCAGGGCCACAGTAGGAGAAAGTGCGGCCGGCGCAGGCACCGGCGCCGGCGCCGGGGGTCTGATGCAATCGCTTGGCATAGGTACGGAAGAAGAAATAAGCAAAGCCTTTGAGCGACAATTCGAATCGGTACAAATATTTTTACTGGATCAAGAAGGGCAATTAGCAAAGAGCTACGAAAACAGATATGAGATTGTACAGGAAGCGTTAAACAATCGGACTATTACAGAAATAGAAGCAATGGAAATGGTAGAGTCTCTACGTTTAAAGCATGAACTGGCGTTAATTAATATACAAAAGAAAGGCGCAAAGGCAAGGAATAATCTTGCTAGGCAAACCGCATCGGAACAAACGGCAATAGTGCTTGGTGAGCTGCGCGGTTTATTGTCGGGGGTGGAGCAGCATAATAGGGCGTTATTTGAGATAAACAAGGTTGCCGCGATTGCGGAAACCATTATTTTAACCCATGAGAGCGCCCAAAAAGCGTATGCCGCCTATTCTTTCTATCCACCTTTAGCCGCGGCCATGGCGGGTATAGCCTATGCCGCCGGTTTTGCGCGCGTATCTGCGATTCAATCGACTTCATTCGGTGGTGGTGGCGGCGTCGGCGGTGCAGGCGGGGGCGGCAGCGCGCCAACAACCGTTCAACCGGTGCAAACAATTGATGACCTTGTGCCAGAGCGTGAACGCACAAATGAAAAGATTGTGAATTTGAATGTGTCCGGTGTATTCAGTTCACAGGATGTTGTCGAGCTTGTAAATGCATTAAATGAGGCGGTAGGGGATGGGGTCACTTTAAACGCAAGCGCGGTGATAAGATAATGGATAGTTACATCGGATATAGCAATTTACTGGAATTAACTGCAGGGACCGTTACCGCGTCAAGTGAGGCGGCCGGCTACGCAAAAGAAAATGCATTTGATTGGCTTACCCATGATTTCTGGAAGCCGTCTAGCGTGACAGCATATTTGAATCTTGATGCGGGTTCGAGTGTAACCGCCGATTATTTTGCCGTTGCCGCGCATGATTTGGGCGACAATGCCGCAACAATTGGGCTTGAATATGCCGATGATTCAGGTTATTCGGTGAACCTCACAGATGCCTTTACTCCGGTGGCACCGTCGAACAATAAGCCTATATTCAGGGCATTTACATCCGTATCCAGGAGGTATTGGCGGGTAAAAATTACCGGCGCAGTTGCAAGCCTGGGCGTTGTGAGTTTTGGCGATAGGCTGGAATTACCAAGGGGCATCGCCGCGCCATTTGATTTGATAACTGAATCAAGGGAAAGCAAAGTATTAAATTCAAAGACGGAAGGCGGTCAATTCGTTGGTCGGTCGATCATTCGGCAAGGCGCAAGTGGTAGTTTGCAATTACAGGCATTAACCGAGGCATGGATTCGTTCAAATTGGCCAAATCTATCTGCCCATATGGAAAGCAAGCCATTTTTCCTGCAATGGGATAATGCAAATTATCCAAATGAAACTGCATTGATATGGCTGCAGGGCGAACCGCCGACGCCGAAATACACTGACCCGCTCTATTTGTCAGTGAGCTTGAAATTTAATGGTATGGTTCGATGACCTACGCAACAGAAAAAATAAAATCCGGGCGCGAGCTGGCAACCGTAATTGAATTGGATTTAACGGAATGTTCATTGACCTATGGAAACGCACCCTGTACCGCTACGGGTAGCGCGGGTGATGAATGTTATAACACCAGGAAAACATGTCAGGATGTCGCAAACTTTGCAAATACAACAACAACCTATCGATTTATAACGCCGATAGAATCAATACCGCCGAGCATTGCGCCGGCATATCCGGCTATACTGGGAGATCCAAAATTTTCATCCAGCAAATTCGATCCAGGAGGCGGCCTTGGGTCACGTGCCACTGTATCCATAAAACTAACAGATTTTGCGGTACACGATAGGGGCATTGACCCCTATGTAAGCACCCGCGCAAGTGCGGCAACGGGCACCTTTTGGGGTAGGCTGAAAGCGAGAAACCCACATTATATTGGCCGCACGCTACGTGTGAGGACCGGATATATTGCGGATGCATTTAGCTGGTCCGATTTTCAGGACAAATCATATGTGATAGAGCGTATAGACGGGCCGGATAAAAAAGGCGAGCTTACTATTTACGGCAAGGATTTGCTTAAATTGGCGGACGATGACCGCATTCAGATACCCGTGCTTTCTACCGGTTCATTGTCCGCAAATATCACCGATGTTGCATCATCGCTAAGTGTCAATAGTGGTGAGGGTGCGGATTATGCGGCCAGCGGCACTATTAGTATTGGATCGGAGGATATTATTTATACGCGGTCTGGGGACACCTTTACACTCACGACCAGAGGGGCAAACGGCACAACGGCCGCGGATCATGATGCCGGTGATACAGTGCAGCAATGCAAGGTATATAGCGCGGTAAATGTGGTCGATATTATCCATGAAATATTAACCGATTATGTCGGGATTTCAGCCGCAAAAATACCTTACGCAGAAGGTGGTTCACCTTTGGACGATTGGGATGACGAAAAGGCCGATTGGTTGAGTGGCCATAATTTTACCCGAACCATATCGAAACCGACCGGCGCGCAAACATTATTGAACGAATTATGCGCACAGGCACAATTAAACGTGTGGCATGACTTGGTGAATGATGAAATTAAACTCAAGGCAAATACGCCGCCGCCTGGCAATGTGGCGGTAACAGACCTGGACGACACCACAAATATAATCGAGGATTCTATTGACGTTAAGGACGATCAGGAAAAACGATTATCGCAGATATGGGTTTATTACAATAAACTGGATAATTCAAAAGGCAATGATAAGGAGAATTTTAGCCGGGTATATATCCAGCAGGATGCAACCAGGGAGGGCGTCGATTTATATGATTCGGCAAGGGTGAGAACCATTTTTGCCAACTGGATGACGGATGCAAATGCAGCACAGGCGGCACAGTTAGCGGGCAGACTTTTAGCCCGTTATTCAGACCCGCCGAAAGTAATTAGTTTTACCCTGGATGTAAAGGATGATGCATTATCGATCGGTGATCTTGCGGATATCAGTACGCATAAAATACAGGATGCAACCGGGGCAACGGCGGCGCATAGAGTGCAGATTATTGAAAAAGCGGAAAGCGTGCCAGGACACCAGAATAAATACCAGGCAATTACTTCCAGCTTTATTGGATCATATGGATTTATAGGACCGAACACACTTAATGATCGTGATGTCGAAAGTGACGAAAATAGACAGGCATATGCCTTTATAGCACCCGATAGCGGAATATTTGCCGATGGTGATGCCGCATATAAGATAATTTGAGGAACTATGTTACCTATAATTAATGATATAGATATAGATCAAAACGCGGTAATACCATGCCCGGCAGTTGGTTTTAAACCCAGAAGGGCATATAGATCATGCCAGAATTGTGAATATTTTGAAGGATTCGCAAAAATGTCGGATGTGGGTAATTGGTCCGAGCAATTCGCTATCCGTTGCGCTCACCCGATTGAACGCAGAACGCAACATATAGAGGTAATCGAAGAATGACCGCATATAATGCTATACCTGATAGTGATATAGATCCAGAAAGCCCGCTCACCACATCACTATTTACATATCTCCGCAATAACCCGATAGCCATTACAGAGGGTGCAACCGGTGCGCCTAAAATACAGAATGCCGCATTCGCTGCTAATTCGATTGATGGTGCAAAAATTATAACTAGCTCAATCACAGGAACACAGATTGCCGTCACAGGTACAATTGCGCAAGCGCACTTAGGCGCTAACTCGGTCGGTAATACACAAATGATAAGCGGTGCAATTCACCAAGCTGAATTGAGTACAACTACAGCATCAAGTTCTGTTTCTGTCACAGCCGATGGTAATAATTCATTAACTCTTGCTGGCGGCACATGGTCATGGTGGACTGCCAGCGCAGATTCAAATAATAACCAATTAATTGGTTTTGGCAATGGCAATACTGCGGCAGGGGTAATTGGCCTACGAAATGAGGACACCGGCGGTGCATCAAGTCTAAGTTTTTATATAGATGAACGATATGTTAATTCATCACCTCCATATGACATGGGCGATGGTGATGTATACGGTTTTATTTACTTATTAATCGATAATGTAACCAAAGAAATACAGGGCACACAAATCGCAAAAGACCCTACATGGGCGCATAATGGCACAACTGATATCAGACCAACACGAAAAACAACAGATGGAAGATTTTACAAAAGAATTGCAGATACACCTTTTACTTTTAATCAAGTAAAAAATAATCCTATTCAACTTGAACAATATTTGAATGCAATTATTAGCTTTAATGCTGATCCAATAGCAAATGGCAAAGAAGTAGAAATTACCCGCGCATATAAGAATAGCGATATGAATTTCTATCCGCATCCATTTGGTATAGTTGAACTGGGTCAATCCGTTGTTTTGATCGATGGCCTTTCATCATTTACAGATCAAATTTTCGCTTTGCAAGACCAAGGCGAGAATATTTCAAAATTATTCCACCAAGGCTATTTCAATATCAGCAATACCCCGCTACCCAGACAAGGCCCTGACGGACTTATGATTGTTTCCGCAAGCTGGAAGAATACCGGCCCATAATATTTGAAAGGAAAGATATAAAAAAGACTTGGAGTTTTTTAATTATGAATATAGCAATTAGCATAGGTCACCATAAGGATGCACAGGGTGCTGAATATAATGGCGTTACTGAGTACGCACTCGCAACTGGTTGGGCACATGAAGTTGCCTCATTGGTCGATGGTTCTTTTGTCGTTTCTGGGACACTTAATAAAAAGGTGAAAGAGATTAATGACCGAGAGGCAGACCTGGCCATTGAGATTCATTTCAATAGCTTCAAAGTTTGGGAGGATGCTAATAAAAATGGAATCATAGACGACAATGAACTAAAAAATGCAGGGAAAGGAAGTGAGACGCTGTATTATCCAGGGTCGAGTAAAGGTGAGTTATTTGCAAGCTGCGTACAAAATCATCTAGGAAAGATTGCAACACCGGATCGTGGAATAAAAAAGGGATGGTATCGGATGGATAAGGAGCGCGGCCCGGACTATTTTTTACTTAGAACCAAATGCCCAGCAATAATTGTTGAACCAGAGTTCATCCATAGATTGGATAGGATAAATAATATAAAGCATGATGCCATATACCACATAGCCGTCGGCATAACTGAGGCATATTCATTAATCTATGGGGGATGATTATGGGAAAAAATGAGCACAGACGTGGATGGATAGCGAATATAAGTCCGGGGCAATGGATGCGGTTCTTGATAACAGTGTTTTTTGTTGGGGCTGCATGGGCAACATCTAACAATAATATAAAAAATAACTCTGATGATATACAGGAATTAAAGGATGAATTCGGAGCAGATATACAGGAAATTAAAAAAAGTGTTTCTGACACTAATAAAAAGGTGGATGATACTCAGAACAAAATCGATGATATATATAAAATATTGATCCAGCAAAATCACAATGGACATTAGGGCAATAACAAAACAACACTATGATTTTATATACAATGACCCTTACAATTATTTTAAGCGTTATTTTCCTGCTTGGGATAGCTTGCCGGAATCGGCAAGGCAAGCATGGGAGAATCAGATAAAAAAGATTCTGAGCAATGTTGCTCATAACCACGAGGAGAGTAAAAATGAATGAAACATTAAAAGGTTTTAGAACGATTGTACTTACTGTACTATCATTAGTGTTAGGTAATATCGACGTTATAAATGGCATGGTACAAGACATTGCTGGTATTGTGGGACAGCAGTTAAGTGAGGGTGGTGCAGTTGCAACATTAGTTGGTTCAGCAGTAATGATTAAGCAGATTATAACAGACGCTATTCCGAAGATGAAAGGGACATTGGACAAGTAATGTTTAGTAACACTGTAAAAGTAGAATGGATTGTTGACGAGCCAAGGATGGTTCGGCTCTTGGAGGATGTTATATTCACTGATCCTAGAGGAGTTGAATGGCTGGCTCCTAAGAACAGCGTTGTCGACGGAGCCAGCATCCCAGAACCATTGTGGTCAATAGTTGGATCACCCTATGTTGGGCGATATCGACGAGCCACTGTATTACATGATGTGTACTGTGAAACACGTGCACGACCACATGAGTTGGTCCATCAAATGTTTTACGAAGCGATGATTGAAGATAAAGTCCCTGTGATCAAAGCTGAAAAAATGTATTTGGCTGTCGCATTATTTGGCCCAAAGTGGGACGAAGAAGGTAACAATCTGCAATTCAAGAAATGGGACGACGATGAGTATTGGTATTTATGATTAAATTTTTCAATTGTATGTCCATTTAGTTTTCCGTATATCCCAATATTCCTGCGTGCACTATACCCACCTGTTATACGCCTAATCCAACTTCAGTTGGTTGTCATAGTCACGGTGTACTTGGTCGTACACATCCCCAGGCCCATCAAATAGCCCCTGCTGTCGTGTCTCACGGTCAAAGCGCTCTTTGGCAGCTTGGTAGTAATCCTTGTCAAGCTCACATCCTACAAAGTCACAGCCAAAATAATGCGCAGCTATGGCGCTGCTGCCGCTGCCTAAGTGGGTATCTAAAACTCGCTGTCCTTTTTCTGCGTAGTTGGCTAATAACCATTCGTATAGTTTAACTGGCTTCTGTGTAGGGTGGATACGGGTAACGTCCGCACTTACAATCCTTTGTTTGTACAATTTTGCTGGAGAATCGAAGCTTGTCCAAGCAAGCTCTATCATGGCCATCGTGAATTTTTCCGGCTGCACTTTATCCCACGCTATCCAGCAAGGAGAATTCATAGCTATATTCTTAATAAAATGATTCGCACCCCAAATAATCTGATTTTTGCTGGTTCTCCTTAACTCAACGAAATAATCCGCACTCGGCGCAGCAGAGTCATTACCATAAAATTTTTTATAATCCGTCTTGCTGTTGCCAACTTTTCCTCCAGCCATTCCAATTCCATAAGGCGGGTCAACAATGGCCAAATCAAAAGCCTTGTCGGGCAGCGTTTTCATGTATTCCAAGCAATCAATGTTCAGTAATTCAACAGCCATAAACAATCCTCAAGTGTTCGGTGCATAACAACGTGGTCAAGCGGACTAGCCGCTTACCACAGGGTTA
>Ga0070749_10002701_pt1 | contig 11881 bp, 13 predicted proteins | sample VirMetDEL_Nov_18_FD_75180 | JGI IMG/M metagenome (GOLD analysis project Ga0070749, IMG submission 75180) | Aqueous microbial communities from the Delaware River and Bay under freshwater to marine salinity gradient to study organic matter... | ecosystem: Environmental > Aquatic > Marine >...
ACCTGTTACATCAACTAAATTTTGTTTTGCTAATTCAAGTGCCTCTGTGGCTTTCTTAACACCTTTTTCTGCCTCAATTTCTTTGGTAAGTGCTTTATTTCTATCTTTTTCAGCTTTATTAATTCTATCTTGTATGTTTTCAAGCCTGTCATAAGCACTTAATACAGATTGTAAGCCGCCTAGTAATCCGTCCTCATAAGCTTGTGCAGTTTCCAATGCCTCCTTAGCAGTATCATCTAAGGTAACATTATGTTCTTTCATTAACCTATTTAATTCGGCTACTGTATAATTTGTTCCGTCTAAAATATCATCTAAACTTCCAGTTTGTTGAGTAACTTCCTGTGTTTTTTCTCCAACGAAACCTAAATAATATTGTTGTCTTTGATATGCTCCTGTTAATTGGTCTGCCTTAGCTTTTGCCTCTGCGTATTTGTGATTACCTTTACCAATCCATTTTGTTAAAGCAACAATACCAGCAGTAACTCCTGCTACTGCTATTCCTACTGGTCCAAATGCAGCTGCAACCATACCTGCCAAAACTGTTGCTAATAATTTAGCTGCTTTACTAACTTCGCCTACTCTATTTTTAAAGTTTTGAAATCTTTCTACTGTTATTTGTAAGTGTTTAACAAATTCGGTTAGTGCAGGTACCATATCTTGACCAATGGTTATTTGTAGATTTTCTATTTGGTTTCTTAATAATTGAACTTGTGCCTTAAAACTTTCTAATTGTTTTTCTGCTATTGCCTCTGTAGTACCACCAGCATTTCTTAATTCATTTTCATAATTTCTTATTTGGTCTGTAGCACCACTTAATATTTTTACTGCGTCTGCAACACCTCTGTTTAGTCCTAATTGGTCTAATGTAGCCGCTTTCATTTCATCAGACATAGGTTTCAATACTCTGTCTAATTCCTCCACAATATCAGCAACATTTTTCATATTGCCCTCTGCGTCAAACATTTCTAGTCCTAATGCCTCAAACTCTTGTTTATTCTTTGCAGTTGCTCTAGGTATATCTCTTAAAACTTGGTTTAATTTATCGCCTGCCTCTGCACCTTTAACACCTCTGTCGGCAAAAGCTGCTAATACGGCAACACCTTCCTCTATATCTTTATTTACTACCTTTAAAGCCGCACCTGCTTTGGTAGTTAATGCCTCTGAAAATTGTTGAACTGTAGCGTTAGCTAATGTGTTTGCCTTAACCAATACATCAGTAACTCTGGTTAAGTTCATTAAGTTTTGTTGTGCGTCTTTAACAGTTAATCCTAATGCAGATTGTGCGTCTGTGGCTAAGTCTGTTGCAGTAGCCATATCAAACATACCTGCTTGTGCAAACTTGGCAACTTGTGGTAATGCCGCTATGGATTGTTCTGCGTTTAAACCTGCTGACGCTAAAAAGAAATACGCCTCAGCACTTTGACTTGCTGATATTGTTGTTTCGGTAGCTACTTGTCTAGCCGCCATAGCCATTTGTTCCTGTTGTTGAACAGTTGTGTTCATAATGGCTAATGATTGTGTTAATTTATCATCAAACTCTGCAAAAGCTTGGACACTATCAATAATAGTTTTTGTTACGCCAATAACGGCTAAGGATAAAGCACCAACACCAACTTTTGCTAATTTTGCAAATTTGCCACTTAATAATGTTCCTTGTTTACCTAAACCAGCTAATTGCGCTTGAGCAAGTTTTGTACCTTTCGTAGCAATCCTAATTATTAAGTCTGCACCTTTTCCCATTTATCTTTTCCTCTTTTTAGCCTCTGCTTGTGCTAAAGCTATAGATTTATTTTGCTCCTCTTGTTCCCACAAATAGTATGTAACCCATTGTGAATACTCGTATGCTGACATTTTAGTCCGAAGTTCAGCTACTGTCATGGATAAATCACGAGCTAAACGAAATTGAAATGCTAAATCTGGATTAGACTTGAAATTCATCAGACATTTCTGTCTGAATATCCCCTCCAATACCGTTTAAATTAGCTATTTCTACAAATATTTTATCAATAACAGTAGCGTCTTTGTCGTAAAGAACTTCTAAGGTTTCATCATCTAAAACTGGCTCTATAAGACTAGCTTTTAATAATGCCCTTTGATAATCAAATGCGTCTTTATCATCAGCTTGTGAAATTCTAGCCAATTCAATTTGCATTTTTTTAGTTAAGCCTTTTACAACTACCTTTGCGTTCCATTCTGGAATTTCTATTTCCTTTACTGGCACATCTGGTAGATTTTTAATATTTTCTAAATTTAAAATATCCATTTTGTGTTCCTTAATTTAATTTATTTAGTGAGTTCCTCTTGTAACATCACCAGTTACTTGAAAATCTGCTGAATAACCTACAACATCGCCAACTGGACTTGATTGAGCATAGCTTGTAAGTATACATTCGCCCTCATACTTAATATTTCCACCAGTAGTTCCCTCTGGCGAATATTCAAATGATAAAGTTGCTGATTGCCCAACAACTGCACCAAGTATTCCGTCTAATGCGCTATCCCAAAGACCAGTAATGGATAATGTAGCGTCCTTAAGACCTACAATGTAAGTTTTACTTCCGTCGCCTAGCGTAGTTGTTTCTGCAACATCAGCTGTTTCTGGAAAATCAACATTATTTACATAGCTAGATATATCTGTAAGTGTTCCACCTGAATTATCAAGTTTAAATACGCTATCTTTACCGTGTGTAAATGCCATTTACTATCTCCTTATAATTAATTATTTCTTCCAAAACCTATGATAGCAGTAAAACTAGGTGTAGTACCGCCAACTGTAAGTTCTGCTTTTAAGTATCTATTAACTGTTGTATCTTTTGCTACTGTTTTTACTTCAGCAGTTGTTCCTGTTGCTTGTGTAAAAGTTACCAAGTCTGCATAAGTAACATCATCAGCTGAATGTGTTATTTTAGCGTCTAATGTTGGACTTGTTCCACTAGCTGCGGATACTATTAGAAAAGCTCCACCACCATTTCCTGTTGATACTGTATTATCTCTTGCAGTACCAGAAGTGGTGCTGGTATATGTTGCATTTTCTAAAACTGTTCCATTGTATAAGCCACTATCGGCTTGAAAATCTATTGAAGTAGCTACAATATCCCCAACTGGCGAACTAACGCCATAGTTAATAATATTTCCATTACCAAAGGTTGTACCGTCGGTTGCGTCTAATCCGTCTATACCATACGCTATAACGCAGTCAGCACCACCTAAAAGAGGTTGTAAAGTGGTATCTGAGGTTGCGTCAAAGAAACCTGTAATTGTTATTGTTCCGTCTTTATTACCAGTTATATAAGTTTTACTACTGTTTCCAAAAGTTGTACTTTCAGCTACATCTGCTGTTCTTGTGCTATCAATATTATTAAAATAAGTAGAAAAATCTACTGCATTAATAAATACTGTTGTATTTTTACCATGTTTAAAAGCCATTATCTTTTACCTCTACCTCTGCGTCTATTGGTGCGTGTTCTTTTTCCACCAGAACTATATTTTCCATAGCCCATTATTCTTCTTCTTGTTTACCAGCAATTTCTTGCATTTTATTTAGCTGGTACGCTTTATCTACTTTAACAATAATTTTTTCCTCAAGTAGCCATTTAAGGCTTTTCTGTGGAATATCTTTATTAGTAACAATAGTACCTGCTACAAATTCTTTATCTTTTACTTTTATATTTATTAGCACTTCGTATTTCATGCTATTACCTCAACTATAAATTCAACGCCTAAATAATCTATATTGTTAATTGTATAGACGCCATAATTACTTGCACTTACTACTCTAACAGATTGTGCCGCACCATTCAACGAACTATCACTTTCTACTTGTGCCTTAATACTACTAGCACCAGAACTTGCTAAATATCCGTCTAATGTATCTTGGCTATCTTGAGCGTCTACTCTTGATACATAAAGATAGATTGGTATTTCATATTTATCAGCACCTCTTTGCATACTAGCGTCATAGTCAATAGCGTCCATAACACCAACAATTGCAGTAGGTGGCTCAATCATATCTGGTACATAAGCATATACAGATAAAGAAGTAATATTTGTTAAGTTGTTTTTTAATTCTGTTCTTATATTAGTTAAACTAGCCACTTCCTAATGTTCCTTTCGGTAATCTACGACTTGCCTTCCATTGTGCCTCTATTTTAAGACCTGTACCAGCTAATAATACTTTTTTTTCTGCCTCATTTTTCTTAATAGCAATTTTAAAAAATGGAATAATTGGTGTTCCTTTTTCTGCTATAGATTTTTGGACTAAAAATACTGGTATTCCTTTAGCGTCTGCCCAAGGCTTAATTGCTTTTGTAGGAGGCCAATGTGGTTTAGTTCTACTCCAAGGCTTTTTAAGTTTAAAATCCTCATCAAAAAATCCGTGTACATATAAAGCGTGGTCTGCCCTAGAAAAAACATCTATGCCCTCTGGTAATCCACCCATGCCTTGTACATGTCTAAAAGTTAAACTTCCTCTTAAATCGCCACTAAATCTTGGTGCCTCTTTTTTAGCTGTTGTAACTACTAATTGTCCATATCGTGAAAAAAAGTTTCGTAATGCAACTCCAGCCAATGCGTTAAGTTCTAATCTTTTGGCTAATTCTCTACCACCTGCGAATTGGTAAGTCATTAAAGTTTTCTCTTAATATATCCCTTAATTAGCTCTTTAGCGTCAGGGTCCATTTTATTAAAAAGTTCTATTGTTCCTGTTTGTTCATTTCCGTATACATTAAAAGGAGTGTCTTTTCTTTTCCATAATCTAGTAGCTTGTATTAATGTTGCCTCTTTAACTGCGTCTGGTATGCTAGACCAACCAAACTTAGCAGTAACCTTTACATTTTTTTGTATTAATCTATCAAAGCGTTCACTACTTCTAGTAGCTAATATTTCTATTTCGTTATAAGGCCAATAGTATGTAGTTCCATCTGTAATTCTATTTATTTTTGGATTATAAGGTTTAAGTGTAAAGTCTGTTTCAAGTGTAAGTGTTTTATCGTAAGTTCCGTCATCAGTAGTGTCTAATTCAACTATTAAACCTGAAGTTGTGGATATATCATCTGTAATTAAAAAATAATCATTTGTTGCAGAATAATATTGTACTCTTGCAGTAGCGTCTTGATAAAAATATCTACCACAAATAGCGTCTATTTGCCGACTAGCACCATTTATAGCATTATCAATATTATCGTCTTGCCCAGAACCAGATAAGCCAATTCTATTTTTAACATCATCTTTATCAACATACTGGTCTGCCATTTACGACCTACTTGGCTTTATTTTCAGATGCTTTTTTAGCTTTTGTTTCTTTAGCGATACCGTATTCTTTGGCTTGTAAATCAGTAATTTCTTCGCCTTTTCTACCTACTAAATGACAACCTTGTCCACCCCATTTTTTTGGGTGTCCGTCAGATAATACATATTCGCCGTCTTTTTCATATAAATCTTTTGATAATTTCATTTTTTTCCTCTCGGTTTGTTTCGCACCCACCGAATAAGATGAGTGCGAAAACAATACCATAACTTAATTAAAAGTTTGTAATTGAACAGAAAGCTGTTGCACGATAGATTGCGAAACCTAAACGCATACTTGCTTTCATCATTACTTTATCTTTTGTGAAGAAGTCATCATGGCTATCGGACATAGCTACTTCCATACCTTCTCTTGAGATGATATGTGAAGCTAAGCCTCCACCAAAAACTCCAACCAATACTGTTCCAGTAGCAATTGCAGTAGTAGGAACAACCCTTACTCCCCAAATGCTAGGTGTAACACCATTACCGAACATACCAGCACCAACAAAAAGTGGTGATTTTTCTGTATATCCAGCAGCAGCGTCGCCAGCAAAATCAGCTGACACTGCGGTTACGACATCATTCCAATCGCTAGGGTGCATTAATATTGCGTCTGGCTCTAGGAAAGCGTCTTTTCTAATTTCAGTAATTGCTTGATAAAGTTGTCCAATTCTACCTAAGTTACCTGCATAAGAACTGAAGTTAAATGTATTAATTCCAGACTTATTCAAGATACCTCTGATGTTTGGAGCTGTACCATTTCCGTTAAGGAGTTGGCTATCAAGTCTCAACTGTAACATTGTTTTTAATCTACTATCTAGGTAACCATTTACACTAGCAACATCAGACAAAAGTTCTTCGGTTACTGGAATAGAAACACCAAATTTTCTGATGTTTTCTGTTTGTTCAGTAAATGCCAAAGCACTCTCGCCAAATACAGCTGCCTCAGCGGCCTCTGCGGCGTTGTTTGTAAATGTGGTTTCCTCTAGATATTTATATTGATATTGTGTTGTCGGTATAACCGAAAACAAATCTATAACTGCATTAGGATTTCTAAGTGCAGTTGGATAAATCAAATCACTTCTAACAACTGACGGAGGATAAGCAGTTCCCTCATCAACAAGTGTTTTGCTTTCAAGGATAGGATTGTACTTAATTTCAGATGAAATGTTAAGTTGTCCTTCGTCCATAAAAGCTTTAAATGCTCTTGAGTTTCTTACTTCGTCGCCAAGTGTGGTTGGCTTGTTTGCCTTTTCTTCGTGGATAGGTAATGCTTGTACTTCATTTCCTTTTTCCACTTCCACTTGGATTTCCTTTACTTGCTTTTCATAGATTTGTTGTTCTCTAATCTCATCAGCTAATGTTTTAGCGTCAGAGTTCATTTGAGCCCACTTTTCTTTATCCTCTGGTGTAAATTCTGAAAAGTCTTTTTCACCAGCGAACTTAGCAAGTTCCTCTCTTAAGTTGTGAAGTTTTGATACGCTATCTTTACTCATTTATATCGTTATCTCCTATATCTAAGGTTTCAGCTAATAAATTACTTGTTTCACGAAATAATTCATTAACATCATATTCCTCATCTATTACTTCTACTTGTTCGTAACTATCTGAGCCAACACGAAGTAATGTGTCAATATCTTGGTGCATATCACTTAATGCGTCCTTTAATTTTTCCATTTCCTCTACTGAACTATCAGATAGTGTTTTGTCTTTGCCCAAGCGTAAGGCAGTAAGCTCCTTAGCTCTTTGTAACAAAGTAACCATTTTGATAAGCAAATTGTCTACCTCGTCAGCAAATCTTAATCCTGTATCTTTTGTTTCTGTTTCAATTTCTTCATCATTTTCTTTTTGTTCTTTAATTGAAACTGTGTATGTGTTTTGATTAGCACCAACCATAACTGGACTAACTTCCCATACTTTTACATCTTTTAAATAGCGAACTTCTTTTTCTTCGCCATTATCTTTTTTAAACATACCCATTTCGCTATCTTTAACCTCAAAGCCAAATGACCATTGTTGTAAATCACTCATAGCTTTTACTGTTTCATAAGCCTCTTTACCAGCATTAGTGTTTAAATTAAATTGACCTTTAAAAATTGCTTGTTCGCCGTCTTGTTCTATTTTGCCTTTACCAATAATGTGTTTCCAATCATGCCCCCAACACATAACAACACCTTTGTCGCCATAGCCACTTTTAATAGCGTTTGGTAAGACTACATCATTATCACTATCAATTTCATTAAATTTACTAAATACTGCGCTTACTGTTCCGTCAATATCATTAAACGATAGTAAGTCTTTATCTTTAAATTCTTTCAACTCATATCCTTTTTTCGTGGTAGTTTAAAAAACACCTACAATTTACCGTTAAATCTGGAGTAGCACCAAGAGAGCTATCGCCAGGATAATCAAGTTTATATCCATTGTATTCAAATAAATCATTTTCATTTATTTCAGTTCCGTCCAGACTTATGTGTGCGTCTCGGACTTTACCGTCTCTTTGGCTAATCCATTCTTTAGTATAAACAAGATTAGTAGATTTTGCACCAACTTGCCTACCTAAATTTGCAATTTTATTACTTTCAGTATTTGAAATAGTTAAAGCTCTTGTAAGGTTTAATTTAGCTAAATTTTTCTTCACTTCATTAGCAACATAATTATTTAATCTAGTTCCTGTGTAACCAAATTCAATAGCCTCCTCTAAGGCTTTAGCAAATTGTTTTTGAAATCTATTTTTACTTGTGTTAGCTAACTTAGGTAATAAGTCATCTACCAAACTAGCTATAATTGCTTTTACTTCTGCATTATCACTAAGTTTTTGAATAGGAAAATCCTCTAGTGATACCAAGCGATAAAAGAAACCTTGTTCAATAATTTGTTTTCTAGTTTCTTTGGTCTTGTAAGGTATTGAATAAGGCATTTCTTTTTTATTAGGTAACAATAAATCTATTTGGTAAAAAGCAAAGTCATTAGCCAATGAAACATAATAATCAAAAACATCAGCACTCCATAGTTTTGTATTTTCATCTATTGCAGAATTAATAATTCCATTTACGCCAACCTGTGTAACTTGATATTGTTTTAATAAATTAAATATCTTTAGGTCTTGTGTCTGTAATAAGTCAAAATACAATTCCTTAATTGCTTTTTCCCATTGTGTTAAAAGTTTATCGTGTTCCTTATAAAGAATATCTTTGGTTTCCTCGTTCCTAAATCTTTTAGTTCTATACTCCCAATCATTCTCTCTTAAAATATTTCTACGCTTAATTAATTCAAATGCTGATTGTGCTTTTTCATCTCTTTTATTCATAGCTCTAACTAACTTATTAGACCAATCACGACCAGCATTACCACCCCATAATGCCCAAGCTATCCTACCATTACTTGGATAACCTTTTTCGCCAGGTCTATATCCCTCTGAACGCTTATCACTTTCGTGTCTAGGAAAATATTTAGCTATATGTCTTACCTTTTCTGGTCCTGCTTTTGTGTTGTTTAAAATATATCTAGCAGAATTTAAACCAACACTTGTTCCACCTCTACCATATTCCTTACGCCATTCAAGTCCTCTTTTAGCCTCTTCTTTAGCACCTTTTGGAATTGTAAAGTCTAAATCATCATATAAGCCTTTTGTGTATTCTTTCTTGCTTGACATAGGGTGTGAACTTGGTAATAAATCTAAATCAAATTTACCACTACGAAATCTAAAATTCCTAACTGCATATAAGAAAGCATTAACTCTACCCATAGCCCATTGGTCTGCATTATTTACATTTGGTCTTACTGAACTTGGATTTGTATTGTATGCACCAACACCACGCCTAAAGACTTGTGTTAGCATTCCTACAGTAACTTTACGCCTAGCGTCATTACCATATTTTTCGTTATGTTCTTGTACTTTTTTCTTTAGAGCCTCTTTAACTCTATCACTAATCTGTTTCTGTTCCATTAACTATATTTTCATATTCATCATGTGTTTTGCACGGCATATAAACTGTATTTCCGTCTTGGTCTAATGTATGTGTTCCTACACAACCAATCTGTTCAGCTCTTTTCTCTGCCTCCTCTTGAGTAGTAAAAATATCTTTATCTAATGCAACCTTTTGATTATCGGCAAATCTACTTATTTGTTCTAACCTAGCTTGTGCTAATTCTCTAGTTGGATAGCAACCCATATTCTTTCCACTATCCTCTGCGATTACACAATATTCGCCGTCTATTTCCTTTACAACCTTATATTCGTAAGATTTTAAATCGTCCTCTGTTTCAATTTCCTCATCATATTCAACTGTATTACTTGTAGCGTCTGTATCTGGTTGTTCCTCTACTGTTGCGTTGGATAAATCATTAACAGGAATTACTACTTTCTTAGCGTCCACTAGATATACATTCTGGCTTTCATCAACAGGAAGTCCAACACTTTCTCTAGCCTCAGCAATAGTAATCCAACCACCTTGAACACCAGTATTTAATCTGTTGTATTGTGCGTCCATATCTTGTTGTAATGCTCTTACCTCTGAATAATCGTAAATAGCATAATCATTAGAATTTTCTTCATAATCAGTTAATAAAACTTGTTGTGTTAATTCTTGTGCAACTTGTTTCCATAATGGAATTAATTTGTTTTCTGTAAAAAATTCTCTTAGTTCTTTAGCGTTGGAATAAGTAGCTCTATCCAAACCAGCACCTAATCCAGCTAATATTGCAGGAACACCTAATACCGCAGATATTCTTTCCTCTGGTACTCGTCTTAAAGTTCCTATATCCAGTTCAGTAGGACTAAAAGCCATTTTGGTTACTTCCATTTGTCCACTAAGCACTAAAGGCATACCTCTGTTTTTACCACCAACTTTTTCTCTATAGGTCTTTTGTATCTGTTCAGCCTCTTCTTGTGTTGGTCCGTAATCATCTTTTGGTGTAATTAAGACATTAGGAACACCAGAGTTAGCTAATAATGCAGTAGCCATTTGTCCAGCTGCCTCGTCGCCATAAATTTCCCTTAATACTGTTTGTATTGGTGCAAAACCTTTTCTGTGATTTGTTTGGTCTAGTCCTAATCTGATATGTACCATATCCTCTGGCATTACCATTATCTTGTTGGATTTAGTTTCATATTCGTAATGTGTAATTAGTTCATTGTCATTACCTTTAGGAGTAACTTGTTCTGGCATTAATGGATATAAAGCAACTAATTGTCCAGCATTATTTTTTTGTTTTAATAAATAAGCGTCGCCAGAAATATGCATAGCATTAATAATATATTGTTGAACTATATCCCCAGACATAAATGGATTAGGTCTTTTCATAAGCATTGTCATAGGGTGATTTTCTATGGTTTTTTCTAGATTGTCTGTATCGTAGGTTTTAACTTGTAATGTTGCCTCTGAAAAGCTAGTTCCTAATACTTGCAAACAAGCTGTAACTGCTGAATTGCTACTACCATTACCTAATGTTGTTACATCAAAAAAGCCTGCTCTTGTGTTCCAACCCTGTATATAGCTTTGATTATTATATAAGCTATCTTCATCTCTAAAAAAATTGTATCTTTTTTCTTCTGTTGTTCTGCCGAATATTATATCGCTTAATTTTCTTCTTTCAGCCATTTCTCTCCTTGTTGGCTATGAGTGAATTGCTGAACACACCCAAAGGAACAACCCACTCAAGCCAATCCTAATGTGTCCAATCAATATGCTCTAAACTCTTTTCTTTTAGCTACTTGCAAAATACAGTAAGCCAAACTATCCACTTGGTCATCATGTTCGCCTGCTGGAAATTGTAGTAGCTCTTTTTCTAATTCCAAATACCAATTATTAGAATTATGAAAGTACACTAATCCAGCCTCCATTTTAGCAGATAAAGGCAACGCTCGTGAGTATTTATCTTTATCTGCCCTTAATTCTCTAATAGGTAAATTAGTTTGTTGTCTGGCTATCTGTATTAAAGCTAACTGAAAACCAGCTCTTTCAATACCTATTATTTCTGGTGTCCATTTATCATAAGTAGCTTGTAAAAGTCTTAAAGTATCTGGTGCCTCTAGTCTTTTTCTTACTACTTCTAAAACAAATATTTCTTGATTTTTACTAACACCGATTGTAGTAACAACTGTATAGTCAGCACTTTCTTTTGTACTCGTAGCCAAATCGACGCTTGTGATAATTCGTAAATCTTCAAGCGCCACACTTCCTTTATCGTAGTTAATAACTTGTCTATCTTTTTCATATCCGTTTTCATCATAAACAGTTTCCATTTGATAATCAAAGTATTTAAACCATTGGTTATTAAATAAACCACCAGATAACTCTACAAACTGTGCCTCATATTCTTGTGAATAAAGAAAGCTACCTATTTCTTGTTTTGCTATTTCTAATTCATCTAAAGGAACATAAGGATTAGTCTGACTAGGTAATTGCCACCTTTGCCAATCATCTAACTTTTCTGCATTATCAAATAATTTACTAAACCAGTTGTAACCTTTTGGAGTAGAAATAAATAATGCACCACCTCTGCGTTCTGTAAGTGTTGGTCTAACTACCTCTGCCCATACATTTTCTTTCATAAAGGCACATTCATCTAATACTACGAAATCAAGACCTGC
>Ga0070749_10002703_pt1 | contig 11875 bp, 19 predicted proteins | sample VirMetDEL_Nov_18_FD_75180 | JGI IMG/M metagenome (GOLD analysis project Ga0070749, IMG submission 75180) | Aqueous microbial communities from the Delaware River and Bay under freshwater to marine salinity gradient to study organic matter... | ecosystem: Environmental > Aquatic > Marine >...
CGGTCACAGTGTCCGTCTGTCACAGACCACGCAGGAGGAGGGATAGGCTCCCATCAAAATCTTTGCGGAAACCATTCTTTTGATCGTCTTGGTGATCAACAATCCCCAATCGTCTTGGTGCTCCTCTTGGAGACGATCGTCTTCCCTTCCAATACAAGATCCTTCCATCTTAAGCCTACTCCGCTCTTCTCCATCTTCAAGAAAATCAAAAGTTTGAAAAGTGAACAGCGGAAATCTCCATCCTTAATCCAGACTTCAAACGTCGAAGGTCGGAGCTGAAAGAGCCTGTGCACACTACACGCACGCTACTCTCACCAACTCCGACCTCCTTGGTGGTGACATATCTAATTTATTCCCTTTTACCTTATAGGCGTCTCTCTACCCTCCTTTCTATGATTTTACAACAAAACTCGTGAGATTCATAACCCAAACACAGTATACGCTTTCCTGAACCTCTCTGCTTTACCGATTGAGCCTCCTCAGCCATCCCTGAAGCCCTTTGTACTACCCCTCTTCAGATAACCCCTGCTGACGCTCGAGGATCTCACTGGGGAGCTTGTACGCCTCAAGAATTTTTCTCAGACGAACGATCTCCGTATGAGCCTTTCTAAGCTCGTTGTTACAGTGGCAGAGCTCGTGATTCTTGAACTGGAGCTCTACTATAGCTGGAGCAACGTAGCATTCACTCCAGAACTCTGCCTGCTCATTCGGAATGAAGTCCTCTACAACAACCTCATACTGAATACCAAGTTTTCCTCTAGGCAAATCCTCCAGAGCAGTTTTTCCTACTACGCTCTTGTACTTCCGATACTGAATTCTTCCTTCAAAAGTGAGCACAATGTTTGGAGTGATGGTCTCTCCCCAATCAACAGCACCCGCGTCTCCAATCTTATCCATTTTTTCTCCCTTCACACCAAAACGACCAAAATGATCAAAACGATCAAAACGATCAAAACGATCAAAACGATCGTAGGGAGGGGTACTCCGCTAAGAGTACCCCCAAGAACCTACGTCCAGACGAACTTGTTGACGCCTTTGAGGACGTTAAGAGCAACACCACGAGCACTAGGGCGACCAGCCATAATACAACGCATGAACGCTTCGACGCGAATAGAAGCGGGACCCTCACAATTCTTCAAAGGATCAGACTGGACAAAAGTCATCTCGTGAGCGACATTCATGAGCCACTTTCGTGTACCGCCTGACGGAACCGTCTCCATCATCCGACGAGTGAGCTCTGTATACGGAACGTACACCGGAGCATCTGACTTACGATTGACGCGAGCTGAAGTAACTTCGAATTTCTTTTTCATCGTAACCTCCCTTACTACAGTTATTATATAATACCCCGGCCAAAAAGTAAAGGGGTAAGAGAAACTTTTTTCTCCTACCCCTCTAGTACTTTGGTAGTCCCTTAGGCGGGGGAGAGGAGGCGGCTTTGTGGGACCATCTCAACTCTCCCCCTGTGCGTAAGGGAGTACACACAACTTTTATCAGAACAGTACGATCAGCGTGTCAGAACTCTGGCCTGATACATGCCTTCCGTTTTCGCCCGGATGATTGACCAGTCATCTTCTCTAATTTTGTTAGCCCGGATACCTAGAACATCCGGCCGCTCCGGTCGGGGAGCGCTTTTGTCTTTAGAGTAAGCTTCTCTCCACCCATTTTGGTTTCAAGAAGCTCGGCACCTGTCCTGAATCTTGTTTGAACTTTTTGTTTCCCTTTCCCTTACAACTTCATTATATAACCTTTAGCGTCAAAAGTAAAGGGATGGAGAAAATTTATTTTCCCCATCCCCCTGGGCTTAAACGTAATCCCAAGCAGTCTTGGTTCCGTACCCAATCTGCCTTCCCTCAACGAGGTAGATGGCGTCTTCAAGCTGCCGCCTGTCCATCTCACCCTTCACAGGCTTGTACGCGACGTGACGGACCTTCTCGGCCTTATCCTGATCTTCCTCGTCTTCGTCGATATACTCTTCTTCCTCGTACATGTCAGACGCGCGAACGGCTCCTCGAATCGAGTTTTCGAACGGCCAGTTCTTCTGACTCATGATACGAACTTCCGTATCATCTGGCATGTCTTCGTACTCTTCCACGATTTCTTTCAAGTCTGCGAGTGTCATTTTGAATCTCCCTTACGTTTGTGATTTACTACCTTACAACTTCATTATATAACGGAACCTTGGAAAAGTAAAGGGGTGAGGAAAACTTTTTTCGCCTCCTCACCCCTCCGGTCAGATGCTTGCCACAGCCGACTGACCCAAACCGTCAGGCTCCTGCGGAACGCGCTCCTCCTCGCTGTCCAGGCGTACGACGGCAAGGTCTACGCCCTGCTCTCGAAGCCACTCCTGAAACACAGGAATAAGAAGAGGATCGATATGACCGCCGAGACTAAACTGCGCAACCTCGTTACCCGACCAAAACGTCTTAGGATGCGGTAGACCTTTCGCGTACAGATTCGTACGCTTATAGTCATAGATTCCAACGTGAGCCGAACCCCGAGTGAAGGCGAAGTACTTCGTCACCTTCTCTTGATCCATAGGCAGCCAGCTGTCTGAAAACGCGATCACTAGATCCCTTGGAGCAGCATACACGTTCCCGATTCTTCCACCTCGTGGTCTTGTCATACTTCGTTTGAACATTTTGTGACCTCCCTTACTACAACTTCATTATATAATACTCTACGCAAAAAGTAAAGTACTATTTTTGAATAGTACTGATTGGTGCTCCGCTAGGAGAGAACATCTCCGTTGCAGGCTCCTCAATGAGCCTACTGCGGTTCCCGAGGGTAGCTCCTCAGGCTCCTGGTTTTAGCAGCTCCTGCTACTGGATAACCGCTCTGTCCAGGTTACGAGGGAGGGTAGCTACGCCTCCTCACGTGTGTAAGCACCAATCAGACTTTGAGCGAACCTAGCTACGCTCAAACTTTACTCTTCTGATGCAAAAAGCACCTCCTCGCTGACGTTCCACGAATCGTAGGACCGTCGATTCCGGCTTCCTTGCACACACCGCAGATTCCTTCAGGGTAAAAATGCCCGCAATATCCGCAGTGAGAATGAGTCTTAGCAGGAGTACAGGAACACGTGACACGATCCGCCCACGCCTTGGCTTGAGCAACCGTGTTGAAAGTCTTCACCTTCTTTCCAGCGTACTTCACGTACACATATTGCCTCCGCTCTCTACGGCGAAACGGTCCTTGATACTGTCGAAAGACATTGATAGACCAAGAAGCTCCAGCAATGTACACACTCGAAGTGATCTTCTTCCACTGAAGCTCTCGAACACGCGGCTTCCTCTTGATCTTCTTGATGAAGCCTTGAATGATCTTTCTATTTGCTGCCTGTGCTTTCTTAGTCATCTGAGTGATCTCCCTTACTACACCCATTATATAACGGATCGCTCCAGAAGTAAAGAACTATTTTACACCGGAGATTCGAACGTGCTGACCAAACCCAGTCCGATTCTCGCACCAGCTAGGGCTAACCCACAGTACTGGATAGTCAGGCTCTTCAGGAGCGTCTGAAGGCAAGAGATCCGTGAAGTAAAGGAGCGCCGCAGGATCCTCACCCTCCTCGTGAACCTTATCAAAGACCGGCTGGAACTTTGTACCTCCGCCACCGATACGGCTCAACTCTATAGGAGCTCCGATCTGAACCTCCTCATAGGAGGAAACACGAGTATCCGCCTGAATCAAAATGACACGGTGAGGTCTCACTTCTTCGACGATCGAAGAAAACTCCTCAGAGAACTGCTTGAACATTGCTTCGTCTACGCTCCCTGACGTGTCCACTGCAAGCACAAGGGAGCCTACCACGTCTCGCTGAATTCCAGGAAGCGTGACGCCCTGAATTCGGCGATTCGGAGTACGGAAGGAGTAGTTGGAAGGAGCAAGCCTCTGAAGGAACTCTCGCAGAATGCTCACCCAATCCTCGTTGCTCTCTCGAATACTGTCCTCCATGAGCCTAGCAAGGTGGCCGGGCATCTTGCCTGCCTTCATGGCAGCACGAGTAGCCTGCTCCGTAGCGATTTGCCAATCAAACTCTGAGTTACCTTCTTCGGCTTCAGCCATGCCTGAGCCCTCTTTTTGAGGTGCATCCACCACTTCACCAGTAATTTGAGGGCTACCCTCACCGCTATCGCCCGTTCCAGCTCCCGAGGGACTCTGAGCGCTATCCTCACCCTGTTCCCCGCTAGTTCCTTGATCGGACTCTTGAGATTGCCCTGACTGGCCTTGAGCAGCGCCATTTTTCTGCTTTCTTTGCTCGCTTCGAACGAGATCGTAGATTTGATCCGCCGTCATGCCCTGAAACTTCGAATCAAGAAGAGCTTGAGGATGGATCATGAATCCAGAATCCTTTAGAATCTGATTGATCGCGTAGTCCGTAGCGATGTTCCACGTCTTAGCATCACGACCATTCCGCCGCCAGCAGTGACGAAGAGAACAGTGAAGAACCTCGTGAGCAAGAACAAACTCAAGTACACGGGAATTCAGAGATCCCGCAAACTCACGATTGAAGAACATGTGCGTTCCATCGACCGAAAACGTCGGGTGCTCGTTGTCCTCCACGAACTTGAGGTGCATGGCTTGCGCACCAAACCACGGATTGGACAGGAGCATACGAGCTCGAGTCTTTGTAAGCTTGTCTAGAATAGGATCCATCACGTTCTCCCTTACTGAACTCATTATATAACGGATCACCTAAGAAGTAAAGCCCCGAGGAAAACTTTTTTGAAAAAAGTAGGAGGCGGGAGAGAGTGTGTGGAACCCCTTGCGAACGCTCCCGCCTCCTCGCCGTTACACGAACGACTCAAGCTTTTTGAGAATCTTCTCAGCTTCCGTTGCCGTCTTGTGACGGAACTTCTCATCACCGCGCAGGTCGTGAGGCTTCACGATCAAACTCTTCTGAATCTGATCCGCGACAGCCGCAAGCTGCTTGTCGCCGATGATGTTGAGCTCAGGAATGAGGTCAACAACATCCTTGAGGTTGGTGACGACCGTATCGTGAAACTTCCCTGAGACCTTTCCTTCCGAGTCAACCGAGTAGCCGTTAAGACGTTCGACCATCCGCTTGACATACTCAGCCAGCCGCTGGTACGGCTCCTTCATCGCTTCGGCGATAACCTCGCGCTGATCCTCTTCGATCTCCTTGCGGACGCGATCCAGATCCCCGTTCAAAGATGAGATCCGGAAGTCATTTCCACGCGGAAGCGGATAAACGTTCACCGAGTACGTGAACTTCTGCTTGAGCTCTTCCGCAGACTTCGGGTACAACTCGTTGTTGAACAGATCTCCGAGAAGCTGACCACCAGCCGTAAAGTGCTCCTGGAAGTTCCCGCAGAAGTCATCCACAGCCGCAAAGAACTTCTCTTTCGCTGCGTTCTGCTCTTCCATGTACTTGAAGTACGACTCAGAGCTGAGCATCCGGATTCCGCCGTCCTTCCAGGGAAGGGTGCGGCACTTGTGGAGCCAGTCTCCTTCGTTGTACGCCTTCGTGATGTCCGACATCGCTTTGGGATCGATGAGATTCTTTCCCGCACCGACCATCTTCGAGCTGGCGTTCTTCTTCGCCGCCATCTCCACGGCGAGAGCTCGGTCGTTCTTATATGCGCGCCACCGACGGACGGTCTTCTTGACCAGCATGACGCGCTCACTGAGCTCCGAAGGATTGATAGTTTTTGTCTTACGAGTTGCCATAGTGTTTTACTCCCTTTCTTGTGAATGTGACTTACTGACTTACTGAACCCATTATATAACGGTTCACCTCAAAAGTAAAGAACTTTTTTACTCTCCGTTCAAGAAAATTTTGAGACCCTCACGAGCAGCAGCAACGGACCTCCGTAGGATCTTGTTATCCTCTCGATTGTCTAGAGGGTAGTCTCGCGCCTGCTCTCCAAGATCTTCCAGTCGCTGCTGAATCGCTTCCATCTCTTTGATTGCGTACGAAAATGTCATGTCGTCTCTCCTAGAACAGAATTCCTTGATGCTCGATCTTCCAATCTGTCACGCAGCCAACGCTATTGAGCTCAGGTGTCTTCGTACACATGTCATGAATGCAAGCCACCACGTACTCCTTCTCTGAGAAGCGATTCATGTACGTGAGGATAGCTTGCACGTTCTTCCTCGTAGCCACGTGAGCCAGCGCACTGGCAACTGCGTAGCATACGGCCGGAGTATAAGGCACGGGAGCCGTCTGAGGAAACTCAACGATGTTCTCGAGATCCGGAAGATCGTCGTACAGTTTCAAGAAGGCCGTGAATTCCGTTGCTGCGCCTACACCGATTGTTCCCGCAATGAGCTCGTGCTGCAGCTCCATATCAAGTCGTTGCTTCAGAATGTTCGACGTGAATTCCCACGTACGAGGGCAGGGGAAGGAGTTCTCCCTCTTAGTCGTCATTCGATCATACTTGTGAAGCAACTCAGGTCGCCAACGAATGAACGCTAGAACCTTGCTAGCAAAGTCGTTCTTCAAGCCGTACTCAACCCACTGAGAGACATCAATCTCAGCCTTGAGATGAGTGAACCGCGAGCGCAAGGCGTCGGGCATGCGCTGAACTCCAGTCTCAGACTCGAAGTTTCCAGCAGCACCAACGACCCAGCCCTCAGGCAGCGTATACTCGCCTAGCTTCCGATCCAGCACCAGCTGCAGACAGGCATTCTGCACCATGACTGGCGCACGGTTAAGCTCGTCAAAGAACAGAAGTCCTTCGCCTTCCTGAGGAAGGAGGCTCGGCGGTGACCAGTGAGTGCGCCCATTCTGCACGCTAGGAATACCCATCAAGTCGACGGGATCAAGAAGCACGGCACGAAGGTCGAGAAGATGTTGATGTCCATTCTTCTCGAACAGCTCGCCCGCCACCTGCTGAACAATCTGAGATTTTCCAATCCCGGGATCGCCCCAGACAAAGAACGGCTGCTTCATCTTGCTGAGTACTTCTACGCTACTCTTGAGTTGTTTCGGTTTCATTTGTGATCTCCCTTACTGAACTCATTATATAACGGATCGACGCAAAAGTAAAGGGCTGAGGAAAACTTTTTTTGAAATCCTCAACCCCTTATCTATTTTTCGGTGGGGCGAATCCCCCACATGCAGTACTTACCGACTCGCGGCTCCATCGAATCTCCGGTGTACGTGACGTGACGCTTCTTCTTGCACCCTCGTAGGTCGGTGCACTCGTCGACTCCCGCAAACTTTCGCGCTGCTTCCCAATCGTAGTCGAAGTATCTGACCTCTTTCCCATTGTGAGCGTACAGAGTACCGAGCATATTCTCCCACAGAAGAAGGTCATGCTGACGTGTGATGTTGTTCCAGATCGTGGCTCCCGCGTACGGATGCGTACTACGATGTTGTCGTTTCGGTTTCATTGTGATCTCCCTTACGTTTGACTTACTGAACTCATTATATAACGTCTTGAGATGAAAGTAAAGGGGTGAAGCAAATTTATTTTTGCCCCACCCCCAAGACTTTACTCGTCTTTCAAATTCTGGAAGACGAAGATCGGATCTCCACACTGGTCTTCGAATCCGCCATCGACAAAATAAACCTCGTCGGACAGACCACCAACAACAAAGTCTTCTTCAGGATACCGAATGACGATATGGTCCGAGTGGACCTCCTCGACCGTAACAGGAAGACGGTACACCGAGTCCGGCATAGGATTCAGCTCGACATAAAGCTTGTCTCCGACTTTGGAATTCATGATTGCGTGAGTTGACATTGTGATCTCCATTTCCCTTACGTTTGACTTACAACTTCATTATATAACGTATAGAGGCAAAAGTAAAGCACTATGACAAAAAATTTTTTGCACGTGAAGGACACTTTGTGCTTTACTTTTTGCGCGGAACGTTATATAATGAGATCATAGTAAGGGAGCGGTAGAAGGTCGGAGCTTATGGGCGCGCAAGCGGACGCAAGTTGTAATCCGACCCTGCTCATCTTTCCTCGGCGTCACGACGGGCAATGCGTCAGGGTACGGACATCCTGACGCAAACTCAGATCAGACTATCCGGAAAAATCTGTCAGCGTGATCGCTGATCGCCTTGGTGATCTTGGAATTTTGAGGGAAGATCTATTTTTCGTCGTTACGAAAATCCTGACGAAAAATACAAGAATTTGATTTAGGAATTACGATTTAGAATTTCAAATCGTCAAGAAAATTATTTCTTCAGGATTCAAAGCGTCAGGAGTGACACTCTTCTAGAATGTCATTCTTAATGATATTCTTTATGTACGAGCGGGAACTGTGAACTGTTGAGTCACATCAGGAGATTCTAAATCCCGCTTCCATCTCTCTAGAGTAAACGGAGATGACTTTACAATTCCTGTTCCATAATATGAAATAATACTTCTACTCGACTGGAAGAATAATCCTGATCTCTCATACTTCTTTCTGTACTTTTCAAACACAGGATCATTGTAGTTCCCATGAATGATTCCAGAGGAGCGTAATGCTTTCTTCCATTGAATTCTGAACAGGTGTCGATAGTTCGTATAGATGTCTTCAGGCGTGTGATCTTGTAGTGGAACTTTAGGAGTAATGAAGTCTCTATGAAATTGTAACAGCTTCTCAGCTTCTGTGTAGAATAGTTCAGCGCTCCTGAAGTCACATCCTCCTGCTACTTCGTTATATCCTGTCGCCGGCATTGATGCAAAATCCACTATGTTGGGCATTGCATATCCTGCTCTGAGTAATTGTAGAGCAACATCGATATCTTCATGAAGTTTCAAACGATATCGAATATTGTGATGTCTCATTACTACAGGATTAATTCCTATCACACCGTGAGGATGTGTGTTCCACGTGTACGAATCTTTTGAATCAAAATACACGAAGTTAGATCTTAAATTCACCGTGACATGAGCGTATCCCGATCTAAGGAGGAAAACGATCAAAACGATCAAACGATCCAAACGATCAGGGGGAGTCTTTATCAAGCTACGATTGCCGGGAGCAGTTCGTTTATAGAATCGAATATCATCATCCATCATAATGAATGGCTTATCCATGTATTCGACGAGCCACTGTCGAATTGATCCCATAGAAGAATTGGATGTTCCCTGTAGAGGACACAATATCACCTTACGACCTAGTGCTAGGTGTTCAGGAGCTTCTTCCTTACTTACAACGAAAACAATATTCTTTTTCACCTCAGGTGAGAACTGATCATAAGTGATCTGTTTTTTAACTCTTCCCTTGGTAACGATTGCTACAACCCCCATTTAAACCCCTCCTTAACTAATACCACTATCAAACCCCCCTTGACAGCCCTCAAAAACATCCTCTTCCAGAATCCACTTTTGATTTATAGAACCCCTTACGTACTCAGTACTAAAAACGATCCCACGAGTTCATTGATCTATACATCCTCTACAGCTTTCTTGGTATATGGATCCTTCCATAGCTTTCTTGATCTATTGATCCCTCTATAGCTTCCTCGATCTACGGATCCTCCCGTAGCTTTCTTGATCTATTGATCCCTCTATAGCTTTCTTGATCTATACATCCTCTACAGCTTCCTTGATCTTCAGCTCCCTTACTATCCCCTATACGCTTTAGCGACTTTTCGGAAGCTTTCTTGATCTATGGATCCTTCCGTAGCTACACTTTTTCTGAAAGTCCCCAATCAAGCGCCTTTGAGCCACCTTACTGAAATATGACTAGAGGGATTATTTTTTACGATCTTGGAAAGATCCTAAGAGCGATCTTCCACATCAACGCTCTGCATCCTCCCTTCATTCTCCTCCCCCAAGGACAGCTCTCTTAAATCCCGTCTGGATTCGCCTCTCCAAACACTGTCGCCCCTCCTCATCTACTCTCTGCAGCGTTTCAAACTCTCCATTGGGATACCGCGAGTATGCCCTCCTCTGAACCCTCTATCCACTGTATTCGATAATCAAAGCAGATATACAAAGAGACAACAAGCATATGAGTGCAATCACCAAAAATGCTTTACCAACATCCTCTAACAACTCCTTCGTATCCTTACTCATCCTATCCTCCACACGCCAAGTTTCTCTTACGGACTTTCCCCTTCTCAGCCTTCACCTCCTCCTGAACCTTAGCCAACGAAGCGAACAAAGACTTTCTATCTAGATCCTCCCCACTCACATTCTCCATCAACGACAGATGATCTATAACGACCTTCCTCACTGCCTTCAACTTTATCAACTCCTTACAAAGAGAAGACAACTTGTACCTTAAATCACTCGACTCATTTTCAAAGCTCTCGATCAGGTCGTTCAAGTGTCTCACATGATGATCATCGTCATACAAATCACAGTACTCCTCCGTCTTCTCTATATAAAGAGCCTCAGGAACATCCTCAAAGTGATTATCACGCGCTTCCTCCTCCAAATTGGAAGCTACTTCATACATCTCATCCAGAGTAGCTTCAGTAAAGCGATGACGAATCCTCATAGCCTCATTGAAGCCCTTAATGATTGTCTTCCTACTCTTCATTTCCTTCTTAGTCATCAGTCTTCCCTTTCTTTAAGATCTACCATTGTTATCTTCCATAGCGACGAATCATTTTCATCCTTCTCAATAAGGACCTTGAAATTTGTTGAAAGAGATTCGTCTATCGCTGCTGTAACTTCAAAAGGATTCTTACGATCCACCTGACTTGTACAAACTCTTATAAGCTCAATCACTCCCACATCCTTCCACACTTGGTACACCTCCAATTTAGGAGAGTGTCGAGCGTGCGCAGTTTGAAATCATTCGACCAATCAAGCCACTTCTGATGATGCTTCTTATGAAATCGAATGCACCATTCTTCTTTAACTCTCTTCCATAGATCCTTCATACCGTCTCGCCGCCTCTTCTACCAAACAGTTTCAATCCTATCCATTGAAGTCCATTTAGAACTTTCAAAGCAAACAAAAACAAGATTCCTAGAGAGATCTGAAACAAAAGCGATATCAATGTTAGCAGTCTATTCCTCCACGTTCTCTTCATCTACTCCTACCCTCCCCGAGCATTGACTTTTCTTTAAGGCACTTGTATGCGTAGGACTTGTATCACGTTATATAACGAGTCATGCCTTAGTTATATAATACGTTTTCACTGCTATTGATGCAAAGCTTGCCTTACATCTTCTTCAAAATTGTTCTTGAGAATCACTTCTACAAAGTCAAGTCGATTAGAAAAAGACGACCTTAACCTCCTACGGATCTCTGCTTTAATCATAGCCACCACAATCCTCTGCCTTCTCTCATCTGTAAGACGGATATACTCCATTTCATTTTCAAAGTCTAAATCTCGGAGATAGGGCTTAAATCTCCCAAGAGCAAAGTATGCTTGACTCTCTTCATTTTCTAAATGAGAATCCAACTCATCAGATTCAGCAGTTCCAACAAATCTTTCCGCAAAACATCCGCATTCATCTCTCAACTTCTTCGTAAGCTCATCAGTACTAATACCCTCACTAATCGGATGCTCATCAAACTTCGTAGCAACTCCTAGATAAGGCATCTTACCTTCTCTTGCTGCGGTAAGACCCTTAATAAGATTTTCATTGGAAGCTGTAGCTAGCGTCCTTCGAATGATCGTCTTGGCTTCTCTGATTGTTTCAAATTTCATAACACTCTTCTCCTCTATATTCCCAATCTTGTGCTAATTGCTGCTACCTGTGCTTCAAGAGTTGTTACTCTTGTTTGAAGATCCGTTACATCAGCTTGAAGAGCAGCAATATCCGCAGTACTCGTATTTGCTTGTGGAACTAAATTAACAAGAACTAACTCAACACGTTGCAATCCTGTCTCCAATGAATCCGTTTTAGTTTTCCACCCTCTCTTCGTTGAGTATATCTCTCTTTCAGCCATAGCAGTGATCACTCCTCATTTATACAAATCAGAATAGTTGTTCAATTCTTA
>Ga0070749_10002704_pt1 | contig 11874 bp, 20 predicted proteins | sample VirMetDEL_Nov_18_FD_75180 | JGI IMG/M metagenome (GOLD analysis project Ga0070749, IMG submission 75180) | Aqueous microbial communities from the Delaware River and Bay under freshwater to marine salinity gradient to study organic matter... | ecosystem: Environmental > Aquatic > Marine >...
ACGTAGACGATTGCAGGCTACCTCTCGCGTGGGCGCCGGATGGCAAGTATTCATACACCGACCACACTGCGGACCTCATCCTCCAGCCCGAGCCGCGCACGGTATGGCTGCTGGTGTCCGCTGACGGCACGATGCGAATGCAAAGCTACCAAAGCCTCTTTGTCGGGGACACCAACTACCGCATCACCCTCGCGGAAGGCCAGCCGCCGAGGATAGAGGAAGTTTAGTAACACATTTTTGTGTTACCCCGAGTGGTGGAATTGGTAGACACAACAGACTTAAAATCTGTCGCTCATGGCGTGTGGGTTCGAGTCCCGCCTCGGGGACCAACTAATAGGAGAAGTAAACGAAATGAACATGATTGATCCGGTTGCTATGGTTTCTCCTAGCAAGATTCGCTGGTTCCATAATGGGATGTGGCGTGAGCTACCGCATAGTCACTTCTTTGTCAACAATGTAAGGCAGCATTTCGAAAAGAGTAAGCGTCACATGCCCAAAGAACAGAAGCAATCTTGGGAGAGTGTGTTTCGTAACAAGCTTCAGTCTGGTGAGTTGCTTCGTGTTAATCACATTCTGTTCAAAACTGTGGAGGCATAATGAAACCTAGACTTTATAAGAGAGGATGTCATTGGTTCTGTTCTTCTGAAGGATTCTGTGGTGTGGGTAATACACCAGAGATTGCCTATCGCAGTTGGTTTCACTACATGTGGGCTTACTAATGGATAAGCCTTCTGTAGCTTTCTCAGAAATCCTCACTTGCGAAGTGGGATATCCGGCTTTCTGCAAGCCGCTCGATCATCCCTCGTCTTTGGTATCCAATACCAAATATGTTCGCACATCCCCAGTTGTATCCAAGATTGTCGATGGTTTGGACAGAGTTGTAGAGTTTGAGACTCTGAATACCAAATACATCCGTATTGGTCATTACCCTAACTCGGTATTTCATGAGTATGAAGCTGACAAGATTAGTGAAACTGGCTCTTAAAGAGGCTGTTAAAAGTGAGCACAGATACCAACACGGAGCAGTCATATTTAGAAGAGGCAAAGTTATTGGACGAGGTTTTAACAAGACGAATCGTGGAACTTCGAGATTCAAGGGCTATTGGCGCGGTAGTCTTCACGCTGAAATCGCTGCTCTTCTTGACATTAGGGGTGCTGTGCATGGGGCTTCTATTGTCATCGTTCGTAACAATTTACGCAATTCTTTCCCATGTGCTTCCTGCCTTGCTGCATTAAAAGAAGTGGGTATCAAATCTATCTTCTATTCTAATGAGGGTTCTATCTATGCAGAATAAACCAACGCTGTATATTCCAGACTTTGAAGCGTATGGTGATCCTTTCATGGATCTATACAAAATTGTGTACGACCCACACAAGAAATACAATGTTGACTTAATGAAGAAGTGTGACTTCCTTCTATTGACTGGTGGGGCTGACATTAACCCCAGTTACTACGGTCAAGAGCGCTCCGACAGAATTCATCCAAGTTACTATGATGCGAAAAGGGATGAAAAAGAGTTTGATTTAGCCAATGAAGCTATCTTATCCGACATTCCCATCATTGGTGTTTGTCGTGGTGCTCAGTGGCTTGCTATCCTTGCTGGTGGTTCTCTTATCCAGCATGTAGATGGGCATGAAACGGGTATGCACTTCCTTGAATTGTATGATCCCGATGATCCAGAGTTTAATCGTGTTTCAATGAGTACCTCACACCACCAAATGTGTAATTTGACTGGTGTAGATCATATGTTGTACGCATGGACGAATCATCTATCTTCGTTATATCTTGGTCAGAAAGGGGTTAAACTATTCCCAAAAGGCTTGACAAAAGAACCAGAGATTTTTTATATTCCCAATATCAGGGGATTTGGTATTCAAGGACACCCTGAATATCTAAGTCGTCATGCGCCCGGTAATAGATACATTCGTAAACTCCTCACAAAAACCTATCTCATTCAGGAATAAACATGATCAAGAATCCGACCTTTGGTAGTGATGCAGAAGTGTTCATTCGTACACTTACGGATGAGGTGTTTCCTTCTTGTGGTTTAGTTGGTGGAACTAAAGACAAACCTCGTAGTTTAGGTGAGGGATATTTTATTCAAGAAGATAATGTCTTAGTGGAATTTAATATTCCGCCAGTAAAAACTTCTAAGGCTTTTGCATCAGCTTTTCTTACTGCTTTGCGTAAAGTAAAAAATGAATTACCCCCAAGTGTTCGTATTGCTAATTTTTGTTCAGTTTCTATGAATGCTGCTTATATTAGGCATATTGTTCAAGCTCAGGTTTTTGGCTGTGATCCTGATTATAATGCTTGGAACATGACGCAAAATGATAAACCACAAGCAGAAGATCCGCTATTACGCACAGCCGCAGCCCACGTCCACATTGGTTGGGATGAACCCATAGCAGAAGATCAAATCAATCTGATCAAGATGGCTGATATCTTTGTATCAATTCCATCCATTAAAGAGTCTTCTGATAGAGTGCGTCGTCAACTCTATGGAAAAGCTGGTTGTTTTAGACCAAAAGATTATGGTGTAGAACATCGAGTGCTTGACAACTACTGGATTTTTGATCCAGTTTATGCTACTGCTGTGTTTAACAGGTATGAAAAAGCAATTAAAGCTGTTAATGCTAAACTCCAAATCGACGAAGAGGATGTGTCGAAAATTCAGCAAGCAATCAACACTTACGACTATAATCTTGGTTGGGAATTGTATAAAAAATATAACACGAAGTTAGCTGTTGCTCCACAAGGAGAATAGAATGCTGTTGCACAACTTAGACGGCGGTATTCATAACTCTGATGACTTAAACCAAAAATTTGCAAATACATATGTGTATGGGCAGATTAAAGATCTATCAGAAAAAGATGAAGTGCTCTATATTCGTTATATTCATGGGCTAAATAATGTAGAAGTTCGGCGATTAAACCATGAAAACCACTTAATCACATCTGTTGTTGACTTTGATCTTAAGTTAGATAGGCCAAAACCAACACTATTCACTTATAATATCCCCAATCGAATGCCTCGTCCTTTGAGGTTATCTTGGTTGCCTCGTCGTCAATGGCGTAGAGGTGTGTGTGATGAGAACTGTGCTTTTGAAGATGTTAAGGGGATGTGGTATGATGTTGATAGTATAGCAAAAGGAACATTCTCTAGACTTGAAGAAGCTTTTAATCCAACCTTTTTATCAATGAAGGAAGCTATTGATATGTTGATGGAGAAGAAAGCAAAGCATCTACCTATCTCCAACAAAGTGTCAATCATGCGTGGAAAGTCAAGGCTCATTATGTTGCGTAACTTTGTGCCTTTTCTTGCTTATGCAAATGGGATGTCTTTCGCAGTTTCACCTGTTGATCAATTCTTAAAGGAAGAAAGTGAAAAATACTCCACTATTCTCACCAACTACGTTGGATCAACAAAGCTTATCTAGTATTCTAACCAATCGAAAAGAAATACTAGACAAGTGTCGTAAACAACTACAACTGAATCTCAATAAAGTAAATCTCTTAAAAAATCTTGATCAGTTTCCTGCCATTGATTTATTAATGGGATTAGAAATTGAATTAGAAGAAGTGCCTTTCTTTCCGGGTGCAAGAGAGGCTTTATTTAGTGGTACTTATGATCTTGATTTTCCATCATCTTATTTCTTTATTTGTAAAGATGATGGATCTTTACGCCCAAAAGAAGAGGGGGCTGAGTTTATTAGTCGAATTGGTTTAACAGGGCAAGAGATTTTACTAGGAACAAAAAATCTTTTAATTAGTTCTGATGTTCTTAAAGACTATCCTTCTATTAGTCCGCGAACAAGTGTTCACGTACACATAAATGTGTTACCATACACATTTGGACAACTCAAGAAGATTGTTTTTTGGTATTCACTTCTTGAACCTCTGTTCTTCAAGTTGTCTGGTAATCGTGATAAGAATATTTTCTGCATTCCTTGGTATGAAACTGCAATGCGTTTCTATTCTTTCATGAATGCTAACGATATTAATGTTGTTCTCTCAGCCCTACAAGGACAGCAAAAGTATTCAGCACTCAACTTGCTTACTGTAACCCACGCCGGTACGATTGAATTTAGACACCACCAAGGAACCTTTGATTACTCCACAATTGAGAATTGGATGTTATTTTTATATCAATTCATTACATCTGCTATTGACAAAGATAATGAAACACTCCAACAAACTTTTGAGAAAGTGCAAAAAGCCTTAGAAGAAAATAATCTTGATTCTTTACTATGGCTAGAGTTTGAAATTTCTGTATCGGAAATGGATGATCTAAAAGAACACATTAAAGATGTATTACTTTTCTTTGTTGACCAACATGAACTTCGTTCAAATGCAGATTTAGTAGACAACTATCCAGCAAAACCAAGAACAAAGAAAACAGCAAGAAGTAATCCATATGTACAATATGATGATTTTAATAGTTTAGCTGACATGATTCTAACGACAGCCCCAACACAGGAGACATTTTAATGTGTGGTATTGTTGGTATTGTAAACCACAAAGCTAAGAAGGGTTTTTCAGTTACTAATTCGTCTGTTTGTAATACCTTTGATAATCTTTTGTGGGCTGATCAACTTCGTGGTCTTGATGGAACTGGCATCATGAGGCTGAATAAAGATTTAAAAATTGAATACATTAAGGCTGGTGGTCCTTTAGCTGAGTTAAAAAAGAATACAGAATACACGATGTTTAAGTCGTGGGTAGATGCAAGCTTTTTCACGATTGGTCATAATAGATCAGCAACTAAAGGTACTGTGTGTGCTGACAACTCACATCCATTTACTGCTGGTAACATTGTTCTTGTTCATAATGGAACACTAACTTACTATCCCGATAAGTATGAACATGATGATCCAGTAAAGGATGTTGATAGTTTAGCACTCACTAAAATGATTGCTGAACTTGGTATTGAAAAAGCTGTTAATGAATTTACTGGAGCCTATGCGTGTGTTTGGTTAGATGAATCCGATCTATCTTTAAACATCGCACGAAATTATGAGCGACCTTTAAGTTACATTGAAACAGAGCAAGGTCTAGTGATTGCAAGTGAAGTTTATCTTGCAGCCTGGGCAGCATCTAGAAATGGAATTGTTCCAAAGAGTTTTCATCACTTCGATGTCAATACTCACTACAAGATTCTTGCATCAGACATTACAAAATTAGAAATTGTAACTAAATATGAGCCAAAACCACCAAAAAAGTCTTACACTTATGGAGGTTTTGGGATGTATGATATGCCAGATGACAATGATGATAAGGAGGATAAAAGTCACAAGAGTAAATATAAAAATAAGAAAAGCAAGAAAGACAAGTCCAAAAGAAAAGAGCGTTTTATTGGAACTAAACAACTTTTGGCTGATGATGGGATTTCTTATAAGGTTGGGGATCTTGTATGCGTTTCGTTGGATGGATTCAAAACTACACCACAAGCAAATCGTTACTCCTTTAATGGTCGAATCGAAGAAGGAGTAATGGCTGATGTTCGCCATAGGATTCTTGGGAACACAGCACTACCATATAATACCTTGACAAACCTTGATAACTTGTATACTGCTACAATTTCAAGTATCATGGTTAGTCCTACTGGTTTCTATCTTGTCAATGTGAAAGACCTTAAACTTCTTACAGGAGAAGAGAAAGGAGGTGACTCCACTGAGGAGGCTCCAAAAAGTGCAGCTACTACTCCACTCCTCACCGCAACCGTCAAGTCATCTTCAGGGAAGATTTCCAAAGAGTGTGATTGCTGCGGTGTCTGGTTTCCTACAGAAGATCTATCAACAATTACCTCCACCTCAGTCATCGGAGAAGGTAAAGTAATTAAGATTGTTCAAGTATGTAGAGGTTGTAATCAAGACATTCTTGAAGACTTCAAGTTGTTTGAAGAAACACACAAACGAAAGATTCATAGAGCTAAACATGGCGATCTACCTTTCTAAGGATCTTACACAAAAATGTTTACACTAGTTCAGCCTTATAAAATGTCCTCCATTTCCTCTAGGAAAATTGCGGAGGCTTTAGGCGTAAAGAGAATCTTCGTTACGAAGAACACATATGTTCCAAAGGAATCCCATGTGGTAATTAATTGGGGTAGTCATAAAATCTATCCCAATGTAGTCTATGTGAATCATCCAAAGAATGTCTCAATTGCGGCAAATAAGCTTAGCTCTTTTTGTGAGTTCAAGGAACATGGTGTTCCAACTGTAGGTTGGACAACCTCAAAGAAGGAAGCTAAGAAAGCGCAAGACTCTGGCGTAACTGTGTTAGCACGAACCCTACTTAATGCTAGTGAGGGTAAAGGTATTGTTGTTTGTGAACCTGGAACACCACTACCCGATGCTCCTCTATATACCTTTTACAAGAAAAAGAAGAAAGAATTTCGTGTGCATGTGTGTGATGGTGAAGCAATTGATGTTCAGCAAAAACGCAAGCGTAAAGAATACACAGGTAAAACTAATCCGTGGGTTCGTAGCTATAGATACGGATGGGTATTCTGTCGAAAAGACATTGAAGAACCGGCTGAACTACGGTCAGTTGCAGTAGCCGCTGTTAAAGCTCTTAACCTAGACTTTGGAGCAGTTGACGTTATTTGGAATGCGAATGAGGATAAGTGTTATGTTCTAGAGGTAAATACAGCTCCCGGAATTGAGGGAAGCTCAACTGAAATCTACAAAAAGGCTTTAACGGCATACCTACAAAAACTACAAAATGCCCCCACAACTAAGAAATCGCTCAAAAATACTTTCGTTATCTAACCTCTTAGTAGTTGCCATTGTTGGTTGGCTTTTACTAACTATAATTACAAAAGGGCTAACATGAAATGTCTTGCCTGTGATGCTTTTTTAACTGATTTAGAAAGCAGTAGAAAATACACCAATTGGCGAGAAATGCCAGAGGGTGAAGATCGTTACATCATGCTTTGTAATAAATGTATCATTGACACTGATCTAACTTACACCGAAAATTCAACAGCTAACGACGAGGATATTAACGATGACACAGCCGAAAGTGATCCAACCACATACCTATAACATGCTAGCTGAAGCTATGCAGAATAAAAATTTACGATATGCTTTTGTAAAAGTGGTTAAAAAAGATATTTATGAGTGTGTAACTCCTTATGTTCTTTGTCGAGACTACCTAAAAGATTTTCTCTACTGTAAATTTGTAACACAAGAGCCTCTAGGTACTGTTTATGGGTTTAACACAGCAGCCTACAAGCACGAAGATGTTGATACTGAGTTTATTCGATTAGCTGTTACAGGAAGTAAAGAACTCATTGATGCTATCGAAAGCAATTGGGATTTTATGATTGCTCTTGAGGAAAAGCATGAAGTCATGCCAACAGAATGTGAGCGTTTTCAAGATGGAGACATGCACGGCATTATCGTAAAGGGTGATTCTCGTTGGCAAGATTCTCTACTTGGATTTAGTTATTACACTTTCCTTTTCCGACAGATGACATACCCCAATTGTCAAGCTGGTGGTGCTGACTTGACATTACAAAAAGCAGCAGAAAAATTAGCTGCTAAGAAGATTGGAGAGATTAATAAGTTTGGGTATCTAGAAAGTCATGTGAAGTTTGATCCTAGTATGCTATATAATCTTCACAACTGCTATGGATTAATGTATGTGAATAAAGATCTTAAGGTTCCAGATATGCCAAAAAATCTATATGCTGAACTTGCATAATGGCGATTTGGCAGAAAAATACACCATGTCCGGCGTGTGGTAGTAAAGACAATAGAGGTGTATGGGATGATGGTTCGACATATTGTTGGGGTTGTCATGCCTATACTCCCCCTACTACACCACTATCTTCTCGTATTCGTATTGGTAGGTATATTGAACAGCAACAGAGTAGTGTAAACAAAATTGTGTTACTACCAGAAGACGCTATCGACATTATTCCAGAACATGCGGAGCAATGGCTGGCTAAATATGACTTGACAACCATAGATTTTTCTGGGTGTCAAGTTCTTTATTCATATGAAAAAGAACTTTTAATCTTTGCATTCTACGACGATGACAACAATTTGCTGATGTATCAAGGAAGATACTTTGGAGACAACAAGGAATACTCAAAATATCACACGCGAGGGGCGAAAGATTTTTTATGTATCCTCGGACCAAAGACAGATACCATCACAGTCGTCGAAGACATCCTGTCTGCTACCAAAGTATCGAAGGTTACTACGGTCCTTTGTCTATTCGGGTCGAGTATTAACACGGATACTGCTAAACGCCTTTGTAGAATTTATAGAAACCTTGTTATCTGGCTTGACATGGACAAATCTAAAGAAGCACTTCAATATCGCAACAGATACTTGCCTCTTTTTAATGAAGCGCGCGTTATTATGACACCACTAGACCCGAAGGAATATAGCACAGATGAAATCTCAAGAATCTTGCAAGGCTGAAGATTTTCCTGATGTTTACATTAAATTGTGGGTTTGGTTTGATGTTAATGGAGTTCATGTAAGGTCAGAACAACGAGAACTAATTTGGGGAGGCGATGATGTGCCTCCGTATGCCACATTGATTGATGTAGAGTGGGATTGGAAGTATAATCAGGTCAAAAGTGTGACTTTAGAGGATATTCCTAAATCTGCCCGTGATCCGTCTTTAGATGAAACTTTCTGGAAAACTTATTGGGATAAAACTTGTGGGTGTAACCAACACAATGAAAATTATTGTTGTGGAGCACATTGATGAAGATTTTGACTACGACTTTTATGAGGAGGCTCTAGGTGGATAAGCGTAGAGAGGGTGAATCTTTTGAGGACTACAAGGCTCGTCTGCGTATGCAGAATGAGGTAATTGATGAATACTTGAAAGGCGTCATGTTCTGGCCTAGTCATATCTCTGGAACTTTTTGGAGATATAAAGATAGCCCAAAAATTACGCCTGTAAGACGAGAGTATAAGATTTGAGGTTCTTACTTTTTTGTCTGCTACTTTTTGGGTGTAGTTATACACCCTTCTACACTTGGTATCCACCACTTGTAGAAGATAACCCTGAGATTTTCTGGCATAAGGTGTATTACTATCAGGAATTCAAATCCTTGTGTGGTAAAGGACAATACACTTTAGGATGTTTTAAAAAATCAAGAGACAAGAAATTCTGCCATATTTACTCATATTACGATGAAGATACAGCACGATTTAAATTCGATTGGGATGGGGAATCTATCTATGACCATGAACACAAGCATTGTAAAGGTTGGTATCACACAGAAAGGGAGTAATACATGACTACTTTTATTGATCCTCCTAGCGGTTGGAAGTATGGTTTTCCAAAAGCTTTACCTGAACCACAACCAGAGAATATCAATGCGTGGCTTGTGGCGAATGGATATCCACAAGAGGAGATTGATGTGTTCCCTAATGGAGTTCCTTACAGATTTTGGGAGGAATAAGATGAACCGAGCGAGGATTGAGGAGTTTGTGCGGGCGTGCTATGGGCCGGTTTCCTTCGGCAACGAAGTTTCGCCACCTACTGAAATTACAATCCGCGCCGCCCTCACCACGCTTGCGAAGGAGTGCTACGAGGAGGCGGCGAAGATGTGCGATGACGAGAACATCATGCCGGGATCGCATTACGCAGACGCCATCCGTTGCATCGCGGAGGAGGTGGAGAAATGAGCGCCGTGACAAAGACAGAGACGCATACAGCGCGAGAGCGACACAGATGTTCGTGGTGTTGGCAACACATCAACGCTGGAGAGCGTTATAAACGGTATAGGTATTTTGGCGCCGACACTGGGACTGTGAAAGCACATGAGGAATGTTATGACGCGATTATGGAAGCGGCGGAAGAGGAAGGCGGGTGGGTAGAGTGGACACCCGGGCAAGAGCGCCCGGAGAAGGAGGAGAAATGAGCGATTCCGTTTACATCGTCTGCGGCGACACCGGGGAATATTCGGACTTTCAGCAATGGATGGTGGAGGCGTATCTCTCGGAGGATGCGGCCAAAGCGCGGGTAATTGAGCTTGAGCAGTTGATTCTCGCGCAAGGGTTCACAAAGATCGAGGACGAGGGAGAGATTCGCATGGCCCAACCGAAGAATTGGCGCTGGTTTGACGGGGACGAGAAGATAGAGAATGCCATCGGCTGCGAGTTCCATTGCGACTACAACGGGATGCGATGGTATTACAGGGCCGTGCCGCTGAAGGTGGCGAAATGAACCGCGCGAGGATTGAGGAACTGGCCGGTGCGATTGCGATTGCGAGAACGCAGACGAATGCGAATCGTTTAGGCGGCTTTTGGGGAAAATGGCTAGTGCCTCTGATTACGCCAAGAAACTTCACAGGGGTTAGCACATGATTGACTACAGAACGTGTCCCGGCTGTGGCGGGCCAGCAGATAACGGGCACGACAGATGCCTCCCGCCGAATCCATACTATTGCACAAAATGCCATGAGAAACAGTTTAACGAAGCGATCGCCGCGGGAGACGGCACGCTACATGGTGCAATAGACCACTGGCAGCGTCAATCCGAAAAGCTGCGTCTGTTGTGGGATCAAGAGTTTAAACGCGCCGAGAAAGCCGAGGCCGAGAACGCGGCGCTGCGGGAGGATGCTGAAAGGTATTGGTGGCTGAAGAAATTCCTTCGTCACGCGAAATGGGCTGATCACCTAGAGAATATCAGGCCAGCCGAATCGAAATACATCACGGACGAATCGCTAGACGCCGCCATCGACTCAGCCAGGAGGGGAGAGTGATTGACAAAACAAAGTAGGTGTGTTAAACTATAGAAGGTAAGTCTGGATAGCTCAACGGTAGAGCAGCCGCCTTATTAAGCGGCAGACGGTGGTTCGACTCCACCACCAGACTCCAATAATTATAGAAGGGAGAGTTGACAAGGTTGAATTTATATGCTACAATATTAAAGCATCTGCTGACTGATATATATTATAATAAATATTATAATTATATATCTAATATAAATAATATAAAATATAATAATAAACTATTATATAAAATATTACTTACTATAAAAGCACTAAAAGAAAAACATCCTAAAGATGTTCATTCTGTAACAGAGCTTGCTACTCTGTTCAAGGCAAACTACCCATTTTTGCCTAAAGAAGAAGAAGAAATTGCTCTCTCCCTGTTTGAAAAGGCTGACTCTGTTGTAATCGAAGAGTCTATCGTTGCTGCTCTGTTCGACTCTTTTGTCAGACAGGCTCAAGCAGAACGGATTGCTGAGACTGCTATTGAGGTCACTCAAGGCAGAAAACACTGGGATGAATTGCAATCTCTGTTCACTACCCAAGAGGAATCTGTAAACGATGATGTAGATTTCTTAACCACCGATATTGAGGCACTATATGCTAAAGAAAGTGCTATTAAAGGGCTTGTGCCTAGGTTGCATACCCTTCGCAAGATTCTTGGGTCTCTGCATGTGGGGGATTTTGGATTTATCTTTGCGCGTCCAGAAGTCGGTAAGACTACATTCCTGGCAAGTGAAGTTACTTTCATGGGAGATCAGACTGATGGGAATGTCTTGTGGATCAACAACGAGCAGAGAGGCTCAGCGGTCATCCCAAGATGCTATTCTGCTTACTTCGGCGTCCCGGAGGCAGAAATCCGGGCTAACATTCATGAGTACAATGAGAAGTGGAAGAAATCTCTTGGTGCTAGGTTTAAGTTTATCGACAATCCTACTATTAGCCGCTCTAGGATTGACACAATTTGCAGAACCATTAAACCAAGGCTTATCGTGTTTGATCAACTCGACAAAGTAGTGGGGTTTGATGCAGAGCGGTATGACCTTGTGATGAAGCAGAAGTATCAATGGGCACGAGAATTAGCAAAGAACTACGATCCTGTTATTGGTGTGTGTCAGGCTGG
>Ga0070749_10002705_pt1 | contig 11873 bp, 20 predicted proteins | sample VirMetDEL_Nov_18_FD_75180 | JGI IMG/M metagenome (GOLD analysis project Ga0070749, IMG submission 75180) | Aqueous microbial communities from the Delaware River and Bay under freshwater to marine salinity gradient to study organic matter... | ecosystem: Environmental > Aquatic > Marine >...
AAGTCCTGTAGTTCCACTTGTTCCACAGCTTTTTTAACAACATCGTTAAAGTTAGCTTTACCATCTGGTATAATTAAATACTCAGTGTCTAGCTTTTCACCCTTACGTTTAATTTTAACAACAGTCTTTTCTAGACCATATTCTTCGTTAAGTTCTTTTAAAAGATTGTAAACAGTGGCTCCTTGTTCCCAGATCAAGCATTTAAAATCTTTAGTTTCTTTATCTCTGGTTACAAAGTTAACTCGGAATCTAAACCTGGCTCCAGGGGAATTTTCATCTACCAAAAATGATGTGTTATTGTTTGCATTGTATTTGGAATAAAACTCATGGGGTTCTCCTCTAAATACACCACTAATAAATTCTCCGTCTTTTAGCTTTAAAAAGTCACCTGCTCCAGCCTCTCCTGTTTTTGGTTCTTTTGTAAATTTCATATCATGCCTCCTATGACACATATTTAATTGTTATTTGACCACGAAGGGTCCTAACTCTGTTTTTAGCTTCCAGTAAATTTTCTTGCAACCATTGTCTATATACAGCATTGTCATTTTTCCATTGCGGATGCTGAGTTAAATCTGGATTGCGTCCATAGACCTCATAAAATGTTGAGTCTCTTTCTTGTGGCAGCTTTAATTGATTATGGTGTTCAATTAACACAGAATGATCTATATCCCAGGTTCCAGTGGATTTACCGATAGTTTCCCATAAGTCATCAATAAATAAATGCTTCATCCCTTCAGGATAAATAGGAATACCAACAGCTTTTAATAGTGGCATTGAAAATATAGTAGCTCCAGCCGCTTTTCTAGGTGACATCCAGCCATCATTACAGGTGACAAAATTTGTTCCGTCTAGTTTTTTAAGAAGCTTTTGATCCCAATGTTTTGTCTTTATAACGTGGTCATCATTAAGTACGTTTACCCATTCAGTACCTACATCCAGCACTTCATCCCAAACCTCTCGAATCTTATCGCCCATGGTAACACCATTTGTTAGGCGATATCCCCAGCCTTTGGGCATTTCTATGGCTTCATAGGCTTTTAGATTTTCCATCCAGTCGGATTTATCAACAATTACCCACCCTGCGGTGGTGGTTTCTGTGTCTTTAACCGATTGCAAAAACCTTGTTAAAAGCTTAGTTCGGTTGAGTGTCGGTAACAGCGTCATTTTGAAGATCCTTTGCTGGATTAGCGGTTTCAGCTCTTGGGGCATGGACTTGTCTACCCACAGCCTTTCTTTCTTCGCCAAGTCTATTGATTACATCCTTTTCTATTTCTTCTAACTCTTCTGGTTTAGCTACGGCTATCCTATAAAGTAGTGGTCTGAAAACTTCCGGCGCATGATCTACCGGAATGTAATTATTGGCTTGAAACACATGGGTTCCAACATGATTCACTATCACATCGGCATTGATTCTCACATCAAAGCCAGCCTCTCTAGCTTTTTTGCAAAATGCCCAGTCTTCACTATAATATGTGCCATGCATAGGCCCACCACCAAAGAAGTCCCAATGTGTCTCGGTTTCTCCAGTAAAGGGATTTGGATATTGATAGGTTTCTTGGGTTTCAGATAGTTTCATTAATACAGAAACATCAATGCACAAAAATGCAGTACCAGTGAAAGCTACTGGAATTTCAGCTTTGCCATAGGCTTCTCTCATTTTTCTTAAGCCTTCAGGTGATCTAATGTTATTAACAAAGTATTTATCATCTTCTTTAAATGGAAGAAAGTTTAGGCTTGTTGGGTAGGTTTTTAAAGGAACGCACCCAGCTACAATAGGAAATGGTGATGCAATGATTTCCATAAATTGCTCTGGTTGCCATCCAGTATCGGCATCAATGAATAAAAGCTTATCGTGCTTTTCTTTCATGGCTACTTGAGCAATATGATTTCTGCCTCTGGGAAGTAGGCTTTCTTGGCTCATGGTGTATAAAATAGGCTGCACACCATTTTTCACAGCCAGTCCCAGTGTTGAAATAAAGGACATCATATATTGTGTTGATATTTGTCCATTGCCAGCAGGTGTTCCGACTAATACTTTCATTGTTCAACTTCCTTTGCTAATCGTCTTTTATATCTTTTATAAGCTCTGGCAGCATCATCAATATCATTAAAATAACCGATATGAATTCTTCGCCCATCTACTCCGATTTTAGAGTGCCATTTTCTTTTTTCTTTTGACCAGTTGACGCCAGTTTGCCCACTAGTGTTATTAGCTTTTAATTTTGCCATACATTTTCCTTTTGTTGGCCTCGACCATTATATTCCACATACATTCAGCTCCTTTTAAAAAACTATTTTTATGAAACTGTTCGGCAAACTCCATGCCAGCGTCATTATAAAGATCATTTCTTCTTGAACGCTTTGGGCTTGATCTAACTAGTTCACCTGCTGTCAGATAAACCTTTTTCATAGCTTGTTCTTTGTTCATGCCTCAATACCTCTGAACGTACATTTTATTTGTTTAAAAAAATCATTATGTGGTGCATTTCTCCAGAATCTATCTGGCTCTGATTCCATATATGGGTAACTTGGTGGCACGTTTTCATTTTTTTCTGTGACTTCACATAAAAAGGCTACGTCACTCGATGCTATTACTCGTTCTCGTTTTTCCTGAATTAGTTTTGTTGGCCAGATATGGTCTATGGCTCCGAAAACTATTTGTTGCTCGAAGAATTGCAAATCGGATGGTTGAAAATGCAATAGATAATTCGTCGGCAAGTGGTGTTGTACAGTATATAATCCTTTTCTTAGTTTTTTCCATAGGACGCCTCCAACTCTCGAATTGATTTTTGGTAAGCCGTACTGCGCGTCCGACCATGTGCGATGTAGATGATTAAAACTTTCTGTAACCAATTGAGGGTTTGATAACTCGTCATTAAGGCTTTCAGCCAGTATTGAAGGATATTCAAATATGCTCGGTAATACGCGAGGGTGAGGTACTGCCACACAGACTCCATCTTGATTTCCTTCTCTTAATATATTTTCAATTGAGCCATCACCATATAACGAATCAGGAGGGGCTAAAAGTAATTTTGAATTGGTTTCAAGGCATCTATTTATTTCTGCTTTAAAATGTTCTAGCAAGCACCATCCGATATCGGTTTTGCCATCAAAGGTTTGAGGTATTAATTCTGTAACCTCGTAGTCTTCGATACCTAACTTTTTACACATTGGTATTAGTTTAGCTGCTGATTCTTTTGTGGTATGAAATGACCAAGTTGGTTTATGTGCTTGTAGCGCTTCTTTGTTTTTTTTCCAACCAAATGATCTTAAGATAGTTTTTTCAAACAAGTTAAGATATCGGTCATTCCAAACGGCTGTATAGATTCTTAGGGGTGTGTTTAAAATCTTTTCCATCGGGTCCATATTAGATATGGGTCCAGATTAGGACAAGATATTTTTACACCTATCACACATTCTTATGAATCTCCCCACCGCGTCAAAGATTTTATCACAGTTAAGGCATTGTCTTTTGACAATTTCTATTTCTTCCATTCCGTTTAGTCTTCTGAATCTATTGGTGGACGCTAATTGTTTTTTGGTGGCATTATTGTGCCAGGTTTTTTCATTGTACCTTGGCGATTTTAGTTTACCCTTTGGCATATTTCCTCCCTATTTTTAAAGGGTCCTTTAAGAACTATGCGTTAGTCAAGCACGACCTGGGGCTAGTTTTGCACTATTTATTAGTTTAGGTCTGGGTCCAGTCAGTAATAATATATGTGTGAAAAGGGCGCTTATAATACCAGATTGCCATATTCCATTTGTCCACAAAAAGGCTTACTCATTGATGCTTAAGGTGGCAAAGGACTTTAAACCAGATGAGATAGTCATCCTTGGTGATTACCTAGACTTCTATTCTGTGTCATCTCATAAAAAGGATCCAACATTACCAAAGATGCTTAAAGATGAGATAGATATGGCTAAAGTTTACCTGGATGAAATAGATAAGTTGTTCCCAGATGCTTACAAGGTATTTCTTGAGGGTAACCACGAATATAGACTTTCTTCCTATTTACAGGATAAGGCTCCTGAATTATTTGGATTAGTTTCAGTAAAAGCGTTATTAGATATAAATAGACGAAGGAAGTGGCGGTATATTCCCTATTCGCCACAACAAAAATACAATGTGTTGGGCTCTAAACTATTTTCTAAGCATACGCCTATTGGCTCTAGTGCTAAGACTACTGTGGCGCGGGGAGTGGCTAGTATTGTTTATGGCCATACACATCGTATTGAGCAAAATTATATTGTTGGTATTGACGGATCTCCTCATGTGGCCATTAACAGTGGATGGCTTGGCGATGCCAGACTTAAGGTATTTGAATTTGTTAAGAATCATCACGAATGGCAGTTAGGTTTTACGTTAGCTTATGTTGTTAAAAAACTATTTTACCACCAAATTGTTCCAATTCTTCCGGACATTAGCTGTGTTTTTCACGGCAAAAGGTACACGATATGAAAAAGCCACCAGTAGTAGATGTGATGGGTTTATTAGTGAGGATGTCATACAACGGGGAAAACGTAGACGAAGCAGGGCATTACGACAGAACCACCAAATGTATTGTTATTTCGGAGGAAGAAAAGGGGCAAAGATATGTCCGTACAGTGCTTCACGAATTGGGCCATGCTCTGCTGGACAGAAGCGGTGTTCATCAAGCGATCAGTGAGGAACTAGAAGAGGTGATTGTTGAGGTTTATTCTAATTTCTTAGCTGAAACCTTTAAGATGGATTTTTTGTAGATTTCCCCAATATCTTTTCGAGTGTTTGTTTTTTGTCGGCAAGAAATTGATATTTTTGTGTTTCGGTTAAACTAGATGTCTGTTCAAATGCTATAATAACACTTTCCAAAGCCTCTAAAGCCTCGGCTAAATCATCTAGGAAAAGGTTGGCTCCTGTTTCAAAATCTTCTTTCATTCGTTCATAATACCCAGTCTTATTATTTAACCTTTCGTGATTCTTGGCCGCTTCATCCCTACGCTTTTCTAATTGCTCTTTGATTGTCATTGGTCTAACTAGTTTATCGTGGCTCATGGCTGATTTCCTTCTTCATTGTGTGACGTAAGACCGAAACCATGGCTTTTTCCAAATGGATTTTCTTTATCATTAAAATGATCGCCGAGAGTCCTACGCAGTTCATCAAGCATCCAATAAACTTTTGGATGACTTAATTTACACTCGCCCATTTTTTCACCGATAAGGTCGCTAATTTCTATTAAATCTTGTCCACATTCCCAATCTGTTAATTTACCTTTTTCACTCATCACTCACCCAGCCTTTCTTTGATTGTCATTTCTCACCTCTATAGTCTTTTCTAGCTTGAAATAATAAATCAAAAACAATATCTGGGTCCGTGTCTTCATCGAGGCACTTGTCGATTACATCGGCCAGCTTGTCTGCTTGGGCTTTAAGTGTGTCATAGGCTGACTTCTCGATGACGTGAAGTGTGTTAGTAAGTTTGCTTTCATAAACTTTTGGCCAAATTTGAAATCCGGTTACCGGGTCTTTTATGTTCTTTACAATATCATGGGTTTCTATCCAAAACTCTCTCGGTTTATCCATCACTCGCCCTTCCTTTTGAAGTATTCTTTGGCTCTTTTTATTTTATCGCTAAGATTTATTGCCTGAACTTCTGGCCTATCCCATTCTTTCAAAATCTCCCTCAAAATATCCTCGGCTGTGTCTAGCTTAATTTCCTCAATGCCAATGAGATAGGCTTTGTGGGTAGCAAATTTCTTTTTTGCTGGCTCATAGTAAAGTCTTTCGTTATCAGAGATTGCCAAATGAACCTCAACAGCTTCATCAATCATTTTGTTTAGTGGCTCGATTTCGCGGTAAAACCAGTCACAAAGATTTGATATTGTGTTTGCGGGAGATGGTTCTATTAAATTAAAAAATTCTGGTATTTCAATTCTTTTCATCACTCATTTTCCTTTCAAAAGCGTCTTATTTTTCTTTCCTGATTTTTCAAAAACCCAAAAATAGCTGTGTGTTTTCCGGGCATGAACCTGTTTCGTAACATTGTGAGGCTTAGCCCTGTTTTTTGTGTGTAAAACAAAAAGATCTCGAGCATAAAATCCAATTGATATTGCTATATTGTAAATCTCACAGTGGCTGAAAGTCTGGGTCCCGCCATTGCACAAATCTTGACATTACCACATCTCACGCTTCACCCACTCAGACGAAACAATACATACTTACAAGGGTCCTTTTATAAGGTCAACGTTAAATTAGGGGCGTTTTTTATAATGGAGTCCATTCGGAATCATTTTTCTTAGCTTGGTCGATGGCAAGATATCCATTTATGTATGCTGAGGCATCGACACCAGATGCAGATGCTAGTGCTTGAATTCTCACATCATGATTTGGTGGTATGATAATATGCGGATCAAAAATTTGTGTAGTATGAACGCCTCCCGCTATGCCACCTCCTGATTGCGATTGGATTCTCCACACATCTGATCTAGCCTCTTTAATTTCCAATTGATATTCGATAACTGGTGAGCCTGTTTTACTAAGTACCGAGCTAAATTGTTTAGTTAAAAGCCAATAATCTCTATAAGATGTGGTGGTGGCACATTTTTGTGATTGGTTATGATTTATTGAGCCTTTAATCATGTTCTGTACTGAGGTTCCGGTAACAGCCACGCCATTAGCCACATTAGAACCTTGGATACAATATATATCTGCTACTGCGGCAGTAGATCCCTTTACAACCATTCTAGTGGCTCTGGCTAGGTTTTGGGTAAGTGGTGCAGATGTTCCGGCTAAGATAATGGTTTGAACATGAAATATAAGATCATAATTTGTATCAAAATAATGTCCCTCAATTGACACTGGCTTTCCGACATCTCCATCCTTACAGGTGACGGAGGTGATGCCATTATGATCTAAATAAATCTCATTAAGGGTGCCAGATGGTAGCTCCATTATTGTTGTATAGGTGTTATTATCAATTTGATCTGATCTTCCATATTTTTTTAAAATCTTGGGTTTTACACGGGCAGTGACACCATAATCGCCTTTGATTCTTTCAAGGGAATGAACAATGTCATAGCGTCCCATCGAATAGGTGCCGAGGGCTCCACGATTTTGGTTGTCCATAAGTCTGTGGACTTCTCCCATTCTGGGGTCACCACCAGATATATTTGGATTATCTAGGTCTTGAAATTCAGGCAGCCATATCCAGGACATATCGCTATTCTATTTAATTAAAAGTCCCAGCGCAAGTATTGAGCGGTGATGGATCCAATTACGGCAGATTCTAGGGCTTCTTCAGTTTCTCGGCGTCTAGTTTCGATGAAGAAGGCAGGAATCATAGAGGCACTAACAGAGGCTACTGTGGACCATCTGGTGGACCATCCACGCGATCTTAAATAGCTCGACATTCCAAGACCCACGGCACCACCGATGAAGGCGTGGGTAGATTTAGGGGCTTTCATCTCAAATTTATACCCGGGCTTCGCTAATTTTAAATTGGGATTTGGGCATTTATTTGGAATTGGATAATGAGGTTTGTCCTTGTGGCAATAGAAGTGGCAATGTTTATCTTTTCTTGGATCCTCAGTAACATGGTTGACTTTGGCTTCGGCCTTAACAATGGATCCAAATAGAAGACCTAGAATAAAGGCTAGGACGGCAGCTAATATGATTAGTTTACTTTTTTTACTCATTATTTTTCTCCTAAATAGACAAAACAAATGATTCAACAGTACACAGGACATTGGTTTTAATACCAATTTTAATCTTATTACCAGTTTTGGGATGAATAACAAAGATAGGAGTTCTATCTAGAATACCCCGAGGCAACACTCCCCTTTTAATCCTATTCCTAGTATTTCTAGCTACTTTATATTCACCATCATTTCTATATTTCTTACGAAGTATTTCATTAGTCACAGCTCACCAACGTTTCAAACTTAAGATCTTTTGATTTAAACTTCAAACTCCCCTGACCATCTTTTTTAACGTCAAGCTTTACAGACTTAGACTTTAGTGAGAATTTCTTCTCATTCCAGTCTAATCTAGCACTCTCGAGTACCAATACCTTTTTATCAAGGCTTTGCACCTCAACTTGGGGAGTGGAAACATTAGTCATTGAAACATTAACTAAGAATAATGCAGAGATACAAGTTAGTAACATATAACACCTACTTTCTAGGTATTATTTCTATATTTAGGATTGGGGAGTGGTCAATAAATAAAAAGGGCCATGAAAGCTAATCCATGACCCCACCCAGTTATTGTAGTTCTTTACTTATATCTTTTTGATATTTCTGTGTTTTCTTTGCAATTCTCAGAGCTTTCTCTTTTTCTGTAGACACCTGTGATGCTCTATGTAGGTGTTCAATTGATTCTCCCAGAGCTTTTATTTTTTGTGAGAAGTTTGAAAGTGCTGATTCAAACCAGCTAGGATTTTTAATTACCACTGTTTCAGGATGATAAGAATGTTCACCTTCGTTATTGACAATGTTTATGAAGCGTTCTGGCTCCTGGGATGTTTCAAAGACAAATGATACTTTTCTTATCAATGTTCTTGCTTGGTATAGCCTGTATTCATATCCTGCTTTAGTGTCATCCCATTCAAAGTCGTTATGAATTGGGGAGTTTGGATCTTTGGCCACCTCCACTGCTAGATGTGGTGTTAGGTTGTTGTTTTGTTGGTAAACTTGTTTAAGAAATTCACCTTTAGTTCTTAGGTCTGTTTTCATTTTGTTCCTCCTTTAGTTAATAAAAAAATATCCATGCCATGCCATGCCACGCCTTGCCACGACACGCCTTACCAAGCCTGCCCGGCCCTGCCACTCCGTGCCTCACCACGCCACACCGCTCCTGCCTTGCCTGCCACGTCTAGCCCCGCCAAGCCGTGCCTCGACTTGCCATGCCTGCCTTGCTTAGCCATGCCCCGTCACGCCTTGCCACCCCGTGCCTCACCATGCCTCGCCAGGCCTTGCCGCGCCTGCCAAGCCTCAACCCGCCTCTCCTTGCCTCGCCATGGCACGCCCTGCCTTACCTGCCGTTCGCAGCCACTTGAAAGCCGGGCCTTAAAAAACCTTTTAGGCATTTTCGATAGTGAATGTTCCTAATCCAAGTCCATTTGACTTCTTAGAAAAGGGCCTGCCTTCACCGATGCCGACTTGTTTTCCTGCACGATTAAGAAGATTGGCGACATCACTTTTGGTGAACTGATCTAGGTCAAATTTAACAGTTAAGTTAATTGACCAATTTCTCCACATTGGTCTGCAGCGAAGATCCACCACTCCAGTTTCATTCCTAACGTAGCTAAGATTTTCTTCACAAGCGTCACCATCTAATTTTACTAAAGGTTGCCCATCCACTTTGTCTAAACCATCATGCTGAATAAAGATGCTCATGCGAGCGTGTGTCATTTTAAACCCACACATCCTACAAGCATCAATACAGGCATTTCTAAATGCCGCTGCAGGAACACCAGTCCATCCCTCAGTGGAAATATGCTTGGCCCCTTCAAAATCTTTTTGGAAATCCCTAGGCTCTTTTTTCCTCCCCTTCTTACCAGCACTACCTAATTCATGGGTGGATTTTAATTGATTCAAAGCCTTTTGACTGAACCTATTTTGCATATAAGGAGTCAAACCAACAAGTTTAACTCTCAATATGCCCTCTTTAAGGGGAGTGATTGTGATTGTTTCAGTGGTAGATGCTACACCACTACTCTTTTTAAGGGCTGTACCCTGTTGACTCTTAGCCATTGTAGGCCTCCTTTTTCCTAACACCACTTGTGTGGTTGTTTAGGACCCTTATATTGGGGAGTGGACCCCTTGTCAACACATAAACCCGTATGGTCTATATTAAAGGTTGGATTTTAAATTGAACTTATAAAGACTGTTTTCAAACTTGGTATACAAGACACTCTTTCCAAACACCACGTGCTGCCTACTCAATTCCCTGTCAAACTCCTCCACCTTCACTGGCTTGTCATCTATATAAAACCTTGTACTCTTTAACTTCCTAGACTTAATTTGGGCACACTCCAAGCCATACAATAAATACTTCAAACTCATAACCAAACTCCAATGTTAAGAAAGTGTTAAATAACTTGTTTTTCACGGATCTCTAGACAGTAGGTTTGTTGGATTTAACAACAAACAACTCGTGGGAACTAGGGTGGATGCCCTCTCTTCTCAACCTATCTCCATAGGCTGTTTATCCCAGTTAGCAGTGCTCAAATCCTATTTGGTTGACCACTAGGAAGATTGCTTTGGTGCTTCCCTCACGTCTTGTTCCCCACTGGAGAGCCCACAGACAGTACATGTTGGCCAGATTAGCTTGAACTCCCCTTGCACATCTGGTGGGACTGCACTCATCCCCTTTGAAGTTCAAAATAAGTTTGACAAATAAAGAAACTAATGTCAATAATGTATTTGCTCATAGACGGGGAGTCTTCCACTGGGCTCCCTATCTTTTTTTAAATTGGGCTTAATCTCTTAAATTAGATTCCATTAAAATCAAAACCAGAACCAAACCCCGTAAGGATTTATGTGGCTACCTCAAAACTCCTGGCGCGACCCCCAATGGCTTAAAAGACAGACAGACCATCCAATTGCACTAATTACACTGTATTTAATTCAATCTAATTTTAGGCGTAAAAATGCCTAAATTAGTCAAAAACTAATTAAATCAATGCCTTATATATGTTTTGGTTTAGTTATCCCCATGTTATCCCCTTATGTGTTCAATGTTGTTTAATATCCTATCGGTCTACTAAGTGCTAATCTTAACTAATACGTAACAATTGCCAGTACCATCCGGCATAGATCCACCCCTTAAGGTCCACCCCTCACCTAACCAGCCCATATGATTTGCAAAGCTTTGTGCCGCCCTTGAATGATTTTGTTCAACATTCAAAGCATAGTCCCAGCTATAGGTCTTAGACCCCGCGTATGCCTTAACCTTGATCCTAGAGCCCCTGAAATTGGTGGGGCCTAAGAACTTAGTCACAATTGCCTGGTATATTGGGGAGTCTGTCATAACTAGAATTCCTTTAAAATTAGGGGCACTGACAAAGCACCCAGGGAATTAAAAAACATATCACCGCTGTCTATCCTGTCATCCAGAAACACTTCCTTGGTTAGCCCCACAGCAACTGTAAACAGGACAGCGTTACGAAACGAGACTTCTGGACTATTCCCATCATTGACTTGAGCTATATAAACCATTGAGCTAATGCCAGCAGATACCCAAAAATGTTGTTTTTTGTCGTTATCTAGTGCCATAACTGGGCTTGTAGCCAGCAAAACTAGACTAATTAATATAAGACGTTTCATTGGATAGCCTCACAAGCTAGATCAAAGTCAGTGCCTAGGTCATAGTCTATCATTAGATCACATATATCAAAGCATCCCATAGGCTGATCTAACACTATATTAAGCTCTGCTATAGCATCGAATACGTAATCACAACTTGCTTCCTGGTGATCTGTCCAAACATCCTCACCACTATCAAAGTCTGCGTTAGCAACAAAAACAGTCAATAAACTTGCTATTAAAAACTTCATAATTCACCTCAACTTAATTAAGTTAATCTTATTAAAAAAACAGGCTCTTAAGTCAATCCCTTAACTCAAGAGCCCACCTGCATCAAACAAACAAATTAGAACTAACTAAGGACTATTTTAGAGCTTGTTTGATTTCCTCTTTACTTGCATCACTTGTCTTATTAAGCCTCATTGTTTCCTGCTTAAGACTTACCCAGTTTGCCTGGATCTTTAGGATCTTAGTCTGGGGCTTTGTTAGGCTAACCTTAGTAGCCTCTGCGGCAGTTACTTGCTTGCCGTCCACTATATATATTGTGGTGGCGTTAGCATTTAGAGCCCAAAATAGGGCCATAACTGTTA
>Ga0070749_10002706_pt1 | contig 11864 bp, 6 predicted proteins | sample VirMetDEL_Nov_18_FD_75180 | JGI IMG/M metagenome (GOLD analysis project Ga0070749, IMG submission 75180) | Aqueous microbial communities from the Delaware River and Bay under freshwater to marine salinity gradient to study organic matter... | ecosystem: Environmental > Aquatic > Marine > Coastal...
AGGAACGAACGCGGTGGTTCCGGGGACAGGTTGGGGTGCGGGAACTTGGGGCCGTGGAACTTGGGGGTCGGCAGCGACGGAAACAGCGGGCGGGATTGATATACGTCTTTGGAGCCAAGACAACTTTGGCGAAGACCTGCTGCTTAATGTTCGAGACACTCGTGTTTACTTCTGGGACAGAACTTTAGGAACCAGTTCAAGAGCAGTTGATTTAAATAGCCTTGATTCAAACGCTCCCGTTGTTGCTCGTCAAATTTTAGTATCAGACAGGGATCGACATGTTATTGCGTTTGGTTGCAACCCAATAGGAGCTACGGCTCAAGATAAACTTCTTATTCGGTTCTCAAGCCAAGAAAGCGCTACGACGTGGGAACCCACTGCTACAAACACGGCGGGCGATTTAATCGTAGGCTCCGGATCTGAAATAATTCAAGCAGTTGAAACTCGTCGCGAGATATTGGTTTTTACGGATGTGTCGGTGCATTCCATGCAGTTTATTGGTCCGCCGTTTACTTTCGGTATTAACCAGCTTTCGGCGGGAACTACAATAATGGGTTCTAAGGCAGCCGTCGCAGTCAACGACTCCGTTTTTTGGATGGGCCAAAACAGGTTCTATGTTTACGACGGTCAGGTTCAAGACCTCCCATGTACCGTTAGAGACACTGTTTTTGACAATTTTAATGAAGCACAGTCCGACAAAGTTTTTGCGGGGGTGAACTCAGAGTTTGGAGAAGTAGTTTGGTTTTACCCTTCTGCGGATTCAGATGAAAATGACAAGTACGTTATCTTTAACTATGATGAGAAAGTTTGGTATTTTGGAAACCTTGACCGCTCTGCTTGGTTGGATCGCGGGCTTAGGACTCATCCGTTAGCCGCTAGCTCAAACGAACAGTACTTGTTCAACCATGAAATAGGAGCCGATGACGACGGGTCAGCCCTTTCCGCGCACATTGAATCTAGCCCTATAGACATTTCAGAAGGTGAAAAATTCGGCTTTATTCGCAGGCTTTTGCCTGACATTAGTTTTCTTACAACGCCGGACACCGCCTCCAAGGAGGTTACGTTTACCTTGAAGGCGGAAGATTTTCCGGGAACTGGTTTTACTCAAAGTTACACCTCAACCGTCACAGCAGACGAAACTCAAAACCATGTACGTATTCGAGGGCGCGGCTTAGGGCTTAGAATAGAATCCGTTAACACAGGCGTAACGTGGCGACTTGGTTCGCCCCGCGTTGACATACGACAGGACGGTAGACGATGACCGGTAGAGCGCTTGTTCCGCCGCAGTTTTCGATCCCGCCCGCGGAGTATCGCCAGACTTACTTTGCGGACACTATACGAGCCTTTAGTTTTTTTGTAGAGCAGACCCAGCAACCGGGAGAGGGCCGCGCAACGACCTTCGTGATGACGAACCTACCTAACAACGATAGCGGATTAGAGGTAGGCGCTCTCTTTGAGTCGAACGGCTTTGTTAAAATTAGCCGGTCTTTTAACCCCCACCCAAGTGGCGTGTCCGCCGCAAGCGGCCTTGGGTCTGTTACGGTGGTAACATAATGAGCATTATAGTCATGCCTGATGGCGGTCGTTGGCTACCGTCTACGGCCACACAAACCGTGAAATGCGTCACGTGCGGCAATATTGTAGATACCGCCGATGAAATAGCCTCGTACCCTGAAGGAAACTGCCCGGACTGCGGTAATCCTTGGACTGGAAACGAGCGTCAGGATGCAGTAATATGTGTGACAATGCCGCAAGCAATTAGCGGCGAAACGTGAGAAAAAACATGAGTATTAGCTCTGCCGCCTCCGGTCTTGGTAGTTTTGCGCTGAACGACGACGAGACTAGAGCCTATAACGCCGAGATTGAAGCATACGAAAAGAGTATCGGAGATGTCGGAGGCATTGCTGATCTCGGAGCTATCCGTGCGCGGATGGAGGAGATGGGCCGCTTTGGAGACGACGCGCTAGCCCACGTTGAGACCGGCGAACTGGTTGTACCAAAGCCTCTTCTGGACAAGATGCCGGAACTCAAAGAGTCCATTCTTGGTCATCTACGAGACATGGGCGTTGAAGATCCGGAGCGCTATATTGTCGGTGACGGCTCTAACGCCATCAACCCCGAAACCGGGGCTTTGGAGTTTTTCTTCAAAAGCATTTTCCGAGGCATAAAGAAAGCCGTCAAGAGCGTCGGCAAGTTTCTTAAAAAAGCCGCTCCGACAATTATTACCATCGCGGGGGCCGCGCTTCTTGGGCCTGCTGGTCTAGGCCTAAGCGCCATTGCAGCGGGCGCTATCTCCAGCGGTATTGGTACTTTGGTTGGCGGCGGAAGTGTAAAAGACGCCTTGTTTAGCGCAGCTATTGGCGGGGCTACCGCGGGGATTGCGCCCTCTATTGGCAGCGTAGCGTCAGGCGCACTTGGCGGCATGGCGCGCAGCGCGGTAGGTGGCGGTGACATGGAAGACATCCTGCTTGGCGGCGCGATGGGCGCGGGCGGCGCGGCCCTTGGTAAGGTAGCAGGCCCCTCCGTCAATCGGTTACTCGGCGGCTCGACGTCCCCTACCAGCGGACTACAAGACCTTACGGCTGATTTCGATAAAACTTCTGACTTCTTTACGACCGCCAGTTCAGACGGCTTAGGCGCTGCGCTACAACCAAGCGCAGAAGCGTTTGACACAACCTTTGGAACCGATTTTGCAACGAAGCCTCTTTCCGGTTCCCCTGTGACGCCTACCGCCGCTCCAACGGAAGCGCCAGACCTCTTGGTAAGGACGAGCGCTACAGGCGCACCTCCCGCGCCCGCGCCCGATTACTATGACGACTCAACGGGTGTGTTTAGAGCGGGATCTTTCTCAGACGCCGCACCCAGTGCGCTGGGGTCTGACACCACTCCTGAAACCACCGGCTTCTTTGGACGGAACTTCCCTGAGACGACTAAGTCGGTAACTGAGGCTTTTGACGACCCGGTAGGCTTCCTTTCTGGAGCAGAAACCCAAACCTCCGCCCAACAGGCGGTTGCAGCTAACGAAATCGCTAGCAAACTAGCCCCAAGAATTAAAGCCGCAAATCCGACATTGCCCTTGGCTGAAGTTCAAAATCGGGCCATTGCTGCCGCTACAAAACAGGTTGCAGACGCGCAGCCCGGTTTCTTTGGTAAGAACCGAGGTCTCCTGCTCGCTGGCGGCATAGCCGGAGCAGCGGCACTTCCCTCTTTAATGGAAGTCCCTGAAATGGAAGAGCCGAATCTGATCCCAAGGATTAGCCCCGAGGAGCGTGAGGCGTTGGTCGCGGCTAACCGGTTACCTCCGGGGGCCCTTACTCCTAGAGTGACGTCTCCAAGGCAAACCCGCGTACCTGTGGCTCTCGGCTCTCAAGGATTTAATCAGAGTCTTCGCAACCGCTTCCCTGAGCTATTCGGTGCCCAACTTGCGGCGGCGGACGGCGGTGAAGTGTTCCCGAGGCGGACAGGCGGCATAATGCCCAACGAAGGTATTCCCGGCAAAGACAGCGTAAAAGCTTTGGTCATGCCCGGGGAGTTCATCTTTACGACGAACGCTGTAAAGGGTGCCGGAAACGGAGATTTGCAGCAAGGTATAAACAACATGTACGGTGTAATGCGGAATCTTGAAGCCCGCGGCGCGAGGATGGCGTAATGGCTACTACTGTTACAGAGCAAATAGTCCGGGAAGCTCCGGAAATTGAGGCCATTAAGCTGGCCCTTCTCAAAGACGCCCAAGAGCTTTCCGGGACTCCGGTTGACCTCCCCGACTATCAAGTAGCCGACTTCTCAGACCTTCAAAGGGTGGCGCAAGACCGTGCCATAACGGGGATAGGTGGTTACGAGGCTTATCTAGACCGCGCCGCCGGACTTCTTGGCGAGGCGAGAGCCCCGGCTGCCGCGTCGTTTGGTTTGGCAGAGCCTTTGATATCGGGCGGAGTGCAGGCAGGAACAGCGCTTATGCAGAGCGGCGCGGGTGCCGCCACGGGCGAGGGTATTGCTCAGTATATGAACCCGTTCCAGCAGGCCGTTGCCGACGAGATCAACCGCAGCTTTGATATTCAGCAGAACCAAGTGCGGGGACAGGCTACGGGCGCAGGCGCGTTTGGTGGTAGCCGCGCTGAGATTGCCGAAAGAGAAATCGACAGGAACCGGGCAAGTGCCCTTGCACAAGCGCAGGCGCAGAACTTCCTAAACGCCCAGCAGCAGCTTTCTGCTCAGCGGGCTCGTGAGCTAAGCGCGGGGCAAGGAATTGGAGCCCTGAACATTGGGGCGGGGGAAACCTTGGCTCGAACGGCTCTGGGTCAGGGCGAAGCGTTTAGTAATCTCGGCTTGCGCGAAGCGGGCGTGGGCGAAGTGTTCCAGAACCTTGGTCAGAAAGAAACCGGCTTCGGGTTTGATCTTGGTGAGAGACAACGTCAGCTTGACCAGCAGACACTAGACGCTAGCCGTAAAAGTGCGATAGAAGAGGCTTACGAGCCCTTCCAGCGTATTGGTTTCTTGAGCGATATTTACAAAGGCGCACCGACAACGCAGCAGTCTTTGACGGGAGCCTCCGTGCCACAGGCTTCGCCCTTCCAGCAACTTGTCGGCGGACTCACTGCCGTCGGTAGTACGGTTGCCGGAGCTAACAAAGCAGGATTATTCGGATGATGAACAGAAGTGTAATGGGCCGTCAGATGTTTGCTAAAGGCGGAGCAGCGTTCCCTGATCTTAGCGGAGATGGCAAGGTCACTCAGAAAGATATCCTGATGGGCCGAGGCGTTGTGCCGATGGCCGAGGGGGGCGAGGTGCCGGGTGACGTACGGGCCATTTTCCAAGGTCTTGTTGAGTCGATGCGCGGCTCCAAGGAAGACGTTGCCGCTTACGTTCGGGGAAACACCCAAGATCTTTCCGACATTGCGAAGATGTACCCGAACATGGCCGCGATGATTAACGAAGGCTTTAAGGTTACGTCGGAAGTCCCGATGCAGGAATACTTCCCGCCGGGATACGGCGAGAGCCCGGAAAGCCTTCCTCCGATGCAGCCGGAGGGTTTCACCGAGAGGGACATGGGAAGGTTTAAGGAAGATTATGATAGCTATCGGGAGAACGAGGCGGGCGACCAGATGCTGATACCTCGGCCCCCGCCCGGCGTTATGGAAGAAATGCCCGAAGCCCGCCGTTTACGCGGTTGCAAATGGGTGGTGAGCCGATGGCCGCGGCCATGGAACAGGGTGCCATGCCTGCCGAACCGATGGCCGCGATGGGCGCTCCGTCGCCCGCGGACCTCGGATCTATGGACACTGCCGGTATCGCCTCGCAAATGGACCCGGAAGTGGTAGCCATTATGCAGGGTGCAGCCAACAACTTTGGCGACCCGGAACAGGCGGAGTCGCTTGAAGGCATGATGGACGCGGTCCGCGGAACACGGGCCACGGAAGAGGAGCGCCGCGAAGAACTGGCAGGGGTTGTAGGCCCGGAAGATGCCGCAGCGACACCGGATTCCGTTCTGGCGATGGTGCAGCCGCTCATGCTCCTGATGGGCGCTCAAGGTGCCGTGGAAACCGAGGTCGATACTGGTGGTATTGGCCCGATGGCGCAGGACACTATGAACGTACCGGTCTCGGGCGACATGGCCGGTGGCATAATGCAGATGGCAGCACCCCCACCTCCGGAAGGGGGAGTGCCCCCCGTAAATTTTAGCCAAGGCGGAGAAGTCCTCCGCTTTAAAAACGCCGGAGCGGTTCCTTTCAATATGCCCAAGGTTCCTACGGTTCCTACGTTTGGGGGTAAACCTTCGGCGTCTTTGACCGCGTCAAGCTCCAGTACAGTGCCAAGTCAGATGCCGTCGCTTACCGGTGGCAAAGCGGCTGCTTTAAACACTACCCTTGCCGGGGAGCTTAAAGCACGTCAGGACATATACAATGAGTTACTTGGACGGGACGAAGAAGCGGTACAGGACAGCCGCATGTTACAGTTCTACAGTGATCTTGCGAAAGCAGGTTCGGCTTTTGCTCAAGCCCCCAAGCCCGGTCAGTCCGCACTGTCGCAGCTTTCAGAGTCTTTGACCGGGGCAGATATCCTTGGCAACCAAGCAAAAATTAGCGCACAGGAAGCTTCCGGCAAGCAGGCCAGAAACCTTGCGGCCTTATCGGCGGCAGAAAAGGCTTTGACCGCAGAAAAAGAGTTTGTCTTCAAGAGTAAGCTTTCGGCTCAAACCGCCGCTAGCGAAGCGGCACAGAGCTTTAGAGATATCTCGCAAAAGTTTAAAAACCAGATGAAGATTACCGAAACTAAAGCAGATAGAGACGCACGCTTAGCGCAGATAAAGGCCCGTTTTGACAACTTTAACGCAGCGCAAGAGGCTAGCCGACAGTTCTTGACGGACGTGGAGAAAAAAAACCTAGACAATAAAATTGCTAAAGATTTTGCGGTGTATCAGGACACGATTAACGACGCTAACCGGGAAGACGAAAAAGCAAACCGCTTGGACGAAATGGGTCTCAAACACACGTACAACGTTTTTGGAATGCAGGCGCAGACCGTTGAAGACCTTAAAAAGATGCGGGAAACTCAGAAGTTTGACGAAAAGACGCAGAAGTCCGCCTTTGCTCAACAGGATAAACTTCAAGCAGCCAAGGCGAAAACTCAGACGCTTCTTCAAGAAAAACGCCTAGAGGCTCAAGCGCTTCAGAACAAAATCGTAAACGCTCAAACTGACGAAAAGATAGCCTTGCAGGAACGCGCAACCAAGGTAAATGAAGACCTTGCTTTAATTAAAGGGCAGGCGGCAAAGCTCGACGCTTTGAGCAAAGAAGTAGCTTTGTATAAAAACCCAGACGCCGCGTTACCTGCGCTTCTTAACCAAAAAGTTCAGGTTCAAGGTCAAAACATGACCAAAATACAGGCCTTCGGCAAAGGTAAGCTGGACGAACTGCAAGATAATCGCGTCAAGTCGATGCTGGCGGAAGTTTACCGGGGCAAAAGCGTATACAACCCGTCTACGGGGGATACCGTTATTCAACAGACGGGGTATTTATCGCCTGAAATTGAAGATGCGATCCTTGAGCGGGAGCGCGCCCGCGGTGACATAGACAATTACGTTGTCGCAACTATTAACGCGCGAAGAGAAGCGGACTTCTATAAAACCGCAAGCCCAGATGACAAACGAAAAAGGCTCGAAAGAGCTTTGGCCGACAGAACCAGCCTTAGCGTTCTTGAAAGGTACAAGGCGGGGGAAAATCAATCTCCTCAAGAAAAGGCCAAAATCGGAGACGCTATTTATTCTGCGATAGGAACCGAAGGGTTTTTGGGTCAGGCAGCGAACTATATTTCCGCTCCCACCGCCGGGTATACTTTCTCTAAAGAGGTGGCTTCTGGCGGCGCTATTGCTCAAGCGCTTTCTAATTCCGCCCTCAGAGCTTTCTTGGACATGACTCCGGGCAGAGACAACGTGCAGATTCAAGAGCGGTTTGCCAAACTTATACCGGGGGTTAAAAATCCGTTTACGAACGCCACGATGTATAAAGATCGAATCAATGCGTTGGTTGCGGGATTGCGGACTAGCCGAGATGCTGCGGTAGATCAGATAACCAGCGGTAAGATAAGTAAGCCCGCGGACATTGCGGAGATGACCAAGGGACTTCGGTTAGCTACGGCACTGATTAACGACTACACCTACATTTCGGATTATATCGATCTGAAACAAGCCAATTAGAAACAGGAGGTTGTTGTGGTAGAGGTAATTTCAGAGCCCCTGTTCCCGGATGATCCCGTTATTGAGGCTCCGGCGCAGCAGGCTCCCGCAGATCAGTTTGACGATCAGGGACGCTTAATGGTGACTATTCGCCCGCCGTCCACGAACCAAGCGGAGCCTTATGAATACATTGATCCCGGGTTTTCGGGTCTAGATGCTACGGAACTTGCTTTTGGCGGACCGGACATTACCCCGGATGTCTTTAGACAAAGCGCCTATCAATTCAAAATTGGCGACATTGATAGCGCCTTTTCAGAATATGGCACAGCCGCGCCCGGTGTTTTAGCGCAACAAGTGGCGCTTGAGGCCGAAGGTAAGGAGCCTTTTCAAGGTTTGTTTACTTATAGCTCTTTGCAAGACGGCACGGCTCCTATCTTCGAAAGAATACCGGGGTATAAGGGATTGCCTCCCGAAGAACGCAAGCTGGGCGACCGCGAAATTATTAAGCTCTTTTCTAACGTGCAAGACCGTGGTTTTTTTGAACAGCTAGCTATTGAGGCTCCCAAATCGTTTATGGCCGCTTCCGGTATGTACGCCGGGGCGCGGGCCGGGGCTAAAGGCGCACGAATGATACCGGGAACATCGCCTTTTAGCGCCCTTGCCAGAGTGGCGGTGCCGGTTGCCACAACGATAGGTGGCGGAATAGTTAGCGGCTTTGCGGGTGAGCAGTTCAGAAAGGCCCTTTTTGGCGAAAGAGAGCCTTACAACCCCTATGACTTTGCAAAGGTCCGTGCGGCTCAAACTACCGCTGGAGTTGTAGAGGGCGCGATTCTTCCTTATGCCATCGGCAAGAAAGGAATAGACCTTGGGTTTGCGCTGCATCAGAAAGCTCTCTCCGAGCTTCCGGCGGCGGCGGGCGCTAATTTGACGCTAGGTCGATCTGAGCGGTTTCTTCGGGGGTTTGAAAATTTAGTTGGCGGCGTAGGCAAATCATACCGGAAAACCCCTATTGCTGCTGGCGCAGGAGAACTGACTGTTGGGGGTCTGAGCGTTGCAGGAAGTGCAATTGCAGCAAAGCAAGCTCCGGGCTCCACCGCCGCGCAGCTAGCGGGCGAAGTAGCAGCCCCGACAGCCTTGGCGGTTGGCGCTAATCTCGTGCCGTCTAAGCTTCTTCTTACCGCCATAAGTTCTTTTGCGGGCAAAACTAAGAACGAGCTTGCGCCTCTTGCTGAACAGGCTGCGAAAGAAGCGGGAAGAGACAAGCCAAACTTACGAGATAGAATGAAAGCTTTCTCTACCTTTTATCAAAGCAAGCGGAAGTTGGCGGGTGCCCGCATTACTGCGGATCAGCTAGAGGCGGGAATGGAAAGCCCCGAAGAGGTTGACGCGTTTTTAGAAAACCTTTTAAAGATTGCATCGGACGAGACAGATCCGGAGGCTTCTGCGAGGGCTTTTCGAGAAATACGCAAGAACCCTGTTTTAAACTCAATAGTACAGCAGCTAGAAAAGGCTGGCGTGGACTTTGACGCGCAGACTCAAGGTGCCGTTAACATTCAGGCGCGTGGACTCTTGAATATGCTTAGTGGTTTCGACACCGGAACTAGCGAAGGGTATCGTCTTGCCTCGGAGGTTTTGGCCGCCGCGCAAACTCAAAACCTTGTTAACACCGTGTTTGACCGCGTTGGGAAGATACAAGAAGCCTTTAAACAGGTTCAAGGCGACGATCTTGATTTTAAGCAGTTGGCCGAAAGAGTTTCTCAGGCCTACGATCAAATCTATAACAATACAAAAGCGACGGCAGATCGACTGTACGACGGCATAAAAGACCACAAAATAAAATTTGACCTTGAAGAGGGCCCGGTTTTTGACCTTGACGGTTTAGGGCTTCCAAAAGACGAAGCTCAAATTATTCTTTCTCCCGAAGCTAATGCCGCAGTATCGCTGATAAAGCGGGTTGGAAAAGAATATGACGACTGGAAGCAGGTTCAACTTGGTCAGGTTACGCAACAAGAGTTGCTGGTAAAAGCTCAAGACAATCTTTCTGACCAGTCGTCAAGGCTTGCCGGTCCCAACGGTGTTATTTTTGACGCGTACAACCAAAGAGTTGACGACGCAGGTTCACTGGAACAAAAAATTGCAATCTTGGACGAGGCTATCGCTAAAGGAGTTCGAGCCGACGCAATGCGTTTGTCCGAGGCGGATGGAGTCACGCCCGCATATTCAAACGTGACCGATGCTCTTGAGACTAAGCGCTCGCTTTTAAAACTAGAAGACCAAATTAAAAACGGGGCGTCGCCCGATGACATACCCGACGGTTACGACTATCAAACGCTTAAAAATCTTCGAAGCCAACTTTTAGCTAACTCCCGCAAAAACGACGACCAAACAGCTTTGTTTGACAGTAGGCTGGCTTCTGAGCTAGAGGAAGGCATGATGGTTGAAGGACTAGAGCGCGAAGGCATCGACATGACTTCTGAGCAGCTTGCCAGCGCCTTTAGCCTTGCCCGGTCTTACTACAAGGCGCGAAAGAACGTGTTTCAACGCGGCGTCCTCAAAGACATTGCGGCGACGGATAGCCAAGGCGTTAAGGCCCCCGTAGATGTTTTGATGCGGAAGTTTAGAACTCTTGGCGACGAAACCGCGCTACGAATGGAAGAACTTCGGCTGGCGGGAAAGTTTGAAGAAAACCCCTCTTTGCCGGACACAGAGTTTCTTCCCGGAGGAAGTAATGTTCCTGCGGGCGTGACCGCTGACGAAGCAAGCGAGATTGCGGCAGGCGCTCCAGAAGGCGTCGAGGTTCCTCCCAGCATAGACGCTCTCGTGGACAACTTAGTTTTTGGGGCCATTGTAAAAACAAAAGCGGCTAGTGCGGCGCTGAACCCGACACTTCGTAAAATGTTGATAGACGAGGGCCGAATAGAAGAAGGCGAAAACCTAAGAATTATTCCAAGCAAGGTGATTGAAGAAATACTGAACAAACGAAAAGACGTTTTAAATCTTGCCCCGGGTCTGAAAAAACAGTTAGAGGATTTGGCCGCCCTTAACGTAGACATTGATCGAAATACTGTGTCTCACCAACTGGACGACATTATAACCGACCAGCAAAAGGTCTGGTCACAGTTTGCCAGAGGCGGTAACGACGTAAACTTTTTGCAGGTTTTAATTAAAGGTATTGATGGTCAAAAAACTAAAGACAGAAGGCTTGCTTGGGACGAAATGCTCGACCCCATTACGGACATGCAAAAAAGGGCCGAGCAAGACCCACGGGCCTTGATTGAAGAAGCAAAAAAAACAGGTATAGGTGTAGACCGATTATCTAAAGAGCTTGGAATAAACCTTGAGAGTTATGGCGAGTCCGACGCTCGACGGCTTGCCGAGGCCTTAGTAGGGGATGCTCGAAAAGGACTTAAAAGCCTTGTTTTCGACTACGCTAAAGACAAGGCTAAGTTTTCAAGTGATGCCGGGGGAGACTATCAGGCGTTGTACGCAACTCTTTTTGAGCCCCCTCAAACGCCGGGAGCCGAGGTAAGAATGCCCTCCCTTATGGAGTGGATGAAGGATAGCGGCGTTATCAGTTCCCAAGAGTTTGAAGGCGTTGGGCGATCCTTTGACGGCTTGATGAAGCTACAGCGCGACTTATCTAAAGAAGGTTTGGCCGACATAGGCGGAGACAGTGTCCTAGCAAGAAAGGGCGCTCGAACCTTTGGTGTTCTCATGGGGGGTGCGTTTCAAAAAGCTATTTCAAAAATAGCGCCTTTTCTTGGCGGCGGCGGGTCCATACAAATCCCCGGTTACGGTGCAGACTTGGCTCAACAAGTTCTTATTGATGCGAAAGCAGCTAGGGCTTTTGACGGACTTGTAATGCTCTTTCAAGACCCTAAAGAGCTTGCGGTTTTTACAAAAGTGATGCGGGACTCCGCACAAGACAAAAAGACCCCTAGCGGGTTCTTACGGGTTTTTGCAGACCAGATGAAGCGGGCTGGTATCATTGGGCCGACTAAGCGGGGGCTCGTTTACGGAACGGAAGCGGTTCTCAGAGAAGCTAACGAATCCGAGGAAAGAGGTTCTCCTCTTCCCGAGTCTCCCCGAAGTGGTGCCCTTCGCAGGCCCGGATTTTCGGGACGATCAAACACGCAGCCCGTACCCGGACCTCAATCTTCGGTCCAAGTTCCGCAGTTCAAGCCCTTGGCTC
>Ga0070749_10002711_pt1 | contig 11859 bp, 26 predicted proteins | sample VirMetDEL_Nov_18_FD_75180 | JGI IMG/M metagenome (GOLD analysis project Ga0070749, IMG submission 75180) | Aqueous microbial communities from the Delaware River and Bay under freshwater to marine salinity gradient to study organic matter... | ecosystem: Environmental > Aquatic > Marine >...
AATTCATCCCTCGCCCCCACCTACTCAGCCTCTCCCGTTGGTGGTCAACGGCCCGCATAAATTGATTCTCCACAAAACCCACCACACGAACACTAACGCATGGTGCGAAACTTCTATATCGTTCTAATGATATGAACTAAATTACGCCCCTATCTCATGCGGGGCTTGAACCCGCAACCCATGTCCTGCAACCATGCTCTGTTGAAACTCCACGGCGCAACTCGGATAATGTGCGCCTTTGAGATAATGAGAACGATCACCTTACGGCGTCAATTCGGGGCTTAAATCGCCTCCCCTCCGCTTACCCCTAACCTGAAAACGGAACGCGGGGGGCTAAATCATCTAAATCGTTCCAAATTTGCGTTTTAAGCGTTAAACGTAGTATTCCCCGTTTTTAGGCTTCTCGTTAAAATTTGGGCTGTTTTTGCGCGTTTTACGCCCCTTCCCGACCATTCCAGCCTACTCAAACACTCCTAAACACACCAAAGCGAACCAGAAGGCCGTTAGAAACGAAATAGAGAAAATTAGACCTTCTATTGCTTTTGATATGTATTCCCGCCTCGTTCTTTGTTTTTGGGGTAGCCAGATCATCCTTCTACCTTCTCTTTCCACGCCCTGTCACCGGCTTCGGATCTGTATTGTCGGGACTCTGCCACCCATTGGTCTGCAATACGTTCTTCTAGCTGATCGTCTTTTATGTGACGGACACAAAGATTAAGCTGTAAATCATCCCCCAACACTTCAAGCCATACCTTGCTTTTGGCCCGGCAGTTGCAATCTCGGACATCACAGCGAGGGCGTTTGGGATCGTAGCTCATGACTGCTCCTTCCATATCAACTCATGGTTTTTATTTTCAACCATTCCGGTTTTCGTAAGAATTTCTATCACCTTTTCATAAGTCTGGAGAGACATTTTACCCATCAGCAACGAATATAAAGTTCCAGAAGGAATCCGCTTAGCTTCTTTAATAGCTTCAGCAATAACCCTAATGGTAGTTATACCTTGCTGTATTTCAACGGAATTGATCATGACACCCTCGCTTCGCCCTTTGACAGGCGGTAACATAAGTCTTTAAGAGTCTCCATGTTCATGATCTGCTCCCTAGCCATTCCGTCCATTTCCTTGCATCCTTCTACCCAGTCTTTTTCTCCGGCGTTGATTGAGTCGGCTAGCATCGACATCTTTGTTGCCAGTTCTTCGGCTTGGCTTGTGAAGGTTGTGAGTTCTTCGGGGATGTACATGGGTTCCTCCTGTCCGTCGATCTATTTAACTACAGGATTAGTATAACCTAACCGGTTAGGGGTTGCAAGGGTTATTTTTAACTTTTTTGGACGCCCACCCTTCCTCCCGTTTAGGCGGGAGGCTTGTTGTTTAGCTAGGGAGCGGGAAAGGCCACCTAAACGACCTAGATTTACAGCGTGTTTATTCTTCATGGTTTGAGTATACCTAACTGTTTAGGATTATTCAATGGTTAAGTCTGAACGCATCCAAGTCGAGCATCATGTACTCGTTTAGTTTGCAAATGTCTTGTTCCTGCCTAACGTATTCTTCTTCAAAGTAGCTTCCCGCCGAACGGCAGTCCTCAAACAGCATTAAAACTTTACCCCATTCCTACAATCTTTAATCTTTGCCAGTTCCATCTTAAAGGCCATTCTCAAAGACTTTTCATCAACCTTTGTTGGCTTGTGCGCCCGAAGCATCAGAGCGTTAAACCTGTCCTCGCCTAACTGCTTCTTTTTGTACGCCGTGTACGCCCCGTCCGCTTCGGCCCCGTTGTACCCTTTGATCTGCTTCTGATACTCCCAACCAAAATTTCGTGGATTCGTAGAATCTTTTCCCTGATGGCAGGGATACCTACAGAGGCCATCAGCATTTTCAAAATCGAATCTAACTCCCCTATTTCCCCTTCCCCAATAGTGAGATGTGTCCATTGTGTTCTGCTTTCTTTCATGTTCTCTCCCACATCTGGCGCATTGCCATTGACATTTATCCCTTACCAAGTCGCTGAAAAGAACGTCCGTTACATTTGATTTTGATTTAAAGCCCATTCTAAATATTTTCCTGTTTTGTTCTGAAAACTTCTTCCGTTTTTACCGATGTCACAACAACGATATCTATATGACTCCTTCGTGCCAAAAATACACCGGAAGGGAATTGCTTAATCATGTTCTCATGCTCACGGGCCAAATCAATAAGCTTCTGTTGCTCCCGTGTAAATATCGTTCTCTGAGCCTCTACTGAGTTTGATAGCTTTTGATAAAGAGAGGTATCAAAGGTTGGATTGCTCTCTTGTATAAAACTCAAAAGCGCACCACCGCGTTCATTCCCATAACGCCCTTCCATCAACGCCGGGTAAATCTCTTTGAAGGCATCTTTATAGCTGTCCGCTACACCGCTCTGCTGTTTGATTATTTTCCATGTGTTATCAAATACAGCCTCGTTGCTTTTTTGTTGCGCTCCGATCTGATTACGAAGTGCAATCTCTGAATTGCTGTATTGAAAGTACGCCCCACCGATAATCACGCCAACAACCAAAAAGAATCCCGCCATGCCAATAGCCAATACTTTTTTCATTCGATCTCCTATGCCTCGTTTTTAACACTAACCACAGCCGTAACCACAGAACATAACGCAGTCAAGAAAAATGTCAGTCCGATCATCCATCCCGGAGGGTCAACCTGTAAATAATCAAAATCTCTAAAATTCTTCTTAACAAACCATGTGTCCAATTGCGGAGCCATCCATTCAATAAGTTTTTCCAAATCCAACTTCTTCATTGAAAGAACGTAATCTTTGACATCGACCTTCAAGCCCTCCCGTTCAGACCAAGAAAAAACATGACACCATTTAACACTCAAATCTTTATCGACCCCGACAGATACAATAAACTCATTTTTATTCCCTCCCTGCCAATAGGACTGTTGCTCTATTGCTGATTCAATAGGCTTATCTTTGAAAATCAAAATATAACACCGCAATCTTTTCTTAGCCCCTAGCATGGCGTTCCAGTAAGCCAAATCTGAATTGGCCTTAAATGTCCCCGTACTTTCATCGCCTAAAATCATCTTCTGTCGATACCAATCTGTGATGGAAGGGTATTCAAAAAGACCGTATTTCTTAGGGTCAACTTCTGGAAATTTAAAGACACTCCTAGAAGCCTGAACGCGATTAGTCCACGAATGCTCAACAGTAATAGGTTCAATCAAAGAGCGTTCCACAGTTCCATTGGCAACGTACTTGTCACCATCATTCGTGTAATGCCTTCGTTTCATATCTACGAATTTTCGAGAATTCCATCGTTTAGCAAGTTCCTCAAACTTATTTTTCCCAACTTCTATTTCTTCTCCATTTGACCCATTAACTTGCCAATATTCAGGGTGGTACTGAACATAAGAACAATCATAAGTTTCTGTGCAATACTGTGTATTCCCCTTAGAGTCAGACCCGCAAGGATAGCTTCTGGTACAAGTCTGATGAATGTACTCATTCCAATCTTCGTAATACTCTGCCGACTTGACCCAGCCGCCCCAAAACTCTTTATCTTTTGTTTGAACATATTCAGCAGAAACCTTGCATATAAAAACGATTATCAAAGGCAACGCAAGCATCAACCCTATTTCCAGAAAATTCAATTTGTGATGAAAAAAGATTAAAACCAAAATAAAAACTACAAATGGAATTATCATTGAAAACCAAATCATTGTTCTCCTGTTGAAGCCATCTTTCGGTCTTCTGCTTCTAACTGCGCTCTGAAACTCTTCTTCCCGCCTTGATAGCTTAAGTCTATTTCCATCTTGTCGTAAGCCAATCGTATCTTGTCATCAAATTCATGGGCCGCTTCTACCTCGCCGTGGTCAAAGTCTCCGTACTGTGGAATCAGTCCTTTTTCTCTCATGCTGTCCCGTAGTCTGGCGTTATGTTTGGCGCAATCCTCGTTCTTATCGGGGATGCCCCATGCGGACTTAATGGAATCCAAACGATAGAGACTCTGGATGTCTGATGAGCTTAAAAGCCTTCCTATGGCTTTCTCTTTGGTTTGGAGAAGGTAGAGACTGTCACTTGATAGGCGGGTGACATTGAGGGCGCGGATTAAATAATTCTCAACACTCATATTTTTTACACGCCTCCAAATAAGCACGGTGCGCTTTTTGCGGATTATCAAAAACACCTAGATGAATTGATTTTCCATTGACACCAATCGTGGCTCTCCATGAAGGGGTAATTGTTTCATTCATTCTTACACCAGCCAATTTCCCATTTCTGTTTTTAATTTTGTTTTGCGTGTTAGTTCTTCTATTAACAATCCTTAAATTTTCAGACCTATTATCTAGACGATCTCCATTGATATGGTCGATTTCAAATTTTCTATTAAGCGGCTGTCCAATCACGCAGTGATGCATATATACTTTAAATGAACGATATGGATATTCCCCACGTTTATAAATACTCCTTGCCGCATACCCATAACTATAATTCCAATTAAAAGAATTAAATGTTTCATACTTACCATCATCTACTATTGCGTACTTTCCTTGCGTTAACTTTATCCGTCGCATCTATATCTACCACCCATTGAGAGCCGATCTTAAATGCCTTGTATCGGCCAGTTTTTATCCCCTTCCGTATAGCTTGCGGGGAATGTTTCTTAATTGTAGCAAGTTGCGATACAGAAACCAAATTATTTTTCATTTTCTATTCTCCAATCTCCAGCTTGCCATGTGATGTGAAACAATTTTTTGCAAGGTAATATGAGCTACCGGATTCCAATCTTTTATTCTTTCTGACGTATCCTGAATACATTGAACTGCTGAACCCCAATCTCCCAAAAATTCAATCATCTTCTTCGCAAAAGGAATGTAAATCTTAAAAAATGCCCTGTCCCAGCTCTTATCCCCCAACTCATACCCGCTTGCCAACTTATAAGCCATCACTACCTTTCTCAATTCATTCAAATCTGCGCGTCTTTCTACCATCTGGCTACAGGTGGGACATCTATCTCCGGGCTTTAATTCAATTTTTTCTTTCTTTTTTCTTGTTTCTTCTGAATCTGGGTCGTAGACACTTAGTGGCTCTGTCATTTTTATCTCCTTTGTTTACTTAAAAATTCTACCTACCCTGATAGGCATTCTTTGCATCCTTATCCGCAAGCAGTCTTTAAGCGTCTGTGTAACCCACACTACAGATAGCAAGGCAGACTGTAACCAATTCTCCCGTTCTCATCCGGCTCCCATTTCTGGTATCAGGTGTAGATGAGCAAGAAATTCGACCCTTCAATTTTATTTTAAGTTCAAATGGGTCGCGTTAAAAAACTTTCGGCGGTCTTACTCCGTCCTCTGTCTTTTGGTCTGAGACAGCCGTAACAGAAATTATATCTCCTACTCCATAACTCTGATGGATTAATCGTGGACACTCGTTTCTTACCATAGTGTTATCCAAATCATCCGTTAGCTAACCGGGATTGGGCCTTCATAATCCTGTTAAGGCAGTTTAGGTAGGAACGTTGAAGATAGGAGAAAATAAAAAAGCCGCTGGTGAAAAGTTCCCGCGAAGGAAAACACCAACGGCTTAGTACACTCAGAGAGTGCGGTAAAATTCTATATGATTTCGCGGGTACTTTATCCATGTTTTTAATTTATCAAATGGTTATTTTTTGTCAACAACTTTTTTCCTCGACGGTAATTTAGGAAATTTCGGATACCCAAAGTCACGAGGTTGAGTAACAGAGGCAGATTTTTTACACACCCCGCATTTACCCCAATGCCATGTTGAGATAGGACATCTCATGGTACCGTAGGTTTGACCGCAGGGGGAGCAAATCCATTTTGGGTACGGTTTACTGTTCATGGTTTATTGTAAACATCCTTGATAATCTATTCGTTAACTCCCAAATATTTGAACGTCTTTTCATCAATTCAAGATCGTAATTAGCCTGAGCGAATTCTTCCAAGTCTCGAATGGTTAAACAGGTGTCTCTCCATGCTTTCAGAAGGTTTACCGACTGAGAATAGGGGTTATCCATTCTTTAACCACCGCCCTGATTTTGACCTGTGAAATTTCCTTTTAAACTCACAAAGACTTTGATTTGTAATCATGTACTTCCCGTGCCAAAGGACTCTTTTTAAGTACTTCTTTTCCACCATATCAGTGATCGTCTTGTAGGCTTGAAACTCATAGCCTAACTGTTTCGCCGCTGTTAAGAGTGTGACTAAAGTTTGAGACGTGTAAGAATTTCTTAACTGCGGGCTGATATTTGGAACGTCTTTGTGTTTGATGTGGCAGACGTTTTTGAAGCCTAATCTCTCCTTCAATAGAGTCTTCCTCCAAGTGAAGGCTTAGGCTCTTTGTATTCTGGTGTCATGGTCGGTCTTTCAAACCGAAGAATGGACTCGCCTAGTATCAACTTCTGCTTGATCGCATCACCCATGCTTTCGAGAATATCTCTGACCTTTCGGATATCGGAGACCGCATCGTTAACATGGGCTTTCCTCTCGGCCTCTGTCATTCCCCCTTCTCGTTCGGGGAGATGTACCTTAATCCCGATGTCTAACCATGCATTAGCCTCAGCTAGAAGCTCCCCGATTCTGGCGTTCCAAGCCTCGATTGAAACGAGATCATCAATCAGGTTGTGCGGCTCCGACGATAACTTGACCGCCAAAAGATTTGAAACCGTGGAGATGGTCTTTTGGTTTTGGTTTAACCAGATGGTGAATTTTTCGATCATTTTAGAAGGGGACGACGAATCTCTCGGTAACGTCCAAAGGTATCTCACCACTCATGGGGATGTGTAGAACAGAATACTCTGTTTCCAAAGATGAACCCGTTGTTTTAATCCTCAAGTCAATGTCATGGACAGTTTTCTGACTCTCGGCCATAAGCTCTGCAATGGCTTTAATCTGAGAGGCGATCATGGCTCCAAATTCAAACTTCTTAACTTTCTTCTCATTCCTGTCCCAAACTTCTACTAACCACCGTTGCTTAGCCTTGTTTCCTTCGGCGCAAAGAGCGCACCCTTTATCACCAAAACAAACAACCTTTTCCTTGTTTTTCCAATGAACAATCTCTTTTGAAGGTTCGCGGCTTAAGATGTGGATTGTCACCGGATTCCCTGCTACCAGCTTGACGTAATCCCCGCTTGCTGAAACTTCGATATCTGCGAATCCACTCATTTTGTTATCTCCTTAAGTTTGATTTACCACTTTGCAAATCATGTCGATGTTCATTTATATGATCTTCTCTTGTCATTATTTTTAAGTTTTCTATTCGGTTGTCTTTTCTCTCGTGATTTATATGGTGAACGATTTCATCGCTAAAAAGTTTTCTTCCAATAAATTGCTCCATTACTTTTCTATGATGAAGTTTCCCCGCCTCTTTTCCATGCGTGATTATTAGATAACCATCAGAATTAGATAATCCGCCTTTCCAATGCCCATTATTTACATTTCGTCTTAGTCCTTTTTTACCGGCCCATTGATTGAAACAAAGCACAGAGCAGAATCTTCTTTTTTTCTCCATGTGCGGATCATCTTTAAAGATTTTTCCGCAAGATTCACATTGAAGATTTTTTCTTGGTTTGACGCAAAATTTATGCAGACTCTTTAATGAACATTTTTGAGAACAATATTTCTTAATTTGTTCAGATGGATAATGAACAATAAAGCCAGCGGAACATTCTCGACATGTTAAGTTAAATGATCGCTTGCTCATCAAAAAACTCATATTTGGATGATTTGTAAATTTTCAAACAAGCTAAAAAGACCTCAAAACACGCCCCTATGTTTGAAACTTTCAAAGCCTTGAATCCCGGCTTCTCTTTGTCAAGCCAAAGAGCATAAACATCTTTAACCGGAATACCATAGGTTTCAGTAAAGGCATTTGCATAGGAGGCGAGCTGAATCCCATATTCTGGATAAATACCGTGATCTCTGTCTTTCCGCTTCTTCGTGGTCTTGAAATCAAAGATAATGGCCTCATTTCCATCAAAAGCGACCATATCCAAGCTTCCCCCATACCCAAACAGCTTAGACCCCAATCGCGTGTCTCCTAGCTCGATTGTGAGCGAATTAGACCCCTTCCAAGCAAGGAACCCATCTACTCCTGACCTAATATCCTCTGGAATGTCCTTTTTCTCGCCTTTTATGATGGAATCAATGGCTTGATGCACCCGTGAACCCACATCCGCCGCTTCTGAGGCTTTCTTTTTGTAAATGTTCTTCCCTTCCTCGCAAGCCTTTTCCACTTCTTCTTTTGTCAAAGGTTTATCAAGTGCATTTTTAAGCAGATAATCCTTAATGTTGTCGGAAGCTGATTTAACGGCCCACGGGATTAAAGCAGGCTTGTTTAGTACTCCTAAAACCGTCGTTACCCCCGGTCTAAACGTCTCATCATCCCCAATCTGATAAAAATGAGACCTTCCATCGGCTATCAGTTTAACCGGATACAAGGGTTTTAATCGTTCTGCGATCACGATATCGCCCCTATCTTCTGCATCTTAAACTTCATGGCTTCGGAACAAACTTTATCCCAATTCCATATTCTCATGGTAGAGTGTGTCATCGTAGACATAATTTCATGCTTCCTGTTTTCAATCCGTTGCGCTTCAATGCTTAGAGCGAACACTTCATCCGCTAGTTTTTCATCCATTAGAGACTCCTTCGATCTTCAATAATAATGTGAAGTTCTTTATCTAAATTCTTTGTCATTATTTCAGCGTATTTTAAAGCCGTTTTTTCGACTTCCGCATACACCATTTTACTGACAACCTCCGTGAAACAAGCCGCATGATCTTTAATTACTTTCTCTGCGGCCTCTTTCATTGCTAGACTGGCATAAGGAATTAACAATGATTCAGTGGTGGTTCTAATCTCTTTAGACATTAAAGACTCCTGTACCCGACTTTTTTCTTAAATTCTCGCTTCACTCGTTTCTTCTCAATCAAAGCCACCACCGTCACCACCGGCGCAACAAAAGGAAACATCAGAACCCACAGAATCGCTTTAAGAACATCCTTCATCCATCGAATGTAGTCCATAAACCCCCTAGTACGGTTGATAATGCCTTTCCAGAATCTTTTCACACGACTTACAAAGTGGGCCGGTTAGAATGACTCCTAGAAAATTGCCATTCAGATAGTATCCGCATCGACTACAAACGACCTTAAACCTTCTTAGGTACTCTTTTAGTTTCCTTCTTTTGGTGGTCGTTGCCATGTTCCCTCCAATTTCTGGTAAAGCAAAGGGGGCATCGGACAGGTTCTTTTGGGATTCTTGGCACCCATGCGTGGGAGCATTTATTGCATTTCATCGACGGTAGATTGAATTTCATAACCAGAATGTAGCATCATGCCACCAGTAAAGCAAGAACTATTTACAAAAAAATCCCCGCTTGGAATGGAGTAACCAAACGGGGAGGAGGGAATTCCTGTGATGAGCAGGGAGGTGGGCTAAGGGAGAGGACACCAATCGGGGATGGAGTCTGTAAAATCCGTCACTTCTTTAACCATTTTTCCGCAAAATTTCTTCCCTGTTTGCCATCGAATATCAAAACCTTTCTCATGCTTGATGGAATCCACCATAGCCACTCTCATAAAGGGGCATTCGCTACATGAGCTAAACGTGAGACTTTTCTCCACATCGTTATTTCTTAATGAGGTTCAACTGCTCTTTCTTTTCAGGTTTAGGTAGATTGAAGTAGGCGCGGAGCATTTCTTGTGCCTGATCTACCAGTAGAATAGCCACTCCGTGTCCGTCCAGCTTCCTAAATTCGTCAATAGAGTCCTGAATTTTGTCACCAAGAGGCTGTTCTAGGCGATCTAATGCTTCTACCGCCGCCCCAATCCCCCACACCTTGATCTTATTGATGAGCCAATTCATAGTGTCCTCCGGTATCAATTCTTCGTCTATCGACGGGAACAGGATGATTTTCCATCCGTCTATTCCCGTACTTTTTCAATAGCTTTTCGGCTAACTCCAGCTTCTTTTGAGTGGACTCGTATCTCTGGGCTAGTCCAGAAGGGATTTCTTTAGGCTTAAACCAGTGGAATTTCATTTGTTCTGCCCCAGAGAATGGCGCATCTCTCTTAATTCGTTGGACATCTTATCGAACCCGCTTTCAACGGCCTGACTCATTAAGGTATCAGCCTCAACCTGCCGGACTCTCAACTCCTGAACCATGTCATTGTTCCTCTTTTCTTCCTTTTGCTTAAGAAACAGGTAAGCAATAAGGACTAGATTAAAAAACGCCCAGACAGATGCAACATTCAAATTTCCCAACCTCGCCGCCCCGTCAATAGTCTGGCCCAACCCTGAAAAAATAGCCTTAACCGCCCCTTCTATCACCGAAGGTTCCCGTTAGAATCGACTTGGTTGAATTTTCTCAATCGGTCGGTTTTCTCCTGAATCTCTCGGTTCTTTTCAGAGCAACCGTGAGATCTGGCGATATCCTCGGCCTTCCTCAACTGATGCTTCGTATAGCACCCACTCAAAGAAAGTACGATTAAAATAAAGGCTAGTTTCATGTATCCCCCTATCCGATTGAAATAAAGACTTTCCGACTCTTTAAGGCTTCTTCGATCTTGGCAAATAACTCATTAAAAGCTGTTCGGGAGTCGGTTACAACGTCCACCCCATGCCCTTTTCCTACAAGCAAGCACCCAAAACTGTCCTCTGGCGTATTGCCAGAATGAATCCTCACGCCTTCAAAGTTAGGAACATTCAAAAGGAGGGGAAGCTGTTTCTTGAATTTCTCGGAGTAGTTAATGGCGATTTCATACTTACCCGAAGGGATAGCCGTCTTACCGTAAATCTTAATACCGTCTTTCCTTACGGTGTCTTCGAGGGTATAGCAGAGTTTTTCATTGTCGAATGAAAGCTCGCCTATCGTTGAGAGGTCGCTAAACATCTTTCGTTTCACGAATATTATGCTCTCCACCTTCCCCCCTCCCGTTGACCGAAACGGTATTTCTATCGTAATTAACGGAAACTTCCGTTCCGCAGACTTTGCACCGAAAAACTTCTCCAAAAGCCTCTTTCCATATTGAATCCATTTGCTCATGACAACAGAATACGATCACTAATTCTTAACCAAAAGAATCTCGAAATCAGCCGTTATTATCCCGTTTGCATTTGTTACCGATTTGCAACGGAATACGAAATCTGTCTTTTCATCAAACTTTATTCCACCGTAAAGTTTCTCGTCATGATGGATGGAGGTCGATACAACGTAAGAACGGATTAAACGGAAGGTATTGCTTCCAAAACTCCTCACCTTTATCGCCATGTTTGCCGCGTTTGCGGGAGTGTCATTCATGGATGTCGAACGACGCTTTAAGTATCCGGTGTAGCCCGAAGGAACGGTGAACGCCGCTATTTCAGATTGCCCTATTCCTGCTTGGATAGCTGTGAAGGTCGAGCTGGTCGTCGTGGCCCATCGCACAGTAATGACCCCAGCATTGATTTGTCCTGAGCCGGAGGAAGAAACTTCTACTCTCCAGACTCGCATGGCAGGAATGGTAATAGGGGCTACACCTGTTCCGTTCATGGCAACCGTAGTGGAAAGGAAAACTCCAGAAGAGTCAAACATTTCGTAGTCAGAATTGAGGTAATAGACCGTTATATTTCTGGCTCCCGTTCCACCGATAGTATCGTTAGCATCCGAAGAAATAGCTTCGATGTTCTCTGCCGCCGTGGTAGGGAATCCCGGATAATCTCCTCCCCCGTCCCAAATATCCTCAGCGGCGTCAACGTCTGCGTTCCTTCCGAATTTCGCAATAATGTACTGCCCTTTGGCTTTGCCTTTCATCACAGATTCTTCTCCGTCTGTTCGCACAACAAGAGCGTCAGAATCAAGACTGGTTGAGAGGT
>Ga0070749_10002712_pt1 | contig 11853 bp, 10 predicted proteins | sample VirMetDEL_Nov_18_FD_75180 | JGI IMG/M metagenome (GOLD analysis project Ga0070749, IMG submission 75180) | Aqueous microbial communities from the Delaware River and Bay under freshwater to marine salinity gradient to study organic matter... | ecosystem: Environmental > Aquatic > Marine >...
AAAAGCGGTGTTTCGGTAAGTAATTAGCTGATTAGCCGTAAAAATCATGTTATTTTCTATTCGTAACTTTGGGTTGGGTTCATTGTTGGCATAAAACCATATACCGGGATTACTGGTAATGGTTAGTTCCCCGTTTGGTGCTTGTTTTGTGACTTCACTATCGTCATTAGTGTTGTCTGTTACGACCAACCTTTCAGTTGTGATTAAGGGGGTCGTTAAGTCATCTATCGTAACGTTGTCTGCAACTATATCGCCGGCAGTCAATGTCCCGTCAACATTTACATCCGAATTGCATTGGACATCGCCATTTAATTGAGTCGTCCCAATTACAGTAAGTGTTTGGTCAACGACTAAATTTTGCACGTTTTCCGGCAATTGATTGCCTTCAACGGCACTTCCGATCAATCCGGTACCTTGATTATATACTTGTGGAATAACAGACATTGTATACCTTTAACAATGAAAAAATTATTTAAATATTTTTTTTCTTATAGATAATTATAGATAATGTCAGATCACGAGGAACATGTACAAAATCCTATAAAACCTGCAAAACCTAAACGACAAATGAGCGAAAAACAACTGGAAAATCTCGCAAAGGCTCGCACAAAGGCTAACGAGTCGCTTAAGCTGAAGAGAGAACGTAACGCAGCACTTAAGAAAAGCGAAAAGCAGTTGAAGGAGCTTAAATTGAAAGAAAGAGAGGAGCGAGTGCAGGCAGAACTGAATGCGCTAACAAAAACGGTAGACGTTAACGGTAAAGAGGAGAAAGAACCCGTTCAGTATGTTCGCAAGTCGAAAAAAACTAAAAAACCACCAAAGGTGGTATACTACAGCAGTTCCAGCGAAGAGAGTTCGCCCGAAATAGTATATAAGAAAAGACCTAAGGCACACAAGCCAAAGCCAACCAAGCCTGCGCCGGAAGAGCGCAGCGCACCGTTGCCGCCCCCAACGGAAATAAAAAAGAAGATAGACAACGTGGCGCACGACCAAGCTGTCGAGCAAAAATATCAGAGAAAGTTGGCTGAAATTCGAAGGCAATATTTAATGGACGCCGTCTTCCCGTCATAATGACAAAATGACAAATAACAAGTTTCAAATTACGTTTCTTAGAATGGTTTTTGAAATATATAATTTTAAAATTTTCATTTTCAGAAAACTATTTCATAATGACAAAAAAGTGTCATTATGTCATTATGGCTTACAGCCGAGGGTCAACAGTAGACGGTTTAAATCTAGGTGCTACCACCGCCGCCTTTAAGGCTTCGGTCATTTCAATCATGTCATCTTTTTCAGTAAATACAAAATTTGCCAACATGGCTTCGATTTTGTCCATGCGAAAAGCCAGGTACCGTTGTTGGACCCCGTGTTCGGCTACCACGCATTTTTGACCTTCAAACCCGTCGCCCAATTGGTCAATGAGCAGTTCCTTCAATTTGCTTGACTTAATTTTGTATTCTGCTTGTAAATCATTTTCCAAGAAGTCGTTGTACAGTTGCAAGAATTCGCGCGGCTTGATAAGGTGCACTTTTCCGGGTCGCTTGCAGTTTTTTGCCAATTCATAAGGCACAAAATTTTCATATTTGTAGCCCTTGTCACAATGGGTTCTTGTTTCCATGAGTAGCTTCATGTACAAATGCAACGCTGGAATGTTTTTCTCTCGCATGGCTTCGCGTAATTCGGACTTGGGAGTTTTGCGCGGATCGAAATCAGTCAAATCGCGGCTCATCAAGAACTCGTATAACGACCGCTGCCAATTGTAATCTTGCAGATTTTTGTAGTATCGGTCCCAATACTCTTCGGCTTTGCGACTCTTCTCCTTGTCAGCCTGGCGAATGACAAGGTCTGTGGTGGACTGGCACACTACATATCGACGGTCATTTGCTTGAATGTTGACACCACCGCCATTGGCGTTGGAGTTAATGAAAAGCCGCACACAATTTTTCTGCGTAATGGTCTTGTCATGTTTGTTATTGATAATGTTGTGCTGGCTGGTACTCAAGCATTTCATATTTTCTTCGTATTCAATACCATGACGCCCTTGGAGTTCGTTCATGAACATGGCAATCTTGTTTTCCAAAATACCGTTGAAATTGCCGAACAAGTGTTGCGGGTCGCCGGTGGTGGCAACATGACGAGTCCCCATCAATGCTTGTAGCGTACGAACAAGTGAATCCTTGCCACACCCCGGCCAGGACTTGAAGACCACAATAATTTCGGTCACCACGTCGGGATGCTGGAACATTTGTGCGATATACTTGATCATGTATTCGGTCATTTTCAAATCATTGCCACACAAATTGCGAACCAATGTGCAAAAGTCGCCAATGTCGACCTCTCGGTAATCACAAGGTACCGGTTTTTTTGTAATCAAAAAACCGTTGAATGTGTTGAAAACATGTGACGGACATTTTGTATACTTGCCATACGGGAAAAAATCGGTGCATTCGTATTTGCGCCGGGTTGTGTCACAAATCCATCTTTCAAATATGTCAGTTTCAAATTGGTCGCCGTTGCCCTTGTAGTCAATAATTGGAAACTGCTTGCATTCAATTTGAAACTCGCCAATACGCAATTGCCGGTATTCGACCATTCCATCTGAGTTCAGGACTGACTTCCAAAAGCAAAATGGGTACATGGTCTGAAAGTAAGTCTCTTCAAATTTTTCCTTCACATCGGCGTATTCTTGGAAGCCCTTTGACTCTGGCAGCTCGACTCCTGTGTCGGTGCTTTTGCACACGAATTGAACATACCCGTTAAAGGTCTCGTCCATGGAGTCGTTTAATTTTTTCAATCCTTGTTTCATTTGTGCGTCGTCGTTGTTGAATACAGATTTTTGTATGTACCATCCGTCAAACATGGGTACATCCGAGCCATATCCATTTTTGAAAAACTCCATGGCTTCGCCAAGAATTTGGTTTTCCATTTTGCACAGCATTCGAGACATTGCACTGGACATAGGATTGTTGCCTTTGTCCAATTTCAAGTCCATTTTTGCACACAGCTCCTTTTTAATGGTCTGTTGTTCATATGCAAAGGCTGTCAGGTAAGGATTTTTGCGTTTTTCCTTGATTTCGTCCGTGTTCATCACAATAAGCATGTCCAATTTGGTAACCTCGTGCGATTTCAAACAGTCATCCCTCTTTGCTACATATTGGTCAAGTAAAGGACAAACAATGTCGTGTTCCTTGCAGACCCATGCCAACAGGCGCGGATGGCAGTTTACCATGTCCAAGTCGTAATAAATGGTACCGCACAAATAGTTGCGCAATTTGCTCTGCATCGTTTGTAGACCCATGCCGCCTTGCACATACCGCCGTCCCATTTTGTTGTGTTTGCTGTAAGCATAGGTGCGTTTGACAGCACCATTTTTGGATAGCGCGGATCGAATGTAGGCCCTGCATTGAGAATAGTATGTGTCCCATTGCAGATCGTCGTCCTTTGTGAAGAAGGTCTTTTTAAAGTCTTTCTGCGACATGGCTAAAACGTTCATGCACCGTTGTTTATCCAGCCGCTCCGTGAATTGCATTTTGATATCTTCAGTGCTCATTTTAATGTTGATAAACTTCGCAATTCTCTATGTAATTGGGTTGTGACCCCTAACCACTTAGAGGAATACATATAGGAATATAATATCATGAATTCCTCAGAAAATGTTGATAAAAATCTGAAGCTTATCGAACAATTTGAGACAGAATTGGAGAATGTCACCGATTCGACAAAAAAAGAATACTGTCAAAAATTGCGGCAAATGGCGCCCCATTTAAATTTTTTGGAAGAATCAGACGAACCGGTAATAGAATTTTTAAACTCGATTGAAAACCCAAACACCCGGTCCAATAAGGCGTTTGCACTGCTGCGTTTGCGCCGGCACTTTAATGTTTGCTCGGACAAGTTGGAAGAATACCGCGATGCGCAAAAGAAAATTATTCGCAGTCACCGCAAAGAGAAAGCAAAAAGTAACAATGAATGCCTTATGTGTTATGACGATTTATTAAAAGAATTGGACGTTTTGCAGGGGCGAAAGTACATTATGAATTATTTGTACTGTCGCCATGGACTGCGCAACAAGGACATCAACCTGCGCCATTTTCGTACGACCCGTGCCGGACAGGAGAGTAATGAAAACGCCATCGTGTATAACCCGAAGGCAAAGAAGCCCAAAACTATGCTCTACATCAATGAGTACAAGACTCAAAAAAACTACGGACCAAAGGTCATTACAGTCCAGGACCCGCGCTTTCAAGCAGAGCTGAACAATTTGAATTTGAAAAATGGTGCTTATTTATTTGCATTACGGGATGGGACCAAGCCCACGGACAACTACATGAACACGCGAGCTAGGAAGGACAGCATCAAACAGTATGGCGAAGGTCGCATCGCCAAAATATTGGTCAAGCACTTGATTGAGAACAAGCAATTTCATGCAATTGAAAATCTGTCAAAGCAACGCGGCACTGCATTGGGCACCTTGTACACACATTACAACATCATGGACAACCTAGACGTCGATGCCGTCCTCGAGTGAGTCCAATGGCACCCACATTTGATTCTTGACCATGTAGATGCGTTGAATGATGGGGCAGTCGTGCTCGTCCAAGTAGATGACATCGGTGATGCGTTTGAAAAATGGATTGCCCAGCCCAATCAATGCAGGTAAGTACCACCTTTTGTTGTGAGGACTGCCTGTCTGGTAGGTGTAGCGAATGTGGTTTGCGCAACACGCAGTGCCATTGCAATAGTACTTCACCGTTTGCCACCCCATAAATATGTTGCAAATCCCGCAGAAACCTTTGCCCAGATGTCCAAAAGGGTAGAGGTGCATTTGCGCGACGAACGAGAGTCTGGCGTTGTGTCGATCGAATGGAAAGTACAAGTTTCTGTCATCGTGGATGCCGCAGACCATTGCGAGAGCGTCTTGAACCTGCTGCTTGGAGATGGACTGCTGAATATGCGGCGGCGGGGGCTCGATGACACAGTCAAGTCGTTCACACTCATATGTGGAGCACTCGTTGTCGAAGAGGTCCATGTCGAAGTCGCTCTCGGTTCCACCAGGGCTGAGTGCGAGAGAGTTCTCGGACGCTTGCGAGGGCGAGGATTATGCAGGCGAGAACATGGTGAGGGAGGGTAAAAATCAATAATGGTGTGTGGGGCGAGCTTGACTGGTTTAAAATCGAGTGGACGGGATAAATCGCAAGCAAGATCCATTTTTATGATATTTGAAGTAATGTGATTTTAAGCCAATCAAATCATCACATTTTAATAAGATGTGATGATTGGTCCAAACCGGTCTACTCCGACTCAGTCTTGCCTTGTCCACCACTTTCTTGCCCAACGCCCCCCACCCACCCTTACCCCTCACCCACCAACACTCACACAACCATTGTTCACACAACTGCCTCAACTGTCCCCCAACGATGTCTGTCTTCAACACCCCCGAGTCCGTCAGCTCTCTCAATGTCCCACCTCTTGCAAAGAACCGGGTTCTCATGATGCAGGATGTCGACGAGCCGCACAAAATCATCTTGTACACCAACAAGAAGCACATCGAGGTCAACATGGACGACAATACCCTGCGAGTCCTCGAGGCGATCGCCAGCCCAGAGGTTGAGAAGGTCGCCACCCCTGCCGAGGTCGTGGCTCCAAAGGACATCATTCCAGAGGAGCTTGCCGAAGAGAGCCAGGACCTGCTGGACCCTGCAACGCAAGTGGAAAACACCAACGATGATACGAACAACGATGAAGCCGAGCCTGAGAAAGTCGAGGTCGAGAGTGGAACAAGCTCCAGTGAAAGTGATTCCGACGACGAAGCTGAAACATTGAAAAAGAAATTTCAAACCATCATGAACAAGCGCAACGTGTTTTTGGAAAAAGCTGAACGCGAGGTCGTCGAGCAGATGAACAGGCATGTGGAACAAAAACGCGAAGCCCATCAGGAAGCTCTGCAAAAGAAACTGGAAGATGCTCGCGAAGCAGAGTTTGGTCCATGCAACCTGGCTGTTGTCGATGTCGATATTGCGTCCTCAAGCGTGCTGGATATCCACACTTCTGATGAGGAAACGAAATCAGAGTCCGCCCTTGACACATCGGTGTTGGACAAGCTGGCACCAAAACCCAAGGAGGAGAAAGACCCCGACATCGATTTGTTCGCCTCCTCTGCTGCTCCTGTCAAAAAGCGCAACGGTGGGGTGAAAAAGTCCGTCAAGGCTATGCATATTGGCAACAGTGACGAGCCCTTTTTCAAAAAACCAAAGCTGGTGGGCATTTACACATCTCAAGCAGCAGCTGGGGCAGCTTTGAAGGTCACCCCTTCAGAGGTGTCGCGCATCACAAAAGGGCGCCGGACCTATGCTACTTCAAATGGCAAGCGATACTGGTTCACATGCGATATGACTGAGGAGTTCGACCTTCACAAGGTTATGCAGGCTGCTCCGGCAAGCAAAAAACCCCATGAGGTCAAAGATGCGGTCAAAACGCCTGACAAAACAGACAAGCGAAAGAGGATTGAGGACAGTCCAGTCGTCTCCGAGATCTCCGACAACACCTCTCCATCAACTGAAAGCAACAGCACTTCGGCTTACAGCGATACTTTATCAAAGCGTCAAAAAAACGACCCGAAAAATGATATTGGACAGGACTTGACTCCAAGACCGCTGTCGTCTCGCCCCGTCATCAAAACAGACGCATACAAGCCCTACGAGGTGTCCGAAGAGGAAAAAGCCAAGAAAAGAGCTGCCCGTCAAAAAAGAGAGCTGGAAGCAGACATCTTCTATACACCAGGCGTCATCCTGAGCGAAAGTGGCATGGGCATGACCTGCATGGGTCACAAGAAAAAGAGTGAAACGTCCGTGCCGGTCAACGGTGAGTGCAAACACACAAATTGTCTTGCTTGCATTCTCACCTTTGCTCAAAAAAACGGTCAGACTCCAAAATGTTTGCAGTGTCGCACGGAATGGTTGACGTGGACCATTGACCAATCACATTGCTCGAAGTAGACCAAGACCCAAATTGTGCATGCATGACAAGTACCGGTGTAGAATTTATACATTAAAATTTTAACTCTAAGAATGATTGATGCACAACCAAATTTCTACCTAGGCTTAAACATGGACCTGTTGTTGGACGCAATTGAACAATCGGAATACATAGACGATGTTTTTTACGAGTCAGACTACATGTTCGATTGGTCATCGAGTCCTGGACTGGACGATGGAGACGAGTACATGAAATTGCTGCAGGAGTCCTGGACTTGTGCATTCGAAAACAGCGACCACGACTGGGAAATGGTTGTCAAGCCCAAGCAAAGTGTATACAAATTGAAAAATCAAGTTCGGCAATTTCGAAACAGCTATGATTACGGCAAACGTTTGCACCCCGAGACAGGTAAGTGCAGCTGCGAAATCATACTGTTGTCACTGTTGTGTTATAAGTACGATTGGACAACAGAAAATGAGTTTGTCGCCAATATGTGTGCATACTTAAGAGCCCAGTACCAAATGTGGCGGAACAAAAAGGATAGTACGGCGCGCACTACCATGTTGGACAAATTCGGTCGTTACGACCGAGTACTCAAAAAAAACTTAGGCGAAAATTTAATCGACTAAGTATATATATGGCAGTATACGAAACAGAGTACATTAATGGCTTGGACAACAATGAAATACAGGTTGTAGATGATTACAAAATGGATATACCTAAGAATTTGCCGCAAGGGTTTTTTAGTCTTTTAAGTGTAGGCGCTTCGGGCAGTGGTAAAACCAATGCAACCTTGAATCTAATTAACAAGCTCAAACCGTATTACAACATCTTTATTTTGATTTCCCCGACCGGGTGTTACGATGAAGAGCGCCAGCAACGCGCTGAAAAGAAATATGACAGGCTTAAAATTGATTTTGACGAGGAGCATAGCTGTTACCACCATGGCTTGATTGGCGAGATTGTCAACCGCCAACGAGAGCGCCTTATATCGTACGAAGAATGGAAACGTTACACCCAAGTCTACAACGAAGCCATTCAGTGGATGAGGCGCAGCAAAGGCATGCACAAAATGGAAGACCAAATATACGGCTTTCCAAAATTGGACTATTTGTTAAGGTATGACTTTTGCGATCCCAACGACGAAGCTTACTTTCCTGTTCAAATTGTGCCAACCTCCATGTTGATTATAGACGACATGGCAAGCACCCCTATTTACACGACCAGCATTGGGGAATTGACCAATTTGCAAATGAAAAATAGGCATTTGAAAATGTCGGTCCTGAACTTGGTACAGGCTTACAAATTGTGCCCTCGAAGCATTCGACTGAACAGTCGTGTCATGATGTTGTTTCCTTGCAAGTCAGAAAAAATGATCAAGGAGTTTGCGGAAACCATGAACTCGCATTATTCCCCAGAGGAATTTATGAAATTGTTTGAGTATGCAACAAAGGACAAGCCTTACGATTTCTTATATATAGACGCCGCCGAACCTAAAGGATTTCGTAAAAATTTTAACAAACGAATCGATGTACACCGTGGCGATATAACGGGACAAGAAGAAATGGTGGACGAAGAAATAGACTAAAACAAATAAAATCTTTAATAACATTATAATGGGACCGAAAAGTGGAAACTACTTCAAGGACAAGGCTGAGGCGATTGCTTACTACAAGAAACATGAACCTGATTTGGAAGACAAGCCCGAATGGTTGATTGATTGTTTAATCGATTTTTCGCAACAATTTCCCAATTACAAGGAATACCTGGAGGTCGAAGCCAAGTTGCAAGCTGGAAAAGAGTTGACGGAGAAGCAGAAAAAAAAGTACGGGCATTTGAAATGGGAGCCAGAATATAAGAATTACAAAAATGGGGATATTATCGAAGATGCCTTTACTGTACACGAAAAAGGCGATTACGAGGACATGACAGACCCAAAGGTGTTGGAAAAATACAACAAGTATGGGTTGCAATTTGGCGAGCAACTTGAACCAGACGACAAGGTGACAATTAGACGCGGCGACTATGAAGCTACAGCTGACATCAAAACCATAGAGAAAGAAGGAATTACAAGAGAAAACGTGACCATTCGAAAATTAACAGAAGATGAAAAGAAAGCAATTTATTAATAAAAACTTAAACTTTAAAAAATCTACATTTAGTATATAATGGAGTGGAACAACGGTACAATTTTTCGCGTTTATGTAAACATTGGTGACAAAGCCCCCGCAAGTATAGATGCAGCTGTAGGTGTCGGCTCGGATGTAGACATCAAAGTAGATCTTGCACAGCAAGAATTGACGGGTAATTGCTTTATTGGCATTGAAAATTTTGTGTTGAAGCCGCGTGTTTCAAACGCAAACGAAACAACTCAGGATGAATTACAAGATTACTGGGCAAAAACAACTTATTTGCAAATGGAAAGTTACCAACTTGCACCATACATCGACTTTTCTAGTCAAACCAACACTGCTGCCGGGTCAGAACAAGACAATCAGAACTTGTCACGAAGTACACAAATGTTTGCGCGTGTCCCATTGATTGCCGCGCCCACATTAGGAAATTCGCAATTAACTACGGAAGCAACCTTTGCATTAGATCGTGTGCTAAACAAGGATTCAATATTGTACGAAATGCGCAACAATCCATTTGCACTAAGCAACGGTCGTCTGAAATTTCGATTATTGGACCAAGACGGGATACCGATTCCTGGAAGTGATTTGAATTACATTTTGAAACTTTCTTTTACCTTAGTCATTTATAAACCAGACGAAAACTACAATTAAAAATATGTCCTTGTAACTTATAAAGATGGTGTATGAGACAACCCGAAGCATCCTTTTTTACCTAAACACCCGAGCCAGAAGTGCTGGATCAATTGGGTCGCCACAATTTACTTTCCCCAATAATTTAGTAAATCTACAGCCACAAAATGGCGAACTAATACGACTTACAATGCAAGAAGCTAGCATTGAATACACATTTTATCAAACTGAAACGTTTAACAATAAATTTTATGTAGAGGAAAGAGCTGAAGTCAATGGTGTCATCGAATCGGACGACAGGATTATAGAATTTGAAATTGGTAATTATAATTTAGCCACCTTTATTGTAGAGCTGACTCAGAAGCTAAATCTTAATTCACAATATTACATTTATCAAGTGACATTTGTTCCGCAAGTGAACGGGTTAAGGTACATCGTAACTCCCAAGTCAGGTGTAACGATCCCTCCTACTCCGCCTGCAGTCATATTTAATTTTAACCGCGAGGATGTATTTGAAAAATCAGACGTAGATATTGTTGAAAGCGCTAACGAAATAATGGGCTTTTTAGATGACACCATTATCGAATTAGGTGTACAACCCAACGACACGTTGGAATGCCAGTCAAATGTACCCATTTCGGTATCTGGTGGTGTTCAAAATTTGTATGTCACCATCGCCAATTCGTGCGACAATTTGGGTAATACACGAATTGCAAACGATTTTACGACAAGCAACATTTTGGGCAAAATTCCCGTATCAGGTCCTCCATTTTCAGTTTTGTATTTTTACGACATTAATTCAAACTTTGCTACAATTATTCAAAATAAATATTTAGACAACTTAAGTTTACAATTAGTCAACGAAAGATTTACACTTATAGAACCGCGCAAAAATTGGAGCCTTACATGTAGGATAGAAGTTATAAGAACGCGGGCTGAAAATTATACGCAGAGTCTGTTGGAAGAATTAGTGGACATTACGAAGTTAAAGATGGCGCGCAAGGAAAAAAACACAAAAATTAACGAAGAAAAAAATCAAATCTTAGATTATACTGAACAATGGCTAAACCCAACGCTAAGAAATTTGGACAACGACTCGGAACAGGATTCCAAAGAGTCAAAAAAATCATCGGCAAAACAGGAAAAATCGCAAGAAAGTTCCTCAACACGGCAAACGCCGCCTCAGGAGGAAAGTTAAAAGCTAACCCACGCTTTTTGGCGGCATACGAAGCATCTAGGGCAGGTGCAAAGGCAGGAGATTTTAATGTAGGTGCTGCGGTACAGGCGCGGGCACAACCGTACATGCAACAATACCAACCATACTTGCCTCGGTAAAAAACAAAATAGAAAAATATAGACATGGAATAATATTCTTTTGTAATAACATACAACATGGCTAATACACAACCAAACAACTCGCCATTCATACCAACACTTAATTTTGCACCAGCTGTGGAAGGAATATCCACATCTCCTTTCACGGACCAGAGAGCTGTCGCAACGGGTGGCGGTACGCCGGGGACAGGAGACGGAAATGTGTCATACAATGAAGCAGGATCTAGTGTCCTTTCATTTAAATTAGCACCAGGAGGTGCAGATATTGTTATTGATACAATTACACAACCAGATACATTAACAATTTCATCAGTTAATGATGCAACTATCTTATCTGAAGAAGGAGACGTTACTGTCATATCTGATACAGCAGACGTTGGTGTTCTTGCCAATCAAGATGTAGTAGTCAGTGGAGATGGAATTAGTGCCGTGTCTACCAATAATTCTTCATATTCGAGCAATAACGGCAACGTGACAATAGACTCCATTCTTGGTACAACTACTGTGCGGGGTGGTACTAATGCAACAATAGAGTCCGCTGCCGGTAGCATAAACGTCAGTGCTCCTACCGGACCGGTAACTATTCAATCAGGTAATGATGCATTGCTTGAATCTACTACAGCAGACGTTGGTGTAGTCGCCGCTGAAGATGTAATAATAGATGGAAGTACAATTAATGCTGCGTCTACCAATAATTCTTTATATTCAAGCAGTAGCGGCAACGTGACAGTCGATTCAGTTCTTGGGACAACTACTGTGCGTGGTGGTACCAATGCAA
>Ga0070749_10002713_pt1 | contig 11853 bp, 14 predicted proteins | sample VirMetDEL_Nov_18_FD_75180 | JGI IMG/M metagenome (GOLD analysis project Ga0070749, IMG submission 75180) | Aqueous microbial communities from the Delaware River and Bay under freshwater to marine salinity gradient to study organic matter... | ecosystem: Environmental > Aquatic > Marine >...
GATTTGTATAATGGCTAATAAGTTTACCTCAGGCAAAAATGCAATAGCCGATTGTGACAGATGTGGATTTCAGTTTAAGTTAAAAGAGTTAAGAAAGTTAACAATACGAACAAACAATACTGAAATCAAAGTCTGCAAAGAATGTTGGGAACCCGATCACCCACAAAATTTACAAGGTATGTACCCTGTAGAAGATCCGCAAGCAGTGCGTGATCCTAGACCTGATTTAAGCTTTATCCCTGCAGGGGAGTATAGTAGTAGAGATATTCAATGGGGATGGGACCCAGTAGGACTAAATAATCCTTTGAAGTTAGAAGGATTAGAAGATGATTTGGAAGGTACTGGTCAGGTTGGCACAGTTACTGTAACAATAACTTAGGAGTATAATATGAATAAAGATAGAAAAGGTGCTAAGGTAACATATAAGCAACCAGAAACATATAGCCAAGACTTATCTTGCTGTGGCTATCCTGAAAAGGATGTAAAAACAGAAGGTGTAGTTACACGTGGTAATGGCGCAGCAACTAAAGGTACAAAAGCACGCGGACCAATGGCATAAGGATAAGTAATGAATTACGCAGAATTAGTAGCAGCAGTTAACTCATATAGTGAAAACTCATTTACTACAACAGATATAAATACATTTATAAAACAAGCAGAACAACGTATTTATAATACTGTGCAGCTACCTGATTTAAGAAAAAACCAAATAGGTAATTTAACTTCCGGTAATAAATATTTAACTACTCCTACAGATTGGTTATCAACTTATAGTTTAGCTGTTATTAATGCTAATAATGAATATACTTATTTATTAAATAAAGACGTAAATTTTATCAGAGAAGCATTTCCTGATACTGATGCGGCTTTTTATGGGTTACCTGAATATTATGCAATATGGGATGATAATACATTTATTGTTGGGCCTACTCCGGATAGTAATTACAGTGTTGAGCTGCATTACTTTTATTATCCTGAGTCTATTGTTACAGCTGGCAACACTTGGTTGGGTACTAATTTTGACACTGCTTTATTGTATGGAACATTGTTGGAAGCTGCTACATTCTTAAAAGCAGAGCCAGATGAAATACAAAATTATAGTCAACGATATACAGAAGCTTTATCAATGCTCAAACAATTAGGTGATGGTAAAGATAGAACTGATGCGTATAGAACTGGGCAAGCTAGATATCCAGTTCAGTAAGGAGAAACATGGATTTAGGTAATATAAATTTTGAAGTACATACAACTTCTGGAAGAGGTCATACAACAGAAGAATTAGCAGATTTTGCTATGAATAAAATTATGTACGTTAGCAAAGATGCTAATCCTTTAATTAGGGAACAAGCAGAGGCATTTAGAGGATACATTAGACAAGTTCTAGTGCAATATCTAAATAAAGCGGTAGAATCAGACCGCACAACTTTAGCGAATAAACTGCGAGAAGCAGGACATTCTGATTTAGTAAAACTTTTATTTTAGGAGAACAAAATGGCAATTAGTCAGGCAATGTGCACCTCGTTTAAAGTTGAATTGCTAAGTGGCGGTCACAACTTTAACACAACGAACGTAGCACGATCATCAAACACTGCTGATACATTTAAAATAGCGTTGTTTACATCTTCAGCAACATTAGGTGCATCAACAACAGCATACGCAGTAACAAACGAAGTATCAGGTACAGGATATTCAGCAGGTGGCAATACACTATCAATATCTCAAGTCCCTACAAGTACTTCAACAACAGCATGGTTAGACTTTGCAGATACCACATGGTCTAGTGCAACAATTACTGCAAATGGTGCTTTAATTTATAACAGTACTAATAGTGATACTGCTGTTGCTGTGTTAGCGTTTGGTGGAGATAAGTCATCAACTAATGGTGATTTTACAATCGTATTCCCAACAGCTGATTCTACATCTGCGATTATTAGAATTGCTTAATTGGAGGCTTAAATGGCTCTTGTTGTAAAAGATCGTGTCAAAGAGACCTCGACGACTACCGGGACAGGTACTCTTACGCTAGCAGGTGCTGTTACTGATTACCAAGCCTTTTCTGCTATAGGTGATGGAAACACTACATACTATTCTATTGCTTTGACAGGCGGAGATGAATGGGAAGTAGGCCTTGGCACATATACTGCATCAGGTACAACTTTATCTAGAGACACTATTTTAGCTTCATCTAATGCAGGTAGTGCTGTAAACTTTTCGGCAGGAGACAAAGAAGTATTTTGTGTATATCCCGCAGGTAAAGCCGTTTATGGTGATGCAAACGGTGATGTTACTGTAGCTGGAAGTATTAATGGACAAGAGCTAGAAGCATCTAATGGGATTGTTTTAAATAATACTACCATAAGTACAAATTATACATTTCCAACAGGATATAATGGAATGAGTGTAGGACCTGTCACAGTTTCAGGAGGAGTTACAGTTACAGTACCATCAGGACAAACATGGTTGGTACTATAAATGTTTTCAGATAGCCCTTTTTCTAGTGCCCCGTTTTCCTCACTAGGCGGAGGAGCTATCAGTGTAAGTGTTACTGGAGTAGTTGGTACTACTCAACTAGGCACTGCGGATGTTATTGCAAAAGCAGTTGTAAATATTACAGGTGTTAGTGCAATAGGTAATGTAGGGTCCGTAGTAATTACTGCAGATGCTATTACAAATGTTACAGGTGTTAATGCAACAGGTAATGTTGGTACTGTAGATATAATAGGTGATGCTATCACTAGCGTTACAGGTAATGAAGGCACTACTGAATTAGGAACCGTTACTGTAGCAATTAACCAAATTGTTAATGTTACAGGATTAGAAGCAATAGGTGAATTAGATAATGTAAGTTTAATCACCAACAATAATATAGATGTTACAGGTTTAACTGGAACTACACAGTTAGGTAATGAAGATGTTCAAGGCGATGCTAATGTAGAGCCTACAGGCGTTGAAGCTACAGGTAATATTGGCAGTGTAGACTTTATTACTAATGCTAATATAAATGTAACTGGAGTAGTAGGTACTACTCAATTAGGTGTTGCAGATGTAGTTGCAAAAGCAGTTGTAAATGTTACAGGTAATGAAGCCACTACACAATTAGGCACTACTGTTGTAACAGCCGGTGCAGATGTAGAGGTTCAAAGTGTACAGGGTATTACACAGTTAGGTGATGTAAGTGTAATTGAAGGTGAAGGGGTATTAGTTGTAGTTAGTGGTAACGTTGCTACAGGGTTTATAAGCAATGTATTAATATGGACTGAAATTAATGATAACCAAACTCCAAACTGGGCAAATATAAATGATTCACAAACTAGTGGTTGGACGGATGTAGTTGATACTCAAACGCCTAACTGGACGGAGATAGCAGCATGATAAAAGTAAATGCAACAAAAAAAGATGATGGTCAAATAGAATGTACTTATGAAGTAGGATTAGAATGTAATAATTGTGGTATGACCGTTGATGCAGAAGAATATAACTCAGGAACTTGTTCTGATTGTGGAGAAGCTTGGGATGAAAAACGTCACACAGCTATTCATGTAACAAGTATTCCAATGCAAGGGCAATCGAGTTAAAATAATAAAAATAATAAGGATTTATTATGGCAAGTACGTATTCAGATTTAAAAATAGAACTCATAGGTACAGGTGAACAATCTGGTACATGGGGCACAACAACAAACACTAATTTAGGCACAGCGATAGAAGAGGCAATTACAGGTTCTGTTGATGTAGCCTTTTCTAGTAGTGATGTTACTTTATCTCTTACTGATACAAACACAACTCAAGCTGCTCGTAATCTAAGATTAAATTTAACAGGTACATCAGGCGGAGCTAGAACACTAACAGTACCAGCAATTGAAAAACAATATATTGTAAAAAATGGTTTAGCTGATACGGTTACTATTAAAAATTCTACTGGTACAGGTGTAGATATTCCTAGTGGTAAATCAATGGTTGTATTTAATGATGCTACTAATGTTACGGAGGTTGTAACTCATTTAGGAACAATAACTGTAGGCGCAGTAACTTTGACTACAGATTTAGCTGTTGCAGATGGCGGTACAGGAGCTTCAACTGCTTCAGGAGCTAGAACTAATTTAGGATCAGGTGCAGTCGGTGATAATGTATTTACAGCAGCTACAGCTGCCGATGCTCAACAAGCGATGGATACAGAAGTTGGAGTTGATGTTCAAGCTTATAATGCTGGACTAGCTGATATTTCTGGATTAGCAAAAACTGACGGCAATATTATTGTAGGTAATGGATCAAATTGGGTTGCAGAATCAGGTTCTACTGCAAGAACTTCATTAGGTTTAGGCTCTATTGCTACACAAGAGGCATCAAGTGTATCTATTACAGGAGGTTCTATTACAGGTATTACTGACTTAGCTGTTGCAGATGGTGGTACAGGATCATCAAGTTTAACTGCTAACAATGTACTATTAGGTAATGGAACATCAGCATTACAAACAGTTGCTCCAGGTACATCAGGTAATGTATTAACCTCAAACGGTACAACATGGACAAGTGCAGCTGCCGCAACAGGCATTACTACAACAACAGGTGCGGCACCCTATTATGGTACAAGAGCATGGGCTAACTTTGATGGCACGTTGTCAGGAACTATTACTCCCCGTGCAGCAGGTAATATTGCAAGCATTGTTAAAAACTCAACAGGCTCATACACAATTACATTTACAACAGCTATGCCTGATGCTAATTATGCTATTGTTGGTACTTGCGGTGAAAATTCTGCTGAGACAGTTTATCTAAATTCAATCTTTATTGCAGCTGGTGGTCCTTCAGCTAGCCCAGTAAAAACAACTACATCCTTTAATATTCAAACGGTATTCGCTGATGGTGGTAGTGGTTTTGGTAGCCCGCAAGACTATGACGAAGTAGGATTTATTATTATAAGGTAATACTATGGCAAGTACATTAAAAGCTTTAACAACTGGAGTAGGTGGACTTGAATCTACAGGGGATACTTCAGGAGATATAGCTCTTCTTTCTGATTCAACAACGCTTGTCACCGTTAAATCTACTGGCAATGTAGGTATTGGTACAACTACACCTGATGCTGTTTTAAGAGTGCAATCAGATGCAACAGGAACAGACTTTCGTTCACTTTCAACAAAAGCTGGTATTGCTTTAAATTTTTCTGGTACGGGAATAAGTTATTATGATTCAGACACTACTGTATTTAGAAAAAGTACTAGTGGTAGTAGTACAGAACTTATGCGTATTACATCTACTGGCAATTTAGGTATCGGTACAAATAATCCTAGTGAAAAATTAGATGTAAATGGTAATATAAGTATTGCTGGACAAGGTTATTCCCCAACATTAACACTAACTGATGGTGCAACGATTAATTGGGATACAGATAGTGGTCAAGTGGCTACAGTTACATTAGGTGGTAATAGAACATTTGCAGCACCTACTAATTTAGTGAATGGTGGATTTTATGCATTGCAAATAGTACAAGATGCAACAGGGTCAAGAACATTATCATGGAATGCAATATTTAAATTTACAGGAGCAACAGCACCTACATTAACTACCACTGCTAATGCTAGAGATTTTTTAGTATTTAGAAGTGATGGTACAAACTTGTATGAACAAGGTCGTAGTTTGGGAGTTGGCTAATGTTTGTTCTAGGTTCAAATGCTGCTTCTACTGCACAATACAATATTGAGCAAAGTTTACGATTTCGTTCAAGTGCAAGTCCTTATTTACAACATACACCTTCGTCAAATGGAAGCAGATATACAAGCACAATATCTTGCTGGGTAAAACTTGCTGATGCTCGTAATGATAATTACCATTACATTTTTGAGCAAGGCGGTGATGTTAATAACAGAGTGTTTTTGCTAACATGGGAAAAAGGCACAGCTTACCCTGAAAAAATGATGTGGGGTATGACTGTGTCTGGAACTGCTTATTATATTTTTACAAATAAACAATTTCGTGACCCAACTGCTTGGTATCATGTTGTAGCTGTATTAGATACAACTAATGCAACAACGGCAGATAGATTACGCTTATATATTAATGGTGAAAGACAAACTGATTTAGCATTTGATAATACTTCATCTATACCAACAAACCCACTTACACGAATGAATACTAATTGGATAAGAAGGATAGGTAATCAAAGTTATGCAGATGCAAATCAAATGGAAGGATATATTGCTGACTTTCAAATTATTGATGGACAAGCACTAACAGCAGATGATTTTGGTGAATATGATGAAACTTATAATACATGGCGACCAAAAAAATACACAGGTTCTTATGGAACAAATGGTATACATTTAGATTTTGCAGATAACACATCAACAACAACAATAGGATATGATGTATCAGGAAATGGTCATAACTTTACATCAAGTGGTATTTCTTTAACATCAGGTTACACTTATGACTGGGTGAAAGATGTGCCTTTACCTGTTGATGAAGATACAGGTAATTTTTTTACTATGCACCCATTATGGAAATCTAGCAACTCAACAACTACTGATGGTAATTTAAGGGCGCAATCTACAGGTGGTGTTAATCATACTCAATTAGCTAGTCATACTTGGCAACAAGGTAAATGGTATATTGAAATATATGTTGTGAATGGCTCTGATTCAGATATGATTGGCATACAAAGATATATTGAGTTTACAGGTAGTTACACTAATAGCTATAGGTTAGATACAGCTAGCCAATATGGTGCAGGGCTATACAGAAACGGTGAAGTATATACTTCAACAGGTGCAACTGCCTGCACAGCATCATTTACAACTGGTGATACAGTTATGATGGCGATTGATATTACAGGTGATAAAGTATGGTGGGGTGTAAACGGAACTTGGGGCAATTTGGGTGGTGCAGGTGTAGGTGACCCAGCTAATGGCACTAACCCACACTTTACTAATATTGTGTCTGAATACGATGGCAATATGTTTGGAATATCAGATGGTTCGTCAGGCAGTAATTATGATTTAGCTATAAACTTTGGACAACAACCATATACTTATACACCGCCATCAGGATTTAAAAAGTGTAACTCATTTAATGTTGAAGATAGCAGAAACGGAACAAACACTAGCGAGATACTATCTGGGAAAAATACTTTTGATATTAAGACTTGGACAGGTAATGGAACAAGCCAAGATATTACAGGATTAAGTTTTCAACCTGATTTAGTTTTTATTAAAAATTTAGGTGTTTCAAGATATTGGCGAGTTCAAGATTCAGTGCGTGGTGCAACTGGCACAGATACGATGTTATACACAAATAGTAATAGTAATGCAGCTAATTATAGTACTGCAATTACTTCATTTAATAGCGATGGTGTTTCATTAGGAAATGAGGTTGGTGTTAATGAAAGTGGTCAAAATTTTGTAGGATACTTTTGGAAAGCAGGGGAAGGCACTACATCATCTAATACAGATGGCACAATTACATCTACAGTATCTACTTGTGATGATAATACAGGCGTGAGTATTTCTAAATACATAGGTAATGGTACAGCAGGAGCAACATTTGGACATGGTTTAAATAGTACATATAGTTATCCACCGATTAGCTTTATTAAAGACCTTGATGCCTCTGTAAATTGGGCAATACAACATAGAAATGCAACAAGCTCATATTATATTCCAATGCCATTAGGTCAAAGAACAAATGATTCTACTGTATGGAATGGTCTTAATTCTACTGCAACAGTAATGAGATTAGGAACTAGCAGTTTAACAAATACAAATACAAATAATTATATTGGTTATCATTGGTCTTTTGATGGTATAAAAACATATTACTATCGTGGTTCAGGAACTGACAATGGACAAACATTTGTTCCATGTAATTTTAAACCAGCAATGGTATGGATAAAGCCTAGAGATAATACTACACAATGGTATGTATGGGATAATGGTCAAAACACCAATAACCCTAGAAACACATTCCATTATTTAGATTTAACAAATACACCAAATACTAGTGGAGCAGATATAGATTTTCTATCTAATGGTTTTGTTATTAAAAACACAGCAGCAGATGATAATACAGATGGCACAATTTATTTATTTGTTGCATTTAAAGACACTCACGCAAAATACGCATTGGCAGGATAAATTATGGCATATAAACTAAATAATAAAGTAATCAACGGTTCATTTACTCACAATGGTAACCAATATCCTAGCAACTGGTTAGCATTATCAACACAAGCAGAAAAAGATGCTATTGGTATTGTTTGGGAAAATGAGGTAGATAGGGAAGATGATTTCTATTACTACAATGGTGATATAAATACACCTAAACCTTTAGATGATGTAAACCAAACAGATGAAGATGGTAATCAACTATATGAGCCTGATGGCGTAACACCAGTAGTAAATAAAGGTTTAAAAACACAATGTACCTTAATTGTACAAAGTATAGCAAACACACGACTAAATAAAACTGATTGGTATATTACTAGAAAAACAGAAAAAGATATTGCAATACCCACAGAGATTACAACTGAGCGAGATAATATTAGAACTGAGTGTGATCGACTAGAAGCTGCTATATCGAATGCTACTGACGTTAGTGGTATAATATCGGCAATGGACTCACAGAACTGGGAATAAGAATATGGCATCTATAAAAATAGCAGGCGATACATCTGGTGAAATAACAATATCAGCGCCAGCAGTTGCAGGAACTAATACGCTAACTATACCTGCATCTACAGGCAATTTATTAGTTAATGATGGCACAGGTGCAATAACAGTTCCTAGTGGCACAACAGCACAAAGACCTAGTAGTCCATCTCAAGGTGATATTCGCTACAATACAACAGAGTCAGAATTTGAAATATATAATGGTTCAGCATGGGATAAAATCACATCAGGTTCTTATCCATACACAATAGATTATCTTATTATTGCTGGCGGTGGCGGTGGCAATCATGATTCTTCAGGTGGTGGTGGAGCAGGTGGCTATCGTAATAGTTATAACTCTGAATCATCAGGCGGAGGTGCTGCTGCTGAAACATCAATAACTACACAAGGTGGTGTAGTTTATACTGTAACAGTTGGTGCAGGTGGTGCATATGGTGCTAGTGGTTCTAATTCATCTCTAGCTTCATCTGAAATAACAACAAAAACATCTACTGGTGGGGGTCGTGCTGGTGGTAATGTTGTTAGTTATGATGGTGCTTCTGGTGGTTCAGGCGGTGGAGCAGGAGGTGGTAATACTGGCGCTACTTATGGTGCTGGAACATCAGGTCAAGGTTATCGTGGAGGCAATCAGCCAGGAGGTTCACCATACACAGGCGGTGGTGGCGGAGGTGCTGGTGCAGTAGGTGCAGACGGAACTGGCTCATCAGGAGGTAATGGTGGTGTAGGTGTTGCATCTACTATTACAGGTTCATCTGTTTATCGTGCAGGTGGTGGTGGCGGTAATGGTGCTTCCGTTGCAATAGGCACTGGTGGAAATGGAGGTGGTGGCGATGGTGGTAATACTGCAGATAACTCACAATCTGAAAACGGAACAGTAAATACTGGCGGTGGAGCAGGTGGTGGTAATTCTACTTATCAAAGGTCAGGTGGTTCTGGCATAGTGATATTGCGTATGCCCACTGCATCTTACACAGGAACTACAACTGGTAGTCCAACTGTAACCACAGACGGAACAGATACAATATTACAATTTACAAGTTCAGGTTCTTATACATCTTAAAAGGAAATATATATGGCACATTATGCAAAAGTAACAGATGGTATCGTAACAAAAGTTATAGTCGCAGAAGCAGACTTTTTTGATAATTTTGTTGATGATAGTCCAGGAACGTGGATACAAACATCTTATAATACACATGGCGGTGTTCATGCTTTAGGTGGCACACCATTAAGAAAGAATTTTGCAGGTGTAGGTTTTACTTACGATGCAAATAAAGATGCTTTTATCCCACCACAACCATATGCTTCATGGACATTAAATGATACTACTTGCTTATGGGAAGCACCATTACCATATCCAACAGATGGTTCATTATATAATTGGGACGAAGATGCTTATCAAGCAGACAATACAACAGGGTGGGTTGAGGTAACTGAATAATGGCATCCACTATTGACGGAACTACAGGTATAGACAAAATACAGGATAATGCAACTGTATCTGGTACAGGTGGTTTTACAATTCCGTCAGGCACTACAGCTCAACGACCAGGAAGTCCCTCTACAGGTGTATTACGATATAACACCACAGAATCTAGCTATGAAACTTATGATGGTACTGAATGGATAAAAATAGATACACAAAGTTATCCATATGCTGCTGACTTTTTAGTATTAGCAGGCGGTGGTGGATCATCAAGAACAGATTACTTTGGTGGCGGAGGTGGTGGTGGAGGACTACGCACATCTTATGGAGCTACATCTGGTGGAGGTGCTTCAGCAGAATCACAAATTAGTTTAGTTCCTGATACTACATACACTATAACTGTAGGTGCAGGGGGAGCAGGAGCAGGTGAAACTTATGCGTTAGGAGTAAATGGTAGTAATTCATCTATTACTGGAGGAGCGGCTACTTCTATTACATCATTAGGTGGTGGAGGCGGTAATGTAAACAATACTGGACTTCCAGGTCTTTCAGGTGGCTGTGGTGGAGGTGGTTCAGGTGATTATTTAACTTCTGATATTGATGTAGCCACTCCTGGTGCTGGAACATCTGGACAAGGTTATGCTGGAGGTTATGGTGATACTGCTAATGCTAATGGATATGCAGGTGGTGGCGGAGGCGGAACAGCATCTGTTGGTGTAAATACTGTTAATGGAAGCGGAACAGGTGGAAATGGTGGTAATGCTTTGTCAGTATCTATTACAGGTTCAGCAGTTTATTATGGAGCAGGTGGTGGTGCTGGTGGTGGTTATTATGGAACAGGAATAGAAGGAACAGGTGGAACAGGTTGGTCATCTTCTGCAAATACAGGAAGTGGTGGCTCTGCTCATTCAACACCAACTAATACTAATGGAAAATCAGGTGTAGTTATATTAAGAGTTCCTACTGCTAAATACTCTGGCACAACCACAGGCAGTCCAACAGTCACCACAAGTGGTTCAGATACAATAATGAAATTTACATCTTCAGGAACTTACACAGCATAATGACAGTTACCGTAACAGAAAATGGTATTAGCTTAATACAGGACAACGTCACCGTAGGTGGCGGCACTGGCACTGGTGGTGTTAAGATACCTGCAGGCACAACTGCTGAAAGACCTGGAAGTCCAACAGCAGGAACAGTCCGATACAATACTACTGAATCTAGTTATGAAACTTATGATGGTTCTGAATGGATAAAAATATTAACAACAAACTATCCTTATGACATAGAATATATTGTAGTCGCTGGTGGAGGAGGTGGTGGTAGAAATTCTGGAGGTGGAGGAGGTGCTGGTGGATATAAAACTGCATCAGGAATAACTGTTTCTCCAACAACTGCTTATACAATAACCATAGGCGCAGGTGGAGCAGGAACTCCAAATGGAACTTCAGATACTGCAACTAATGGTAATAATTCATCTATTTCTGGTTCAGGTTTAACAACAATTACATCTACTGCTGGCGGTGGAGGAGGCTCTCCTAATAATAATGGTAATTCTGGTGGTTCAGGCGGTGGAGCAGGTGGTGCTGGAAACGTAGGCGGAGCAGGTACAGCAGGACAAGGTTTTGCAGGTGCTCCAGCAACTACTGGTGCTTCAGCAAACTTCTTAGCAGGTGGTGGAGGTGGAGCAAGTGAAACAGGTTTTCCTTATTCTGGTAGCACATCAGGTGCAGGCGGTGATGGCAATGTAGACACATGGACA
>Ga0070749_10002714_pt1 | contig 11849 bp, 14 predicted proteins | sample VirMetDEL_Nov_18_FD_75180 | JGI IMG/M metagenome (GOLD analysis project Ga0070749, IMG submission 75180) | Aqueous microbial communities from the Delaware River and Bay under freshwater to marine salinity gradient to study organic matter... | ecosystem: Environmental > Aquatic > Marine >...
ACGGTGAACACGGTAGCAGCCGACGGGCTTTCTGGCACGATTACAAGCGGCACCACACCCGAAAAGGGTTGGATTGTCGTAAAAGATAACGTAATCAATCGCATTTCTTCGGTTACGGGCACTTCGAGCCCTTACACGGTTACTTTTTCATTGCAAGCTAACCTTGAAGCCGCCGACACACCGATTATGTATGAAGCATACAAGTCGATTATCAAATTTTCTCCATATCATGCCGGTTTAGTGGGCAGATTCAAGCAATTTAGTGAAATGCAAATCCATATGCGCGGGCCTGATGCTTGCCGGCTAAATATATTTTTTTCAGGGCCTTATTTTGGCTCGTCGGAATTGGTTGAATGGTTGTGCCCAACCTTGACCGGGGGGTGGGGCAATGATTTCTGGGAATTTTTTCCATGGGGGCAGGGCGAAGGAATTACGATAACATCGGGAACGGCACCGGCACCTATTGTGCGTACTTACGTGCCAAGCTTCGCGCAAAGAGGTACATTTATCCAACCAACTATAGAACATTATGAAGCTGGTGAGCCGTTAAACTTTCAAGCACTGGCCTACTCGGTCAGAGCCTACAGCCAAAGGGTTAGCATATAATGGCAGATCGACGCAGTATGGGAATTGATAAAGAGTATTTTATGACCCGGCCAGCCGATGACTTGGTTGCGCGTATGGGCGACTTCCACGGTGCTTGGACAATTTGGGGCTCTAACCCAATTATTCAGTCATGGGTGCGCAATTCGATATCCTATTACTCGGCGGTACTTGAGCCAAACGCTTGGGACACTTCATTAGTATTTGAAGGCGAACAGGGCGAGCTTGTAAAGATGGTGGTGCCACAAGCTAGGTTGCTTACTCGGCAGCTTTTAAGCCTTATCACCAAACAAAAGCTTGCTTTCAGCGCAATTGCCAGAAGTTCGGGCGGTAACGTAATGGAATCCGTGCGGTTAGCTAATAGCCTATCCGAGCAAATTGTTGACAAGCAGCGCGTCGATTCTAAGCAACAGCTTATGTGCGAGCACGCTTTAGTTTATGGCCAAGGCTTTTGCTATCCCCACTGGCGCATTGACCGAGGCCAGCCGCTTGTGCCAGATGAGCAAGGCCGGATTAAATACACGGGAGAGCTAGAATGGGCTATCCCTTCTGTTTTTGATGTATTTTTTGATTATCAAATTCAGGAATGGGATGAGCTGGAATGGGTAGAGGTGCGAACCAAGCAAAATAGGCATGATTTGATTGCACAGTTCCCGGACCTACGTGACCAGCTTTTGACGATACCGCCTGTACGTGATTGGCAGGGGCCGCATTACTCAGAATACAGGTCAATAAGTGAAGATGACTTAATTTACACTTATTGGCTCTACCATAAGCCTACTCCGGCGCTACCCGATGGGCGGATGGTTTGGTATGCCGACGAAAGAACAATTTTCAACGACGGACCCAACAGATACGGCACTATTCCCGTCGAAACCATGAAACCAGAGCCTATATTCGGTATGGGGCTTGGTTATCCTATGTTCTCTAACCTTCTTGGTGCGCAAGAAATGCTAGACCACAGCTTTTCGGCGATAGCAACAAATCAGTCAGCATTTGCGGTGCAAAACGTGACCGTGCCGCGAGGGGCAGGGGTAAACGTCACCGACATAAACGGGATGAATTACATTAGCTACACGCCGCAAAATGTGCCGGGTGGCGGCAAGCCAGAGCCTTTACAGCTTGCCAAATCAGCCCCGGAAACTTTTAAGTTTATGGAAGTTTTGCAATCTCACATGGAAATGCTTTCTAGCATGAACCCTGCACTGCGCGGAAACCCACCGCCGGGTGTTACTTCAGGTGTGGCGATTAGCACCCTATCTGTAAATGCTCTCGAATTTATCGACGCAGCGGCGAAGTCGTGGCAAGACGCGACACAGCGGGGCATGGATCATGCCATTAATGCTTATGCGAAGTTTTCTACAGGCCACGCGGTAGAGATGAGTTCAAAGCAGGGTGCGGTTACAGACAAAGAGTTTGACAAAGAAGATTTAGCCGACTTTAAGCGGGTAAAGCTAGGGGTGCTTAATCCGGTAATGAAGACCATGGCAGGTAGGACGGACCTAGCCGAAAAAATGGTAGCCGCCGGTCTAGTGTCTGATATTCAAGAATATGTGTCGGTAATTGAGGGAGCACCTTTCCAACAGCTTTATGAAACCGAGCTTTCTGAAAATGAGCTAGTAAAAGCCGAAAATGATAGGCTGGCCGATGGTGAGATGGTGCCAGCGCTTGCCGGTGACGATCACCCCGACCATATCAGAAATCACTATGCGCTACTAAATGACATTGATTTAAGGATGACTAATCCAACTGCAGTCGAAACAATTATGACTCATATTATGGAGCATCACCGACTAGCCCAAGAAACCGACCCGCTTTTGATGGCAATGGCACGCACAGGCAAGCTTCCCGAAGGCGGGCTACCTCAAGCCGGACCGCCGCCACAAATGGGTGCGGAAGGGCAGTTACCACCGGCACCGGGTGCGCCAGCACCTACAGCCATAGGCACGGAGATGCCAGGAGAATTAGGGCGGCCAGTCGCCGAGCCTGCAGACGATTTACTAGGCAGAATGGGGGTTAGGTAATGGCTACTTATTACGAGGAAGAGGAAGAGAAAAAAAGTAGTATATTAGGCACACCGGAAACGACTCAAGAAGACATGCAGCAGGCGGAAACGACCACCGGGCCTGAAATAAAGACCACGACACAAGGCGAATTGCCAGAGTTTTCTCTGACACAAGGCGCTCTCGGTGGGACGCAGACACAAGAGGCAGAGCCTACAGGTTATCAAACTCAGCAACAGTCTAAGCAAGCACTGACCCGTGCGGCAGGCTCTCAGCCTTTTATGAAGCCCGAAGCCATGAAAGCAGCCGAGCAACAGCTAGCGGGAGAAAAAAGCGAGCTCCAAAAAGAGGCCGACGCCTATACATCACAAACGGGGTCACCCTGGGCGTCTGCTAGCGGTGCAGGTAGCCGACAAGAGGCGCTAGGCTCGGTACTACAAAAAGGTGCTGCAGCTCCACACTATGAACGCCTAAAGCTTATGCTTTCTCCGGGGCAAGTGGATCAGCCGACCCTATCCGGCGCGGAGCTTGGCAAAACGCAGACAGTAAGCACGCCAGAAGCACTGGCAAAAAGTTATATGCAATCAGCCCCGACTTTTACGCCGGGGATGGCTCAGTTTGAAGCCGCTAGGACGTGGGAAAATCCAGAATTTCAAAAGAGTTTGGAAGCTCTTGAAACTGGCGGGAAAGAATTAATAGGCGACATTGGCGCTAGGGGCGGAGAGTTAAAATCAGCAAGAGAGCAAGAGCAAGCAAGTGAGTCGCAACTTCTTTATGACAGCTTGCGGCAAGGGCTAAACGATATTCTAGCCGGCATTGTGGAAAGAGCACCCGCAGGGTATTCGGCGGCGGATTTCGCTACCGAAGAGGAAGCGCAGTTAATTAATGACATTGGCGGGCTACTAGGCGACCAAGCCTTTACTAGAACAGACCGGATAATGCAGGACGCAGCCAAGAGCCTTGAAGATTGGGGGCAACAGGCAGCGCAAGGGCCAGCAGTTGCCCCAGCGCCAGAAGCTCCGCCGCCTTTAAATGTGGGCGATTATGTAGAGCCACCACAGGCCGGAGCACCTACAGGCGGTGGCGGTGGCAAAAGCACCTTGGCAGATATCTCGCCACCATTAGGAGGTGCAATAGAAACCCTAGACCGTATCACTACGCCGCCGAGTATCGATTGGAATTGGCGTCCGGTTTTGACCGGGGCTATGGAGGGCGTCGGGAAAGCTTCGGAATGGATCAGCCCACGGTGGCGACCTTTTGAGGGGCTTCGCGGGGCTTTTGAAAGTGGTGTCGGTTCGATAGGCACACCGGAGGGTAGGCCAATAGATACCGGGGCTTTGGGCGAGCTTGGCAGAGCTGCCGAAGAACAGGCTAGGGGCACGCCTATTGTTGGAGATATAATACGGGAAGGTGAGAATTTGTTTCCTTCCACAATGGAAGGCTTTGCCAAAGAGTATGAGCGAAGCGGGCTCAAGAATCTTTTTAGGAGATAGATAATGGTTGAACCATTAACCATGGCAATTGCGATAGGGGCCGGCGCTCAGATTCTATCAGGGCTTGCACAGGCTTATATGGAACATAAGGCGCAAGGTGCCAGAGCTGAAGAGTTAGCCAAAATAAAGGCAGCTTTTGACGCTGTAAAACCTCCAAATTTTGATCTTGAGGTCTACGACGACCCGGCGATGATTTACCAAATGGGAAGCTTGCCGGAGTTTGAAACGCAAATGCGACCCGAAGAAATGATTCGACAAGTTGGTATGTATGAGCCAACTTTGCCCGCCTATGTAGAAATGGCAGCGCCTCAAATCGGTATGCCTACAGCCTATGGGGAAATGGGACGCGAGGCCGAGCTAGACGCCTTAAGACGTTTTCAAGAGGTTGCAAAATCTGGCTATGACCCAATTTTGGCGCAAAAGCTCGCTGATATAGAGGCCAAGCGCGAAGCCGACGCAATGTCCATGCGAGAGGGTGCTTTACAAGCTTTTCAAAGGCGCGGGGCGCTTGATTCAGGAATGCAACTAGCAGCAGAGCTTGCGGGTGGCGAGTCGGCAATGATGGGGGACGCGGCAGCGGCACGGGCGGCAGCCGCCGAGCAATATCGAAACCAAATGAGGGCAGCGGAGACAGCGGGCACCATGGGGCGTGGCCTACGCTCCGCAGATATCCGCGAACAACAAGACATCGCGAACGTGTGGAATAAGTACAACCAATTAAGCTCAAAAAGATATCAAGACTATTTAAACTCTGTTGCTCAAGCACAATCCGAGGGCGACCGATACAACTTAGGCGAGAGTCAGAGAATACACGAAGCGCAGGCGGGCCAACAATACCGAAACCGAATAGAAGCTAACCAAACTGCAGAATGGTTATATAAGCAGGGACGCCAAGAGGAAGCAAACAGGCTCAAGAATACTTGGGACCGGGTAGAAGCTGGCCAAGCAGGGGCGCAACAAGAATACGACAACATAATTAATCAGCTTAAAGCTTCTTTTGGCATGGAAGGCACCGTACAGGGTGCTAACATCGACCAATCGAGAGCATTACAGCGCGGAGTCGGTGCGGTAGGTGATGCGGTAACACAAGGCGCTATGTACTACGGAGCAACTGCCAAGCCAAGCGATACGGCAAAGCCTCCTACATATTCCCCGCAATCAACACCGACTCAACAACAGCCGACAGATCCTTGGTTCTTTGATGATTCAGAGGAGGAGTATTATGCCTAGTGTAGATTTAAACGAGCTTAGAAGGATACAAACAGCTCTAAAAGGTATGCGCTCCAGATCAACAGAGGACCGAAACAAGGTGCTTTTAGATGACCAGATCAAGGCAGCCTTACGAGCACAGGCAGAAAAAGAGCTAGACCCAACACTTGACGCAAGGCGACGTGCTGCGCTTGGAGCCGCCGCCGACCGGCAAAGAGGATATGGGCTTTTGTCTGGGCTTTCGCAAACCCAATGGGGCGGAGTAAAGCCGAGCGGGGGCGTGCCTAGAATGGTTGAGCATATGACAGAAGCGGATAAGCTCGACATAAAAGCACTTGACCCTGTAGACAGCAAAATGACCAAAATCGCAAATATCTTGCAAAAAGTTAGACAGTACAACAAACCGGAAAAAGAAGAAGATTATATAAAGCAGTCGATTGACTTATACAAATCTGGACTAGAGAAAGATAAAAAAGATAAAGAAAAAACTACTCTTGATTTCACACAAAAAAAGAAAGCTCAAGATGATTTAAGAAAGGAAATAAAAGGAGATCAAGATTACAAAGCATTTAGCAAGGTAGACAAAAAAGCTCGTGGGGTCATAGTTTCATTAAGTAAGCCGGGGCCGCTTTCTGATGTTGCTAGCGTCTTTGGTTTTATGACTTTGTTAGATCCAGATTCGGTTGTAAGAGAATCAGAGGTCAGACTATTTGGAGAGGCAGCCGGTTTTATAGATCAAATGCTTTTGCTGCGCGATAAAATCCAAGGCCAAGCTATGATTACTGACGGGCAGAGAAGAGAGCTTTTGTATCTCATTCCAAAGTTGCACGCTATCTACCAAGACGCCTACAACACCAAGACAAAAACATATCGAAAAAATGCTGATTTTTATGGGCTCGATTGGGACATGATCGACATGGGACTAGGCAACAAACCTCTCGATATTCCCACAATTGGTGCATCGGCAAAAGAAGGACACACATTTTTATATGACCCGAAGACGGGGATTAAGTTTGAGGTGCCTAACGGAAAGGTTGAATTTTTCTTAAAGGAAGGTGCGGTAAGAGAAAGGCCGGATAATGCCCGATGACATAAATGACCTAGAAAAAAAATTCAAAGAAGCTGGTATAGAGCCCTACCAAGAGGAAGCGCTTTCCCCGCAGTCTAAAACGCCTCTACAATACTCATTTGAAAGAGAGGGCATTTCCCCTTTTGATGACCCGTACAGCAAGGCTTCGAGTGCGGTTCGTGGTTTTTTTGAAACGCCAGCAGAGTCGCAAGCCGTAACGGTGCCCGAACGGATGGCTATTCAAAATATCATTCACGACAGACCCGACTTGCAAGAAAAATACTTGAAGGAAAAAGGCTACGAAACGCAGCGCGACGTTCACGGGCGAGTGTGGGCCAGAAAACTTGGGCAAGATTGGGGCGTCGTTGATCCTGCAGGATTTGATATTCAAGATGTTACCGACGTGCTGGGCGAAACAATAGAGATGGTTGCCGGCGGTTTAGGAACGGCAGCAGCGGGACCGCTTGGGATGGCAGCAGCGGGGACAGCGGCAGGTGCCGGAGTCGAAGCCGCTAGACAGGGGCTTGGTGTAGCTTTAGGCATGAGGCCAGAAGTTGAGCCCGAAAAGATTGCAGAGAGTGGCTTTTATGGTGGTTTAGGTGGACTTGGTGGGGGCGTGCTTGCCAAAACTGCAGGAAGGGCAACAAAGCCGTTCACACCCGAATTAAAATCTGCCGAAGAAATAGCAGGCATAAAAGAAGCCGCAGAGTCTATGGGCACCAAGCCAATTGCTTCTCAGCTTTTCAAAGACCCGGCAATTGCTAGACGAGAGCAAATACTAACACAAGCGGGCGGCACCCTAGGGGGGATGCGCACCCGTGCCAAAGTAGATGCGGCGGCAAAAAATGCAGACGAAGAGTTAAAGGCGCTATTCCAAGATGCGCTAGATTTAAAACCGGGCGAGGTAGCGGCAAGAGTACACACCGAGGTTAGTGACAACCTCCGACCGCAGCTAGCTTTTGCTGAAGAGATTTATGAGAGATATACGGATGTCATGCCGGAAATCCCTGTAAATATGCTTGAGCTAGAAGATACTTTGGGGCTTATGATGGAAGATCAAATAGGCTCGGAAGCGGCAGAAAAAGCCATAAGAACACAAGCTCAATACCTCAAAAAGATTACAAATTTAAAACAGCTAAATAATTACCGAAAGACGATACGAGACAAAGCCGAAAACATGCTCACAATTGACCCCGGAGAACGGCATGTTTTGCGACAGATTTACAAAAACGCAAATAATATAAGACGCAATACTCTTAAGCAGTACGCAAGCACCCTGCCCGGCGGCGAGGAGATGGTAAAAGAGCTTGCTGAGGCAGACGCAGCATACGCCGAGACAGCCCGGAGGGTGCGCACATCGGTACTTGCTCCGAAGGCTAAAACAAAGCTCTCACCCGGCGCGGCGGTGGATCAAGCTTTTGAGGGAAACCCTATAGCCGCTATGAATAGGATGTTTCAAGCTGGAAATTACAAGCGATTAAAACGAGTGCAGCAAGATTTTCCAGAAGCTTTTGACGTTTTTAGAAGGGCAAAACTTGGGGAAATGGAAGCGAGAGCTTCTAAAGATGCGCTTATGTCTCCGCAAGCTGTCATTAGAATTTTTGAAAAAATGGGCGACGTTGAAAAAGATTTAATCTTAGGCAAATACGCCAAGCAAAAAATTGAATTTATGAAAACCTATTACGATTCATTCCACAGGATTTACAATCCATCGGGAACGGCGGGCTCTATTCGACAGGCGCAAATGTGGAACCCATGGCACCAACTCTCGCGCATAGGTGACTCGCTTTTTTTAAAAGCTATGACTAACCCGGCAATTCGCAATAAATTATTGCGCAACATTTTTGGCGGCGGGACAGCTTACGAAGTGACAAAGCAGCCTTTCGAGGAAGTAGACGCCTACAGTGGCGCGAAAGCTGGCGCGCAAGATATAATGCGTAAAATAGGCGAATACATTAAGAATAACCCATATATAATGGGAAGATAGGAGTCACTAAATGTCTAAAGAAATCACGCTCATAACTGCCACCGATGCAAGTGGTGATGTTACAAGCAATAGCTGGGATCTTGTGGACCTTGACCGTTTCTCGGTGCAGGTAAATTTTACGGGATCGGATCTTGTGGGCACGCTTACGCTGGAAGCATCCAACGATGATACAAACTTCATAACTGTTACCGATTCAAGCCAAGCCGTAAGTGCTTCCACCGATCACCTTTACGATGTAACTGCCGGTTATAGATATGTGCGGTTATTTTGGGACTATACAAGCGGAAGCGGAAATATTTCTGCAAAAGTATTGGTAAAAGAGCCGAAGCAACAACAGTAAGGGGCAATCATGGCGGGCACTTATTTAGCAGTAGGACCGGCAGTTGGCGGCGGTGGTGGCGGCGGCGGTGGTAGCATTTATTGGAAAGATGGTGCAGCCAACTTTGCATCGCTTCCGACTGGCGGCGCAGACGGAGAAGTGCGGATAGCAATTGATACAGGGATTGCTTATCGCTGGAATACTTCTGCCTGGGTACTTTTAAAGGATGCTATTGCGCCAGCGGCGGCGGCAGATACCGATTCTTTAGACCTTTCAATTGACGGATCGGGCACACTTACCGCCGATCTTAGGTTATCAGGTGTTGCAGCTAGCGCGGATCATATCAAAGCAGTTAGCACCGTGCAGGTTGGGGGCGATCCGGGGTTGCACGTCGAAACGCCACAGGCGACAGCGGCGCAGACGGGGGCGATTGTTGCGCAGTTAACAACTGCAGCAGATTTTTTGCGCGGTGACGGCACCTTTACAGCTCTAAACACCGACTCCATGGCTACCGTAAACACGGCGGCAGCTAGCGGCAAGCTAGGCGAATTGGTAAGTGCCGAGCAAGGCAGCTTGACAGCAACAGGTGTGGGAGCTTCGGGCGTTTTTGGCAACGCCGTTTCTCTTTCTCTCGGCGCGGGTACTTGGTTGTTGCAAGGGCAGGCGACACTTTCCGAAAACGGGGCCAATTTAACAACAGGACTAGAAATTGGCATTTCCGATGCGGCAAATGGCTCGACATTATCGACACATGATATTGCCATTGCACCTTATTTGGTTTCCTCAACTTCCGATGCTAGGGTGTTTGTAGCACATGAGCCTATTTCACAGGCTTCTACTACAACTTGGTACTTAAACACTAAGTTTACATACACTTCTGGCGCACCACAGCACATGGGGAAACTATGGGCAATCAGGATACGCTAAGATTGATTGAAAGGCCGGTGCTCGATTTAGACGGGCAGCCGGTCATGGAATCCGAAGACAATCCACTAACCATAACCGAGGCGGCGGTAAGAGCTTTGCTTTCTGCCAACGTGATTATGGAGAGCGTGGACAAAGCGAGGCGGTTTTATCTGGCGCAGAAGATAAAGCGGGCGTGGCCGGAGGATTTGAGCCGCCAAGATAGAGACATTATTTATAGTGCGGTGGAATGTATGTTTCCGCCGTTAATTGCAGGCCGTGTACATGAGGTGCTATATGCCGGGGACAATGAAGACATTGGGTAGACAGGGTGCCGCGTCGATGGGTGACAGTATAGAGCTTGATTTAGCATATTTAGCAGAAAGTATTTACGCGGTGCGGGATGCTATCGAGTCGGCAGAAATGAGCCCAATTATCAAACTCCCAGAGCCTAAAATAACATTCCCGTCGCCAGAGGTGCAGATAAACGTGCCAGAAGTTCCGCCAACTCCGGTTGAAGTAAATATGCCTCCAATTGTTATGGACCCGCCAAAATATGACCTGACAAGGCCGGCTATTATCGCGGGCGTATTAGTACCCGTATTAAATTTTGTGCTAGAATTAGGACTCGAACTACTTAAGGGGTTTTAAAATGGACCACAAATATGAGTTAAAGGGGCGATGTGCCCGTGTTGAGGTTTCACACGACGAAGAACACGTAAGAGCGGGCGCTTTTGTTGAAATAGATTTTATTGATTTGGCTAGAAAGTACGCCGAAAAGAGTGATAACACGGTAGATGATTACCTTGTTGGGCTTCTTGAAGCAGCAATCCCAGCGGAGCCGGCGGAGTGACGCCAATTTTAAAATGGGCTCTAAAGCTGGTAATTAATGCCGCTTTGGAGCTTATTTTTGAGAAAGTGGGCAATGAGGTTAGCAGAAACCGAGCCCGCAAAGCACAAGACGAAGCCATTTCTGAGCTAATAAAGAATCACGTAAAAGCTGAAACTCCCAAGGAACGAAAAAAGGCGCTACTCGATTTAATTCGTGGGAGTTTTTGAATGCGTATTACAATTTTGATGTTTCTTTTGGGTTGTCAGGTATTACCCGAAAGGCCAGAGGGTGAAATGTGTGCGGTTAATCTGGCTGAAGAAATTTTGCTTTGTTGCCCCATAGAATCCGTGAGTGAAAGCGGAGAGGTGAGCTTAGAAGAAGAAAAATGTAGAATTAAGCCTTTTGTCGAGATCGACAAACACATATGTTTTGATCCTGACACCTGGGGTAATGTTGCTCTTTACATTAGGCAACTCAAATGGTTAGCTTCTAAAAAACTAGAACAATGCAGTGAATTGACAGACATATGATTGATAAAATTATAGCTTTGCTTGAGGAGCTTCTAGCTTACTTCAAGGCGCAAAAAGAGATTATACCGTGCGGTAAGTCAGACGAGCCAAGGCACCCCGACTACCGATGGGAAGAAACCAACAATTTCTCATACCGTAACGGCGTCAAGATTACTGGCATTGTTTTGCACATCATGGAAGGCACCTACGAGGGTACTATTTCTTGGTTCAAAAACAGAGATTCGAGAGTATCCGCGCACTATTGCATTTCCAAAAATGGAGATCTTTGCATGATGGTGCTACCAGCGAATAAAGCTTGGCACGCATACGGCCACAACAACAACACGATTGGGATTGAAATAGAGGGCAAGGGCGAAGACGAGCTAACAGAGCTGCAGGAGAAAAAACTTGTGGAGCTTTGCACCTACCTTATGCACGAGTATGGGATACCAGCGAAAAACATTACAGGGCATCGGTTTACAGCCAAGAATAGGGGCCGGACAGAATGCCCGGCAAACCTATTTGGCCAGCGCTCAGAAAAAGCGCTTAGGGATTGGGTGTGGCGGAAGCTCGGTTAAGCTCTCGGATCAAGTCGTCGGTGAGCTCGACCGCAGCGCCTACAGTTTTACGCCACAGCTCCGCACACTCTTGTCTGTTGCATTGCATCGAAGCTTCTTTAATCATGGGCACATCGGCGGCTAGTATCTGGGCTGCCATAATGCCTCTTGTGTTGTCGTCTATGTCTGCTCTACCTTGGTTCATTTTTTCAAATGGGTGCATTTTTTAACCTCCTCTCTTTCTTTAAATTGCTCTAATGTTTCTTCTAACGCTTTGATCTTAAGAGCCAGCGCAGCAAAAATAGCATTATCGTCTGGGAGATTGTTGCCGCTTATTACCCAATACTCTTTTTCTATTTTTTCAG
>Ga0070749_10002715_pt1 | contig 11849 bp, 15 predicted proteins | sample VirMetDEL_Nov_18_FD_75180 | JGI IMG/M metagenome (GOLD analysis project Ga0070749, IMG submission 75180) | Aqueous microbial communities from the Delaware River and Bay under freshwater to marine salinity gradient to study organic matter... | ecosystem: Environmental > Aquatic > Marine >...
ACAAAAAAAACATAGAAGAAGTAAAGAAAGGATTAAATGAAGCAAAAACAAGAATAATTAAAGAAGCAAAACCAGTAAAAGGTAAATCAGATTTGGAGAAGATCGCATTTAGTGCCTACAACAATAAAGAAATTGCAAAAATAGTTGCAGAAGTTGTACATAAAGTAGGAGAAAAAGGAATTATTCATATTGAAGATAGCACAGAACTTTCTACCACTTATGAAATAGCATCAGGATATGAATTACAATCAGGGTACATATCTCCACACTTTACCAACAGAGGAGATACAGTATTTTTAGATAAACCATATGTAGTTATTTATAATGATAATTTACAAAGTGTACAACAAATTATGCCTATCCTTGAACTTATTATGAAATCACCCAAACGAGAGTTTGTTATATTTGCAGATAGTTTTAGTGATCAAGTATTAAGTCTTGTTGCTATGAACAAAATAAATAAGGTGTTCTCCCCTTTACTTGTAAACAATGCAGGGTTTGGAGAAGAAAAATATGAAACTTTACAAAAAATCGCAACACTTACAAATGCGACAATACACGATCCTAAGCTCGGTATTATTAAAAAAGAAGATTTTGGAATAGCAAATAGTATATTATCAACAAAATCAAAAACATCTATTATTGGTACAGAGGTATTAGAAGAGGGTAAATCAGCAGTTATAAAAGTTGGTGGTATGACAAAAAATGAACAATATACAGTTAGAGAGAAAATAGAAGATGCAGTAGGCGCTACTAAAATCGCACTATCCTCTGATTATGGTATAATAGAGGGAGGAGGAATTACTTATAAGAAACTAAACACGTCATCTCCTATTCTTAATAAGGCACTTAAAAAACCAAGAGAGGTACTGGAGAATAATGGCAAGGAATTTCTCAAACAAGTATATGACACAGCAGAATCACTTATTGCATCACTTGAAACAGCAGTAAGTATTGCGTGTGGACTTGCAGAAATAGGGAGAATCGCAGTTGTTAAAAGAGAACAAAATAAATAATATGTCAATATATGGGGCAAACTGATAAACAAGTACCAAAACAACTACAACCTTATACTTGGAAGAAGGGGCAATCAGGTAATTTGAAAGGCAGACCAAAAGGGAAAACCTTAAAGGAATTTGCAAGAGAGTATTTGGAAAGTCTACCTGATGATGAAAAGATAGATTATCTTGCATCTATTGATCCTCGTATTGTTTGGGAGATGGCAGAAGGTAAAGCAAAACAAGATGTAGAAGCAAAGATAGAAGGAAACTTTACAATAGAAATTTCTAAAGAAATAGCAGAAAAAAATGGTATTACACCAAGCTCAAAAACAAATAGCTAATGACACCCATAGATTCAGAGTGGTAAACTGTGGTAGACAGTTTGGTAAGACTACTTTATCTGTAGAGGAGATCAAAGGAGTTGCTTTATCCAAGAACGCTAACATTGTATATATAGCACCAACTATTCAACAGGCACGAGATATTGCTTGGGTTATGCTTAGAAACGAATTGAAAGCAATCACTATTAAAGCAAAAGAAGCACCTAGTTTAGAGATTGAAGTGCATAATCTAGTAGGAGGTACATCAATTATTAAGTTGAGAGGGTGGGAAGCAGTTGAAACTCTACGAGGACAACAGTTTGATTTGATAATACTAGACGAGGTGGCATCTATGAGAAACTTCTGGCTTAATTGGCAAGAGGTGCTTATCCCTACACTTACATTTAGACGAGGACAAGCTATGTTCATCTCTACGCCTAAAGGGTTTAACCATTTCTACGATCTATATAATTTTGAAACAAAAGACCCAGACTTTAAGTCATTTAACTTTTCATCATATGATAACCCTTTCTTAGATAGAGAAGAACTAGAGAATACAAGAAGTAAATCAACAGAGGATAGATTTGCTCAAGAATATATGGCAGACTTTAGAAAGCAAGAAGGTCTAGTATACAAAGAGTTTCAAAGAAGCTTTCACACTTTCAAAGAATTACCAAATAGAGTATTTGTTAAAACATTTGGAGGACACGACTTTGGTACTCACAATCCTTGTGCATCTATTACTATTAAAAAGGATAATGATAGCAACTTCTATGTTATAGATGAATTTTACAAGAGGGGGCTTACAGATGCAGAGCAAGCAGACTATGTGGCAAACCTAAAATGGGACGAGTGTTACCCAGACCCTGAAAGTGCTTCAGGTATATTGGAATTTAAAAAGCGAGGTATCAATGTGAGAGAGGTTATTAAAAATAAGGATTCTGTTCGTAATGGAATCAATGTGGTAAAGGAATTATTTAAGACAGGTAGGTTAAAGATACACGAATCTTGTACTAACCTTATTTATGAATTAGAAACATACGCTTACCCAGAGAAAAGACAAGATAGAAACGAGGAGGAGAACCCTATTAAAGAAAATGATCACGCACTTGATGCTTTAAGATACGCTTTATCTATGCACAATACCCAGAGAGATTTGCCACCTGTGTACAGAAGGCAAGTAGAAAGAAAAAATCCAGCACGATAATTTGTACACAATTTACTAAAAATGTTATAATTTTAATATGCCAAGAAAAGCTACAGTAAAAAAAGCAACAAAGAAAGTTGCGAAAAAGAAATCAACATTATCAGATGACAAACCTGTTTATAAACTTACCATTGTTGTTGGGGGACAAACCTTAACAGGTGAGGGAGAAACAGCATTATTAGCATTAAGATCAATTACACCACCAGTAAAGATATTTACTAAGGCAGATATTGAACTCGTTTATGGGGATAAGAGGACATTTGAAACTTGGCAACCAGCTAGAGTAAAGCGACTATTCTACCCACTTGCACAAAATATCTTGTCTAAACAACTTGAATACTTACTACGATGAAACCAGAGTATGCCATTATTACACAAAGAGTGGTAGGTGATTCAAAAATTGTTGAAGTAGACACGAAAAAAGCAAAGTATCAAGGAATATCGTGGAGAACAATGGGGGATTTTGGAAAGAGAAAGTTTGAAAACTTATTAGTGCTAGAACAAAAAGAAAAGACTAAAATCATATATGTTTAAACCTTTAAATAACAGAATACTGGTAAAACCAGATGAAATAGCCAAAGAAACAGAAAGTGGTATTTTACTTGGGGATTCAAATGAAAAGCCAGTACGAGGAGAAGTTATTGTTGGGAATGACATTGTGAAAAAGGGAGATAATATTTTCTTTTCAAAGTTTGGGTTTGATGAAGTAAACATAGATGGAGATATTTATTATGTGGTAGCAGAGCATAACATATTAGGAATACTATAATGAACGAAGATAACAACATATTTAACTATATTATCACTCAAGAAGCTAATTATAAGCAACCTATTCCTATAAATGATGTATGGAATTGGTCTATGAGAGATCATATCAAGACGAGTGATTTGTATATGAACTCTCAATTACTTACTGGGAAAAACGATTTTAAACCAGTTAAGAACATCACACGTCCTATTCTTAATCTACAACACAGAACAGAGGACTTGGAACTTAAAGATGTACAAATCTATGTAGATAACCCAGATAAGTACCACCTTTCATTCCTTGTTAAGAAGTATCACGATGATGTGTTTGTCCAAGAAAATGATTTGGACACTTATTTTGATGAACTTAATGTATCACGAATAGATTTTGGTGGAGGACTTTCAAAGAAGTTAAGTAAAGCATCGCCTGAAGTTGTCCCCCTACAATCAATCGCCTTTTGTGATCAGACAGATATTCTTTCTGGTCCATTTGGTATTAGACACTATTATTCACCAGATCAACTTATGGAGATGGCAAAAGTTGGCTGGGGAGATGAGAAAAATGGGGCAACAATATCACTCAAAGACCTTATCTCGTTATCTCGTCCAGAGAAAAAAGATGATAACACAAACAATCAAACAGCAAAGACAACAGGTAGATACATTGAAATCTTTGAAGTACACGGAAATTTACCAAAGAAATTTGCAAATCCGTATGATGATTCAGGAGAATACCAAACACAAATCTTCATTGTTGCGTTCTACCAAAAGAAAGATAGCTTAGAAAAGCAAGGAGTTATTCTATATACAAAACCAGAGCCAGTATTACCATTTAAATTTGTTAAAAGAGATCCTGTATATGGTAGAGCTTTAGGTTTCGGAGGTGCAGAAGAACTATTTGAAGCTCAAGTGTGGGTAAACTACGATATGATTCGTATGCAAGCTATGCTTGATGCAGCATCAGTTACGATTCTTAAGGCAATCGGTCCTAATAGTGGTAAAGTATCAGGACAAAAGCTCACAGACCTTGAAAATCTTGAAATCCTAGACTTGGGAGATGGTGGAGATCTTGGGCAAGTAGATACATTCCCTAGAAATATGGCTTTGTTTGATAATTCAGTAGCACAATGGGAAGCACACGCACAACAAATTGGTGCTGCGAATGATTCACTTATGGGTAATAATCCATCATCAGGTACACCATTTAAGTTGCAAGAACTTGTAACATCAGAAGCACGAGGGCTACACGAATACAGACGAGGACAATTTGCAAAACATATTGAAGAAATCTACAAAGATTGGATTATCCCACATATTCAAAAGAAAATTACAGAAGGCGCTAAGTTTTTGTCAGAACTATCACTTGATGAACTTCAATTTGTGGCAGAAAGAGTTGCAATAAATGAAGCCAACAAAACTATCAAGGAAATGGTACTTGCAGGAGAAGAAATAACACCAGATATTCAACAAACTGTAATGGATATGAAGATGCAAGAGTTTAAAAAGAAGGGGAACAAGCACTTTATTGAGATTCTTAAAGGAGAATTTAAAGATACTCCTCTTGCAGTTAAAGTATCAGTAAAAGGTAAATCTAAAGACCTTTCATCACGAACAGATAAATTGGTAAATATATTTAGACAAATAGTTGCAAACCCAGCAGTTCTCACACTCCCACCTATTGCTAAAATATTCAATGATATTCTTGAATCTTCAGGACTAGATCCTGCAGACTTTTCAGGGCTTACACAGGAACAAGTGGCGCAGGCAACACAACCACAAGCACCTGTACCTGCTCCTGAATTAACACCAACAGCATAATATGCAAGATAAAGAATTATTTAAAATAATAGCAGATAATAAAAATCTTTTTGATCTACTCAAATATACTTTACTTTCAAAATTTGATATAATTATATCAGTAGACACGAGAGATGATTTGGTTTTAGGACAAATGCTTAGAGCAAGTTTAACAGGTAAAGAAAAAGTGGAGGAAGTATTCAGGGAAATAGAAAGATATAAAACTAGACCTGAATCAACAAAAATTAACCAAGCAAGATAAAATGGATAAAAATAAATACAAAAACATATCAGCAAGTGCATTAGTTAAAACAGGAGCAGGAAAAGTAGTAGGCGTTGTTATTGGATCTCACACAAACGGAACACTTAAACTATGGGATAACACATCAGGAGCTACAACTGTTCTTGTTAATACAATGACATTTGCAGCAGGAGAGAGATTTATTCCTCTTTACGATGCTGTATTCAATACAGGTCTTTATGCAACAATAGGAGGGACAGCAGATATTACTATTATTTACAAATAGTATTTGGGTTATTCTACCGACAAAAAGGAAAACTTATTAAAATTATTCTTTAAATTAAAGAAAACCAATAAAACATATCATTATGGATAATGAAACACAAAACGATTCTGTAGAACTTGAATTAGAAAACAACGAAGCAGAATTAGATCTTGACCAAGAAGATACTGAGGAAGAAAAAATTACTTTGACAAAGTCAGAGTGGGAGAAACTTCAACAAACTCAAGGATCACTTAAAAGGCAAGTCAAAGAATTACGAAAACAAACCGAACCTAAAAGTTCATCACAAAAACAAGGCGAAATATTGAGCAACTCTGATCTAAACTATTTAGATCTCAAAGGTGTAGCCGAGCCAGAAGATGTAAAAGTCATTGAAAACTTTATGAGAAGTACAGGTAAAACTGCACGAGAAGCTTTCAGAGATGAGTATGTTACTTCTAAGCTTGCAGCTAATAAGACAGCCAGAGAAGTTCAAGAAGCTATGCCAAGTGGTACAAAACGAGGTGGCAACACAGGAAATGACCTACAAGCTGCTATCGCTAAATTTGAAGCAACAGGACAGCTACCAACAGACTTTGCATTAAAGTCAGAAGTAGTGAACGCTATTGTGAACAAAGGTAGAAATAATAAACCAAACTGGCAATTATAGTTTCATTTTCGCTTATTATCAAAATATAAGCATTAACAATGGCAAACACAATTATTTATCAAGCATTGTGGGAAAATAAACTAGCACAACGACTAGATAAACCACAAAACTGGAAAGAAGTAAACGATGTAGTATATACAGATACACAAACATATAACTTTCCATTAGTATCAACATCAAACGAGCCAGCAGTTGCAACACTTACAAACACAGCTGCAGGACGATCAACACTTTCAAATGTTATTCCTTTCATTGATGTTACAGAAACAAACCAAACTCTATCAATCGTAACAGCTGAAATTGATTCAGTATATATTGACTATGCTGACCAAGCTCAATCAAATTACGCAAAGATTGCAGAAATGGGTACATTACTTGGAAAGAAAATTGGAGAACGAGCAGAAGCTATTGGACTTGGAAACCACGCATCTTGGACAAATATCGGAGATACAGGTGGTGGAGCAGTAGGTCTTTCAACAACAGCACTTACAGTTTCAGCATCAAATGTTGACGATATTGTACGAGGAGTTATTGAACAAGTTTATACAGCTAACGGATTCAACCTTTACAAAGAAAATGGAGGATTCGTAGTATGGCGACCAGCAGATTGGACATTTATGACCCAATTTATGCAAGCTAACGGATTCAATACAGCTGATATGTCCCTTAAAGATGGATCTTCTATTGGAGTAGACTATCTTGGACTTTACCACTATGTGTCAACTGCTCACGCATCAGGACACTTAATGGCAGGAGTAAGAGGAGTACAAAAATTCGGTATTCTTAAATCAACTTATGGACGAACTTATGTAAATGAAATGCCAGCTTCTTCAACAGCAGGATCACTTTCAGGTACACAAATTCACACACGATTAGACTATGGACTATTAGTACCAACTAACTTACTTCCAGTAGTATACGATGTGAACGTTGCCTAATTATTAACTAACATATAATCATTATGGCAATTCCAAATGGATTTAACCCAACAGTAGATGCTCTTACAGTAATAGGTGCTACTACAGGTATAAAAAAGACGGCAGTAGTTACAACAAGTGATACTGACACTCTGACAGCTCAAGAATCAGGATCAGTTATTATCGCAACTAAATCTTCTGCAACACAAACCTTTACCTTGCCTTCAGCAGCTACAGGAGGAGTTATCTTTACCTTTGTTTGTGGACACGCTTCTGGTGAAATATTGATTAACCCTATCGCAGGGCAAACAATACAAACCAAAGCTACTGGTGATGGTGGGGCATTAGTTGCACCAGCAGCAGGAACAGGTATTAAAAACACAGCAGCGACTAATGTGATTGGAGATCACGTAACTCTCGTTTCTAACGGAGTAACTGGGTGGTACACAATAGGTCAATCTGGTATCTGGGCTTCACAATAAAAGTTTGTTTCTATACTTTGCCCTTTTATCAGGAGGGCAAAGATATGGAAAAAAACAAAGAAAAACCAAAAGTAATAATTGCAGTACCTTGTTCTGATTCAATGGCTATGAAAGCTATGACAGCACACGCTATTGGGTGTACTATTTTAGGCGCACCAGATCTTGTAAAAGATTTTATTCTTAGAATTTCTTGCGATATTGTGTCATCAAGAACTTGGCTTGTGAATGAAGCAATTAAGAACGGAGGAACGCATATATTATTTGTTGATTCAGATATGCACTTCCCTATGAGTACTCTCCACAAACTTCTTGCACACGAAAAAGAGATTGTGGCTTGTGAGTATAATAAGCGAAAGTTTCCTCTTGAAGGCACATTTAAGCCAATGGGGGAGAGAAAGGAAGATGAACTGTATGAAGCAAACTATGCAGGAATGGGGTGTATGTTGATAGATTTATCTATCTTTAAAGACCCTAAATTTGGTGTAGGGCAAGATGGGGCAAAAAATGCTTGGTTTAACTTTGGGAGAGATTCACAGGGAAACTTGGCGATGGGGGAGGACGCTTGGTTTTCAAATGTGGCGAGAGATGCAGGGTATAAGACTTGGATTGACCCAACAATCAAAGTTAATCATATTGGGGAATATTGGTATTAAATAAAATTATATGGCATTAACATTTTCAGATACAACAAACTTAACAGGAATCGTACAGCAAGTACGAGATTTAATGAGAGTTGATTCAACTCAATGGAGTACTACAAAAATAGCAAATTCTTGCAACAACTGGAAGGATAACCTTACAGGATATGCTATTGGAGCAGACAAGAGATTTCAATGGGATAACACAAACCATACAAAGTTACCTGAAGGTACTACTGAGCTGACACAGGACCAAACAGATTATTCATTCCTTACAGACGAACAGGGAAATGCGATCATCACACTTACAGGTGTTTCTGTGCTTCAAAATGTATCTTATATACCACTTTTGCCAGTAGATAGAAATGACCAAAGTGAAGATTCAGCACATTTTGGTACTACACGAGGTGTGATTACAAAATATGATAAGATAGCAGATAATATTATTAGATTAGATGCCAAACCAGAAACGACAGTAGCTTCAGGGCTTAAATTCTTCTTCCAAAGAACCTCTCCTTATTTCACAGCAGATGACACAACAGAAACAACAGGGTTCTCTCCTTTACTTGATAGGGGATTTATTATCGCAGCAGCGTATGATGGTGCTTTGGCACTAGGTTTACCAAACCTACAGGCGCTATCAGTTGAACTTCAAAAAGAAGAAAAGAAAATGATCCAATACTTTGAAGATAGAAACCAAGATGAACAAGGTATATTAAGAGCAATAAGAATAAATTTCAGATAATATGGCAATCTCAAATACTTCAAAACCAACAACAACACTCTCAAACATTTCAAAAGTGTCTATTGGTGAAACTTGGGGGAGTATTACAACAACTTGGGCTAGTGAAACTAGAACTTGGCAAGAAGTATCACAACTTATAGATAATATATCAAGAATTACATCAAGTATTACAAATACAAGTAAACCAGCATAATATGGCAACAATAACAACAATACAATCAACAGATTTAATAACAGATAGTCGTGCAGATATAAACGACAACTTTGCTAACCTTAATAGTGATAAGATAGAAACATCTGTTTTAGACACAGATACCACTCTTGCAGCAAATAGTGATAGCAAGATACCTACACAAAAGGCAGTTAAGGCGTATGTAGATGCTGGTGGAAACCCTAATGCTAGTACAACTCAGGCAGGTATTGTTGAAGAAGCAACACAGGCAGAATTAACTGCTGGTACTCAAACAGGTGGTACTGGTGCTAGATTATTCTTAAATCCAGTACACACAGTTTCAACTTCTGCTGGGGCTGGAGATAGTGGTAAGATACCAAGATTAAACTCAAGTGGGGTGCTAGATTCTACTATTACTGGTTCTTCAATTACAAAGTCTTATTCGGTGGTAGAGAATATGGACGGAACAACAACACCAGTAGCAGTTTGTGTTAACGCAGATGGTAAAGTCCAAAAAGCTGAAGCTGATGTTTCTGGTTTAGATAAGTTTATCGGTTTCTGTACTGATAACATCACAACAGCAGAAAGTTCATTTATAAACGGATCTTCTAACACAGGATCAACTACCTTATCTTTTACTGCCAATGCAGGAACAAATAGAGTTGCTTTTATACACGTTGCTCTTACAGGTGCGCCATATACAGCTCCATCAAGTGTTACATACAACGGAAACAACTGCACCTTAATCCAAAACTCAAACAACGGAACAACGAGATTAAGTGCTACATATTACTATGTTCTTGGAACTAATTTAAGTAATGATAGTGCAATCAATATCGTTGTTAATGGTTCTAGTTACACAACAATATCAATTCAAGCAACTTGCTATGGTAATGTTGACCAATCTACCCCTGTTGGGATAAAAGCAGTTAGCTCTGGGAACTCAACTACACCAAATACAACAATAGACCCAACTGCTGTATTTTCAAGAATAATTCAAACAACTTGTGGGTCAGGTACTTCTACTTTAACAGCTAATAGTGGACAGACAGAAAGAGTGAGTACAGGTTTGTATGCAAATGGTTTCTTTGATGTGCAAAATAAAACAGGTGCAAGTACTGGTTATCAAATAACCCAATCAACATCAAACGTGTGGGCTTCTCAGGCATTTGAAGTTGTCGTTTCAACATCACCAACTTCTCTTATCAAATATTCTGGTGTGGTAACTACATCAGGTCTTACGCCAAATGCAAAATATTATTTACAAAATACAGCAGGAACTATTGGGACATCAGCAGGATCAACAACAGTACTGTTAGGAAAAGCCTTATCTTCAACAGAACTGATAATCATACAAAACTAATATGGCAAAAACAGTAGAATTAAAACTAAATAACTTTGCAGGTGGTATAGCAGATTCCTCTCGTCAAGAAAGCAGTTTTGAGTTTCTTATAAGTAAACATTTTGACATTTTTTCAGACCCTAAAAGACTTATCCCTTATCGTTCTCTTGAAGCAGATACAAACGATGGATCAACTGCGACAGGAATGAAACAATATAATGTTAAAGACTTCGTATATGCTTCTAGTTCTGCAAAATTATATGGCTTAGGGCAAACTGGTGCAGGTCTTACTAAGATTGTATATAAAGCAGATGCAACAACAGGTAACTGGACACTCCCTGCTTCATCAGAAGGAGATAGCGCTGTTCAATATGGGTGTTTAGTAGAGTATAAGGACTACCTTTGGGGTTTTCAAGGAACTACAAAAGTGTTTAAATGGGGGCTTTTATCAGGTACACCTGCAATCACTAACGCTGCTGGAACAGTTGGTACAATAACCTCAGTAGCACAAGGAGTTATTGCAAAAGATGACAACCTTTATTTGCCATACAACAACAAACTAGCACGAGTAACATCAGGAGGAACAGTAAATGATGCAGTTCTCACACTCCCAACTAACTTTAAAATCACCTCTATTTGTAACTATGGTAACTATCTTGCAATCGCTTGCGCACCTATTTCAACATACAATGGTGTATCAAAAGTATTTTTATGGAACTTAACATCAACAGATGTGCAAGAAGTGCTTGATTGGGGTGAAGGTGAACTTCGTGTGCTTGAAACTATTGAGGGTATGCTTGTTGGGGTTACAGACCGATATTTAAACAACGCAACTGGAGCAGGTAAAGGTTCTATGATTATTCAGGTATATTCAGGGGGTATACCACAAGTAGTAAAAGAAGTATTTACTTCTGCCCTTACAAACAAATCAATACCCCTTTCAAAAGCTGTTAAAAACAACCGAGTTTTCTTTTCTGCAAAGATTATGACTAATAGTGCAGGTACAGAATATAATGAAGGTATATGGTCTTTTGGTAGAAAGAATGTAAATTATCCATTTACACTTACGCTTGACATTATAGATGAAAATGTAAATACAAATGGTATTCAATCTTTTGGTACAGCAGGTAACTATTTTTTCATCAATCATTCAAACGATGGATCTATTGATAAAACAAACGACAGCGCAGTTTATACTTTCTCATCAATCTATGAAACACTAATTCTTAACTTTGATGATACGGATAAAGATAAGCGAGTAGAAATGGTGCGAGTATCATTTAGAAGGTTATCATCAGGAGAATCTAT
>Ga0070749_10002716_pt1 | contig 11842 bp, 3 predicted proteins | sample VirMetDEL_Nov_18_FD_75180 | JGI IMG/M metagenome (GOLD analysis project Ga0070749, IMG submission 75180) | Aqueous microbial communities from the Delaware River and Bay under freshwater to marine salinity gradient to study organic matter... | ecosystem: Environmental > Aquatic > Marine > Coastal...
ATTTAAAATCTCCAGAAGGATTTAAAAGATTGGTAAATCAGGAGAAAGAGTATTATTTGAGTAAAGGAGAAATTCCTTCTGTAGCAGATGATTTAGCCAACCTTTCAGCTAAAGCTAGAATTAATGAATTAGAAAATACATATAGCTGGAATACTGCTGCAAAAGATTATGGTGAAACTAATGTTTTTGCTGGTAAATCTGAATTAAGTGATTTTTCTAAAGATGAACTGTTGCTAAATAATGCTTATTATAGACAAACATCACCTAACAGTGGATCAACTTTTAGTCCATACTATAAGTCAGATCCTGGTAGTATAGGTATTGGTTATAATGTCGTAGGCGATAAGCCAATTGAAATGCATGAAATAGCTCATGCATTACAAAGAGGTAGAGTTTTACCTATTGATGATGAGCTAAGACAGTTAACTCCTAAAAAGAATTTACCTTCTAATACTCAAAGAGCATATGATTATTTTTCATCTGGAACAGGTGGAAGAGAAGCAAGTGCTTTTGCTAATGAGTTAAGAGAATCCATGTTCCAAAAAGGATTTATTCCTGACTACTATTCACCCATTAGTCAGCAACAAGTACAGAATGCTTATGGGTATTTTAAGACAAACCCCATGGGTGTATATGATCCCAATAATGCAAGGTATCTTAGTAATACAAGAATATTTGATTTTATGGCCCCCACTAAAGCAAATAGTAAATTACTAACAGATATATTAAATAAACTTCCTGCTGCAATACCTGTTGCTGCAGGTGCATCACAATTACAACAACAAAAAAATGGCGGTTGGCTAAATAAATATAATTAACAAAAATGAAAAACAAATTCCTCAAAATGGCTGGTGTAAATACTGAAGAAGAATTCTATCAGATGTATCCTGATGAGGCTTCTTTCTTTGCTGCATTTCCAGAAGCTGTAGAAATGAAAAAAGGCGGTAATGTACCTACTAATCCACAACTCTATTCTAGAGTAAAATCAGAAGCCAAACAAAAGTTTGACCGCTGGCCCAGTGCCTATGGTTCTGCATGGTTAGTTAAGACCTATAAGCAACGTGGTGGTGGATATAAAAAAGCTGGATACGGTATGGAAATGCAAAACGGTGGCATATCACCTATAGCTGCCATGAAGTTAGGTATGTTTGAAGATGCTGTTGATAGTTACACTGGGGTTAATCCTATGCAGACATTTGCGCAAGGAGTAAATGTGATTAATGCTATGCAGCCACAAGAGAGTGAAGCTAACCAATCACAAATTGCTAATGTAGCAATGCAAGCTTTACCTGCGTTAATGGGTATGGCTGAAGGTGGTAAGATGCCTGCGTGGTTAGCAAAGAAAAGATTTGCTGCTGCTGGTAACGAAGATCAATTAGGTAGCTACGGTTATGCAAAACGTGGTGGTAACATCATGATCCCTATGCTGATGCAAGCTGGTGGTGAGCCTGATGGTGAAATGGCATTAGGTCAACTTATGTCTATTGCTGAAAAAGCTGAGAACCTACGCAAGTTCATTCAACAAGATTCTGATCTTGAGCCTTGGGTATCTAGTAAAATCACTATGGCTGATGATTACATAGATGGTATCAGTGATTACATGATGTACGGAAATGATACTGAAGTTGAGGAGGAAGATGACTACACTATGGGTGAGATGGAAGAGATGAAGATGGGTGGCATTCCCCAACGCTACAAAAACATGGGCTTTAATAAAGTTGGTGTTAAAAAGAAATCATCTAGACCAGGTAAGAAGTGGATGGTATTAGCCAAAAAAGGTGACAAGTACAAAGTAGTTCATGGTGGTTATACTGGTATGAAAGACTTTACCCAGCATGGTTCTGAAAAACGCAAAGACAGATTCTGGGATAGAATGGGTGGTAGAGATTCTGCTAAAGCTAAAGATCCATTTAGCCCCTTGTACTGGCACAAACGTTTTGGTACCTGGCAAGAAGGTGGTGCTATTCCCTACATGGATAACATGTATGATACCATGAAGCAGGGTGGTATCTACATCAAACCAGAAAATCGTGGTAAGTTTACAGAACAAGCTCAAGCTGCTGGTATGGGAGTACAAGAGTTTGCACGTAAAGTATTGGCTAACAAGGAAGATTATTCATCTACTACAGTAAAACGTGCTAACTTTGCTAAGAATGCAGCTGGTTGGAAAAAGCAAACTGGTGGTCAAGCTAGCAGAACTAATCCAGTTATTCTTGCACCCACTAGAGCTGAAGATCCTGTTTACAATGCGTGGGCAGAACAACAGCAAGCTGCATTAAGAAGATCCGGAGTAAGTCAAATGCCATCTGCTAACGATATGTATAAGTTCTATACTAAAGAAAAACCTTTAGCTTATCAAGATCAGTATGGTAATTATGTGTTCTCTAATCAAACTACTTTAGGTACACCAGTAGGTGGATCATATACTCAAAGAGTTAATCAAGATACTGGAGTTGTTATGGATCCATCAAGAGCTAGAAATCAAATGATGGATGCTTATTACAACCGTGGTTTACAAATGGGTGGTCAGATTGGCATAGGTGATACTATGGAATTAGACGAGTCAGAAATTCAACGTCTTATGGACATGGGATATGGAGTTTCATATATAGATTAATATGAAGAAAAAGATTAAAATCACAAAGCTTCCAAAAGCTCAAGATGGACGTAATAATGCATCAATGCTTATTGATCCTAGTTATTTTCCTATGTGGAGTATGAATAATACATCTACTCCTTTTGGTTCATTAGATGTTTCTGGTATGCCTATGGGTGAATTAACAACAGGTGATATAACAAGTGGTATGACAGCACTTGGTGATATTAATCAAAAAGGTAACTTTCGTCCTTCAACCAAAAACTTTAATGCTCAAGCTTTATTTGGTCCTGGTAGTATTCCTTCATTTCCTGAACAGCCTATCTCTGTAACGCCTTTGCTTTATGATGAAGATAAGTTTAATGATCCATATGGTCCTTTAACTGAAAGTAGTTACTATGCAAATGTGGCACAACAAAATTTATTAGCTCCTAAAGGAACATATTTTACTGATACTGAAGCATATGCTCCTGGTTACAGACCTAAACAATCAACTACACCAACTAAAACTCAATTAGAAGGTGCTGGTTATGTAGCTCCTTTGTTATTAGCTGGAACAGATGTGTTTGCCAATATTGGTAAAGCAAGAAAGAAAGCTAATGCAAGAGATAATTTCTATACTCAATCACTAGCAGATAACTTATATATGTCTAAACCAGAAGGATACTCTGGTGATAGAGGTGATTATACATTAAACTATGGAACAGGTCTTAACTTTAGACCTGATGAAGCTGTCTATGGACAGTTCGGTAAAGTAGCCCAATATGGTGGTCAAATGAAAAGAAAAATTAAAATTACAGGTTTACCTTCTGCAGCTTACGGAGGTACTCAGAACAAAGTAGCTGTTGATGAATTATATCCAGCAACTGATCTTATCCGCATGAAAAATAGCGGTGCTATGTTTAGCGGAGAAGATATGAATGTACGTCAATACATTCCAGAAGTACCAAGAGAGATTGCTACTGTAGAAGCTGAGCGTGGTGAAACTATTGTTACTCCAGGTACAGATGGTATACCCAACATGTACAAGATTGGTGGTCAACGTCATAGTAATGGTGGTACTCCTATCCAAGCTGGTCAAGGTGACTTTATCTTTTCTGATACTAAGGATATGAAGATTAAAGATCCTGTGTTATTAGAAAGCTTTGGTATGAAATATAAGAAGGGTGGTTATACACCTGCTGATATTTCTAAGAAGTTTAATCTTAATAACCCAGTATTACAAAAAACTTTGAATGATCCTAAAGCAGATCATATTGCAAAAGCTACAGCTGAGCGTATGATGGATAGCAACATTTCTCAGTTGGGTAAATTAGCTTTAATTCAAGAAGGACGTAAAGGATTTCCTCAAGGTCCTCCAAGCATCTCTATGGCTTATATGCAGAAGGTGGGATTAGATCCTGCTATGTTTATGCCTGATGTTATGACTCCCCAAGATGCAACTGTTGCTATGGGTAGAGCTCAATATGGTGGATTAGGTAATATGGGTATTAATGCATTTAGTGGTGCTTCCAATCTTCCTTTAGGATATACACCTCCTAAACCAGCAATTAAAACAGATGCTTTATTTGGAACATCTAGTGCTAATTCTGCTTCTTCTCAACAACCTTTTGTAGTACCGCCTCAGCAAAGACCTGCAAGATCCTATTCTGGTTCTGGTTCTGGTTCTTTATATAAAGATTTCTTTACCTATGACCAAGGTGCCTTATCAGATTTAAGAAGTAGAGACATTAATATTGATCTACCAGAGGTAGGTATTAATATTGATATTACTCCAGGTATGCAAGGAACTAGAGAGTCTGGTACATTTGGTACACAAGACTGGGGATCTGGTGATTACTTTGCAGATTTCAAACGTAGAAACGCTTGGTACTTTGATGAGAATGCTGACTTTGATCCTTCTAGTGCTGAAGATGTTTATGACTTCCAAAATAAATTTAACGATAAGTTATTTAATGAAGCCAAAGCATCTGGTTATACTGATGATGAGGCCCGTGCAGTTGTTACTAAATTAGGCTTTGAAAAAACAGAAATTGGTGACAGAAACCCACGTGGTACAGATAAGAAGTTTGGACAGTATACTTGGTCTAGATCATTACCTAACATTACTCCTAAGACAAAGAAGTCAAATAATCCTCCTGATGAAAAAGGTGAGTATCCTCAAGAAGATCTTGACGTAAACAATAGAAAGAAGAGAAATGATTTCTATATCCAAGATCTTCTTAACTATAGACAAGCATTAGGTGATAGATTAGGTATCAATAAATACATGCCTTATAGAGCTGCTATTCCTACTCCAGCATTAATGGAACCAACGTTCTATGATCCGAGTAGAGAATTAGCTGCTACTGCAGAGCAAGCAAACATCGCTAGTCAAGCACTATCTCAGTTTGCCACTCCTCAAGCATATAATGCTAGACAGTCTGAGGTTCAGGGTAGAGCATTGGCTAACGTAGCTAATACTTTGGGTAGATATAATAACTTAAACGTTGGTGTAGCCAATGAGTTTGAAAGATATAACTCTGCTCTTATTAATGATTTCAATCTTAAGAATGCTTTATCTATGCAGGATTATTATGATAAGACTGTTATTGCCAACCAGCAATACGATAATGCTAAGAGAGTTGCTAATAACAGAATAACTAACCAGGCTACAAATGCTATTACTAATAGAGCAATGACTCAAGTAATGAATGAGTTGTATCCTGATTACAGCATCTTCCCATTAAGTGGCGGATTTATGAGATTCACTCCTTCTGGTAGACAAACTTCTCCATCTACTACTGGTTCATATGCTGATAATCTAAATGCTGTAATGAAAGAGTTAAGCGGTGTTCCTGGATTTAATGAAATGAGTGCTAAAGATAGAATCAAAGCTGCTCAAGATTATCTTGATTCCACTAATCCAGGAGGATCTAAAGATCCCAGAATAGCGATGCTTAAGAACTATATGAACATGATGCAACGGGATGCATAAACTTTTGTAAGTTAATAAACTCCGCTGATTTTAACTATATTGTATTGTAAATCATGGCAACCTACATTCCAAACGTAACTGATGTCTTTCCAGATATAGAGCCGTTTAAGCCGGATTATAGCTTTTTGCAAAGTGCGCTAGCTACTAAGCAATCTCAATTTGATGCTGCTCTTAGTCAGATTAATAATGTATATGGTACTTTATTAAACTCTCCTTTAACAAGAGATATCAATCAACAAAGAAGAGATGCTTTTTTTAAAGCTGCAGATAACAACATCAAGAAAATTACATCACTAGATCTTTCTCTACCCCAAAATGTACAGATGGCTAGTAATGTATTTAAACCATTCTATGACGATCAAAACCTTGTAAAGGATCTTACTTGGACTAAACAGTTCAATAAAGAGATAGCTTATGCTGATGGTTTACGTAACTGTTTATCTGAAGAGTGTGCTGGTAAGTATTGGGATGGAGGTATTAAGTTATTAAACTACCAACGCCAAGATTTTCAAAATGCTAATGATCAACAAGCAATGTCTATGGGAGCAGTTAAATATGTTCCTGCATATAATATTGTTGATGAAGCAGTTACTCTTGCAAAAGATCAAGGTTTCAATGTTGTATATGATACAATCAAGAATGGTTATATCGTAACCACTAAAAACGGTCAAGCTTTAGAAGGAACACTTGCTACATACTTTACTGAAGTATTTAATAATAATCCTCAAGCTAGAAGTTACATGCAGGCACAAGCTCAGTTGCAACGTTATGATGCAATTGAATCATTACTACCACAGTTTGGTGATGATAGAGCTGCAGCTGAAATGTCTTATCTTCAAAGTAATCTTCAGCCAGCTATTACTGGTGGTGAGAAGAAACTTAATGAGATTCAAGATGTAATGTTGTCATTGAATGCATCACGTCTTACTTATGAAACTATTCGTAACAGAAGAGCATTACTTCCATCAGAACAAGCTAAGTATGATGAAATCATGTCTCAGTATGGAGTTGCTGAAAAAGCATTAAAGTCTACACGTGATTCATTAACTACTCTTAAGACTAGTTTTTCTCCTGATAATATTCAGACTGCAAGAAACATTATTGATAACTCAGTAGCTAATTCATTAATGAACACGGCTATTCTTAAAGCTACTAAAGTTGCAGCTTATAGAGATACTGAAGTTTCTTTAAAAGCAGATCCTTATGCTTTAGCACGTTATGAAAGTTCATTAGCTGAGGGACGTGAAATTAGAAAGGAACAGCGAGAGGCTGAGAAGCAAGCTGTAATGCTTGGCATGTTTGATCAGTTTAGTACTAAACCTGCTGATGAAAACGTAAAGATTGATGATGTTTTCCAGTATCAGTCTGGTGAGTATACTAACTTAAACAGTACCTATACTCAGTCAGTAAATGGAATTTTAAAATCATTATTGTCAGGACCTAATAAACAGGCTGCTCTAGACTTAATGAGAAAATATAATATCTCATCAGATAACTTAAATGGTAAAGGTGATATAGATCTTAGAGTTTATGATAACTTATTTGGAGATATTAAGAAAAACATTCTTAATCTAGATAAGAGTACATATGCTCAGCTTGCTCCTATGATTAAACAGGCTGATTATAATCATGACGCTCTTTCCTATGTTAGCTCGGCTGTAGGTTCAAATGTTGAACTTGTAGCTAAGATATTAAAATCTGATAGATATAAGAATAATCCTCAGTTAATTGATTCTATAATTGATCCAGTTACTAAGCAAGTAAAAACTAAAGAACAATTTGTAAAGGAAGGATTAAAACAGTTTAATTTACCAGCAACCTTAACTAAACCAAATGAGATTAGTGCTTTTTCACCAGTAGGTTCTAGTTTTGGTTTTATGGGTTCAACAATGGGTCAATTTGGAATGAGCTCAGCAAGAAAATTAGAATATGATTATGATAAATTATTGGAAGACTTTGCATATGAGTATAACTATCAAAGAGATAATTTAAAATCAACAGGTCTTGCTGTTACTGGCGGAGCTGGTGGAGCTGGTGTTAAAAACTCTTTAGTTGCGGTTGCCGATCCTTATAAGTTTATGAGTCCCACAACTACTGCTGTTAGATCTTTACTTGCTGATTATGATCAAGGTAACATCTCTATTGCTGGAATGGGTGAAGATGTTACAGCTAATGCAAATACTATTTTAGAAAATTTGCGTTTAGATATGAATACCTACTATAAAGAGCCTACAGCAGACAGACCTTTAGTTACTGTAGAGTATACAGGTATCTATAATAACACTCCCGATCAACATAAAGCTAATGTAAGAATCAATGCTGACTATATTAATAAGTTAGTTGGTCAGGGTATTATTAATAAAGAAGAAGCAGCTACAATTGCTGCTAATGGTATTACACTTGTTGTTGATGCTCAAAAAGCACAGAATCAAATGACAACCAGTATAAATAAAGATTACAGAGATGTAATTCTTAGAAATACAGGTACTTATAAAATTGAGAATCCTGGTGGAGCTATTGAGTTTAATTCTCAACCAGATGGTTCTGTATCTATGAATGGTTTCTTAAATGTTTGGAATAATAATGACTTTGTTGAACTTCCTTATAATAAATGGTACCTTCAGCAAGCTGGTGGATCAGCGTTATTTGACAACACAAGCAAATTATTAACTGAGCAAATGTTGATCAACAACAACATTCTTTCACAACTATCTAGATAATCATAATGGAAGAGAATTTAAATGGTGTTCCAGATATGATGGGATTGAGTTCTCAAACCATTGATATATTACGCAACCATCCTGAAAACATTGCATCTGGTTTTATTGCAACTGATCCCTTTGGAGGTCAGAAAGCGTATGATGATTTAACAAATCAACCGTATAACTCTCAACCTTTACAAAGTGTTACTCCTCGTATTCCTCCTGGAATATCATTAAACGATTATGCTAAGTCAGCTAATTCATCTGTTTTAAATAAATTAAATCAAGCTGATGTATGGGGTAAAGATGTATTTCAATCTGCTAAACCTTATACCTTTGGTACTGGTGCTCAGCATACAAACTTTGATAGATACTACAATCATCCAAAGTTTGATGAATTAGGTTTCACTCCATTTAGAGATAATGAAACTTTCTATAATGAAAACAGTACTGCTTTTGATGATCTTATAAGATCTGCTGGTCAATGGGGTAATATATTTGGTTCTACTATAGTAGGAGGTTATAGATCTTTAGGTGATATAGCTTCTGGTGATTTCTTTAAACCAGATTTAACATTTGGTAGAGAACTAGAAGAAGCAATGAATATTGGCTACAGTAGCCGTGAAGGATTAATGGGTGGTTTCAATAACCTGTTTTTACAATCTGCTATCCCTGTAGCTATTATGACTGACTTTGCTCTTAGTGAGGGACTTTTAGCACTTACTGGTAACATACCAGGTATGGGTGCTAAATTAGTACAAGAAGGTGTTACAATAGGAAGAGCAGCAGAAGCTCTATCAAACGTTTCTAAGCTAAGAGAATTTTATCAAGGTGCTAGAAATGCAGCTGTTACAGCTACTGAGTTCTTTTTACCTAATACAGTTAAGAACTTAGCAGAGTATGGAGCAGGTACGCAGAAGATAGCAAACTTTGCTAATGTTGTTGGATCATTTGGGGACTTCTATAAAGATGTAAGAAACATGAACTATGCTCTTTCAGAATCTAAAATAGAAGGTGGTTCAGTTAAAAATCAATTTGCCCAAGAACATATAGCAGAAATAATTCAAAACGAAGGACGCAATCCTACAGATGAAGAGATGGCAAAAATCATGGATTATGCCAATGATGCCGGATACTCTACTACTATAGTAAATGCTCCAATTATTTTTGCATCTAATAAATTAATCTTAGATAATTTATTTAGCACTCCAAAATATGCTCAGCGTAGTGCACTAGAGAGCATGGAGTACGGTTCTAAGTATGGTACAAAGTTAGTATATGATGCTACTAAAGCTGCTGAAGGTCAGGCCTTTAGAGAACTTAGCGGTACTCTTGATAAACTAAAGTTTATAGGACAAAGTTTAAAAAGACCAAGTACATATCTTACTGGTGGTGTAAACTACTTTAAAGCTAACATCATGGAGGGTTTACAGGAAGTAACCCAAGAAACTATTTCTGGTACCGCCATGGATTATTATAATAGACTTTACACTGATCCTAGTAAAGGTGGTATTGATTACGCATTAGGTGATACCTGGAATAACGTTAAGAAACAAGCTTCTGCTGAAGGATTAGAAGTATTTGCTTCTGGTTTCTTTATGGGTGGTTTAATGAGTGTTGGTGGTAGACTTGTTAGCGGTGGTATCAGTGGTGTTAAAAGCGCACAAAACAAATACTATAAAGCACGTAATCCAGAAGCATACCAACAAGAGTATGAAGCTGAAAAGACCAGAACTAAAGAAATCATTGATTCTTTAAATGAGCTTTACAAAGATCCTATGCAGTTCTTCTCTCCAGATAGAGAGACCCTTATTGAGCAGCATAGATTAAATAAAGGTATTTATAATGCCCAGACACTTGGAGAAGACAAAGACTTCATTGATTTAAAAGACAGCTCTACGTTTAATGGTATCTATAATGCTATTAGACTTAATAGATATGATTCTTTTATTGACATGCTCAGAAACTTCAGAGACTTGTCAGGTGCAGAATTAAAACAAGCTCTTAAACTTGATGATACTTATACTGAAGATGAGGCAAGAGCTTTATTAGAATCTTCAATTAAACGTGCTGAGAAGATTAAGGATAACGCTAATAAGTACAATAGACAGAATCCATTCAATCCTGAAAGATTCAGCAAGCGTGATATCAACAATAATCCTGAAATCAGAGAGCAATACAACCAAGAAGCTTTTGCTTATTTAGGATTTGAGGATGCTAAGCGTCAAGCAATTTTTAGTATGTATGGTTTTGAACGTGCTAAAGAAAGAATGGCTAGCATTGCAGATAATCTGCGTAATAATCCTGCTGTAGCTAAAGCTGCTTATTCAGATATAGAACCATTACTTTCTCCTGGTCAATTAGACAGAGAGATTGAGATGCTCAAGAATGAAATTGATTCTCTTGAGGGATCCACTGATCCATATAATATCAAACAGCTTGAGAACAAAAAACAGAAACTTGAAAAGCTGCAGGCTTTACAAACCAAGTTTGCTGAACAAGGTCCTCAGTTACAAACATTTGAATTCTGGGCTACTCCTGATGTACGTGAAGCATTCAAAGATTATATTAAAACTCTTGCTCTTGTAAATGATGATTACTATAGTGAAGAGAAAGCACTAGATGCAATTAACAAACTTGCAGATTATTATCTATTACAAGGAGACGCAAACAAATACTCTGAAGTAGTTAACGCTTATTACATTCCTGAGAATTTCTATAAGCAAGCAGCTAGAAACGCTAAGTTCAGAAAAGACTTCTATGATAAACGTGAGCGTTTAATCAAGGAAGCTATTGATAATTTTGAAAAGATTAAGGGTAACAACGAGCTTCTCAATCTATTATTTGATAATAACATTGCAATTGAGCCCACTGTATTAAGTATCTTGATGCAAGCATCACCAGATTCATCATTGGTTGACATCATTACATCAAATGATAATCTAGTATTTATTGATACTTTAACTAATCAGACCTTTACTAGAAAAGATACTGAGCAGTTTAAAAAGGTTCAAGATGTAATTGATGATTACAAAGCTAGAAGACCTGAGGGTGAGGAAGTTGCTACTGAAGAAGAAGCTGCAGTAGAAGAGGTTCCAGCTGAAGAAAGAATCACTCCTCAAGCAGAAACTCCTGCAGTTCAAGTTCCAACTATTACTACTCAACAAAATTACAGCAGATTACCTGTTGACTTAAAACGTATAATCAATGGTAACCTTGCTCAAGTTAATTCTAAGCGTGAAGCAGATGGATTAGATCCTCTTGACTTAATGGCATTTATACAAAGTGCAAGAGGTAAGCAAATCATTAGTGATTACTTTAATAATCCTAATAATGCTGACCAAGTTAAGGCTTACTATGATAAGGTTGGTTTAACTCCTGCAGAAGAAGCACCTGCTACACCAGCAGAACAACCAGCTGTTACCGAAGAAGGTAAAGAAGAAGTAAAAAGAAAACGTCCAGATACTAAAATTCCATTTGAAACAAGGACATTTACACTAACGGATGATCAGGGTGATAGCAATACTTATAGATATAAAGTAATGATGGATGGTCGTGTTGATGTAA
>Ga0070749_10002717_pt1 | contig 11841 bp, 7 predicted proteins | sample VirMetDEL_Nov_18_FD_75180 | JGI IMG/M metagenome (GOLD analysis project Ga0070749, IMG submission 75180) | Aqueous microbial communities from the Delaware River and Bay under freshwater to marine salinity gradient to study organic matter... | ecosystem: Environmental > Aquatic > Marine > Coastal...
TCTAACATAGAAAAAGTATCTACAGTATTATCTAATGATCTAGGATTAACTTCTGAATGCTTCTTTGTAAGAACTACGGATAAAATACCTAGGGCAATAGAAACCCATAAAGGACAGCTATATACTAGAATAGGCCCATTAGACTTAATGGCAAAAGAGTTTCCATTAAAGGAGTTAATAGAAATTAATTTTGCAGGTAATGGAAGATTCAATGAAAATGTCATTTCTGCATTTTGGTTAGATGATAGAATCTACTTAGCTTCTAAATCAGAAGACTTTCAATTTGTTAAAGCAATATCTATAAGAGGAATATTTGAAGATCCTATAGAAGCTGCTAATTATAAACTACCTGCGTCAGAATGCTGGACGTTAGATGACGAGTATCCTTTATCAGATAGATTGTTTAACTATATAAAAGCACAGATATTACAACAACTTGCTTATAAGTACTCAATACCTTCTGATACTACTAACGATGCTAGTGACACAATTAAGCAACCTGCACAAGCACCCCAGAGACAATGAAAGATAAACTAGTTGCAGATTATAGGGTAAAGGATATATATAAGGATATACTCACAGATGTTCCTTATAAAACCTTTAGTGAGTTTATCCAAGAGGCCAATGACTCTGTGATGCAGAGTATTATATATGATAATATGCAAGTCAAGTTGCCTGGTATGGGCAACATTGAGGTAAGAAAACGAAGACCTAGTATATTAGACAAAGACGGTAACATTAAAAAGAAGGCTTTAAAGATAGACTATAAGGCTAGCAAAGATCTTTGGAAAGAATTATATCCTGGTAAATCTGCAGAAGAAATAAAAGAAATTAAAGATAAGCCAATAGCATATCACACTAATAAACATAGTGATGGGTATATTTACAAGTTTATGTGGGATAAACTAACTTGTAACATGCCATTTAAAAGTTTCTATAAATTTAAGGCAGCTAGAGGTTATACTAGATTATTAGCAAAAGAACTAAAACAGGATAACTGTAAATTAGATTTTTATGAAATTAAATAGCAAAGCCATGATAATGGAAATGGATGAATACGGAAAGCCTAAATGGAAAAAAGAGTTCTATAAACCAGACGGTACAAAAGAATGCATGTATGTAGAAGAAGTAGCCTACAAAAACAAAAAAGTATTCTTAATTACAGAAGTAAAGTCAGGAAAGAAAAAAGAGAAGGGAAGTAAAGAAGAAACTCCAATGAACGAGTATGAAAGATACTTTAAAGAAGAGAAGTATATCTCAGACTCAAATCCTTTAGATACTAAATCTTCTATGTTGACTAAACTAGCTAACTACACAGGACACCGTGAATAATGGTAAATACATATCAGTAAAACGTATACTAGAAAACGTATATAGAAACTTTGGACTACAAGAAGAAGTAAACTTTTATGATGCTTTAGAATGGGTAGGGGGATTGTTATCTATTATAGGATCGCATGCTAGGCTTGAAAAGTACATTAGAGTAATACAAATAGAAGATGGTAAAGGTAAGCTGCCTTGTGACCTACATACTATTATACAGTGTGGTAAAAGAGTACAAGCAGGTAGTGCACTTGGTAATGTACCTAGAACCTTTTTTGTAGAAAACTCTGTAGTAGAAGAAGGCGAAGAATACCTACCAGATATATCAGATACCTATATAGAAACTACAGCAAGCAAGAGTAGCTATTACTTGGAGCCTATGTTATATAGTGCTGATAATATGTATATGAGATACCACTGTTGTGATATTGATTTAAATACTAATCCTGGCTGCGGTAATACTTATCAAGTAAATAAGAATTTTATATATACAAACTTTGAAAGAGGGCTTGTAGAAATGGCATATATGAGGATACCTTTAGACGACGAAGGATATCCACTAATTCCAGATAATGAGTCTTGGATAAAGGCTTGTGAGTTTGAGATTGCATATAGAGTATTCTACAGAGACTTTATTGCGGGCAGAATGCCTCAAGGTATTTTTATGACTATTGAAAGAGATAGAGACTGGTATCTAGCACAAGCAGGTAATACAGATAAAATACCTACACAAGATGAAGCACATAGTTGGCTTAACAATGCATTAAATCCTTTACGGGATGCTAATTCATTTAAAACCTTTTTCCAACATGTCCATGAGCCCTCTAGTTATAAAAATGTAAGGAATTGATAAAAGCAGGTAGCATTTCTTTTGGGGGCATGAATCAAGATATGAGTGCTCAAGATCCTCGTAGAAGTCAATTCTATTATGAGGGCCAAAATATTACGCTCATTTTTAATGGGCAGTTGTCTCAAAACGTAATATCAAACGAAAAAGGAAATAAACTCCTAGTAAGCCTTCCTAACATAGCCCTTGCAAACAACACAGGAGGCACTACTCCTATATGGCAATCTAATCCTGACGACGATTTACTATTTACAGAAGACACAACATTAACTACATTACCTCTAGGGTCTCAAGGTAGAATAGTAACACATCCTACTTTAACTGATTTTAATAGTATAATAGGAGATATAGGAAATGCCACTATACAGTATTCTTACTATGGGCCTGAGTTTGATGAGTATTATAGTGGAAATACGGCTTCTATATTAGGAAGCTCTCAAATAATATTAGGAGGATCTTTTATAAAAAATAGTTTAGTAGTAATATCAATGTCAGAAAGTAATGTTTCTGGTAACGGGCACTTATGTGTGTGGGAAATAACTTATGACAACGACTATAATGCAACTACTTACTTAAAGTTCTTAGGCCCATATGCTGGTATGAATAAGTCATATCCAATTACTAAGATTGAGACTTTTTATGAAAGCGACTTAATACAAAAAGTATACTGGACAGATGCTTTAAATCAACTAAGGACAGTAAATATAAAGCATAACCTACCTTTTTTTAGAAATATTAAAACTATAGATAGTACTCCTGAATGGGATTTAAGTCCTATTACTATTCATCAAAGTATTAATGGATCAGGAGAATGGAGTGAGGGCGCAGGTATGGTGCAATATGGTTACAGGTTATATGTAAAAAATGGCCCTACTACTAAACTATCCCCCTTATCAGGATTAGCTCCTATACTAAAAGATCTTCATGGAGTACCCACAGGAGAGTCTGGAAACACTTTATTTAAAGTATCTATAAACGACGTAGACACCTCTTTTGAGTGGATAGAAATATATAGATTTAGAATAGATGATTCAGGAGCAGTAGTAGCTTATTTAATCCATGAGGGAGAAGTAGGGCCTAGATCAAATACTACAGATACTGTAAATATACTAGCACTTGATAAAGGAGATAGTTCTGTAATAAGAATACAGAGTGACTTGGCTGGCTTAAGGTTTGGAGTATCAGGCCCTTACATTCCTAGAACATTTGAAATAAAAGATAACAGAGTATTTTTAGGCAACATAGAGGAAACTGTATTTGACGTTGACTATGACGCTAGGGCTTATTCTTTTACCAATACAACTGATTACTCTGTAGCAACAAGTACAACTATATCATTTACAGAATCTAATCCAAGAGAGGCAAAACTAAGATCTGCTGATGGTGGATATGAAGAAACAATATCTGGAACAAATCCCACTTGGCCTACAAATACTAAACTAGATGCTATAAATAAATCAGTACTTGCTTTACCTAACGATAACACTTATTTTGAAAGATATCAATATAAGGCCGACGGTATAACTCAAGGAGGAGAGGGCCCTAATGTTGCTTTTGAGTTTGAATTTGAATATTCCCCCATATCCTCTTACTTTAAGTACCCTGAGTATTACTCAAAAGGAGCTTATAAAACAGGAGAACCTTACAGATTTGGAATACAATTTTTTGACAAGTATGGAAATGGGTCTTTTGTTAACTGGATAGCAGACATTAGAATGCCTGAATTAAAAAGGCTAGACGATGCAGAGCTTTATAAAAGTTCAACAAACAAATTTAAATTACTGTATCCTAGATTTACATTAGCTAACTTAGGAAATTTACCAGATACTATACATTCTTTAAGAATAGTAAGAGCAGTAAAAGATCCTGAAGATAGATTAATATTATCCCAAGGATACTTAAATCATACTCTTTATTCATTTGACGGGGGAGAGTATGCTAATGATACTAGGACTAATTATCATGACGATCAATTAATGCCCTACTATGGACTAGGATATTATAATGGCGGCATTAGAACAAAAGGGGGGTGTTTAACTAATCCTGGCGATGCATACGATACAGCAACTGATATTTCAGAAACACACGCACCAGACGGTAAATACATAAAGAAATCTTTTTACTTAGCCCTGTACCTACCAGAGATAACTTATGGACTTTCTACTATTGCCCCTAGTACTAATAACACAATGAGAGTTGTAGCAGGGTCTAGATGGTCAAATTCTACAAATGGATTATCCTCTGTAACATCTAATGGATATAGTTATGAAAGAACATCATCAGGAGGTACTCCTGGTTATGAAACACTTTCTAATTGGAGAAATGTATACGACCCTCCTACTGTAGGTAGTACTTGGACAGGAGACCTCCTAAGAGCAGGTATAGCTACTAATCATAAAGTTGTTATACATAAAGCTTTATTTACAGATAGGGATTTCTTACCAAGAGCTAGTAGGGAAGAAGGAGATGGATACAACGGATATACTTCTATAAGTTCCATAGCCCAAACTACTCCAATGGGAACGCCTATTGGGTCAGATATAGTTAATATAGGAGGAGGACTCGATTACATTAATCATACAGTATTATGGGCTACTTTAGATACTAGTGCTACACCCACTTTTACAGATACTGAAAGATATGGAATAGTAGGTAAAGGCCCTAATTCCTATATATTTAGTACAGGAAATGATTTAGGAACTGCAAATAAATGGTTTGATACTACAAAGGGAGCTTCAATTTTTTATACAAGTTCAAATCCTACTTACCCTCTAATAGAGTATATAAATCCTAACGCAAATCCTTTTGGAGGCAACTCTTATGAGAATAGACAAAATACTCAGTACATACCATGTACAGATTTAATTCCTATAGAAAATCAATCTTCTATTCGTGTAACAGCTTATGGAGGAGATACTTTTCCTCAATTATATGAAACCCTTCTATTAGATTATAATGAAGATACCACAGGGAATTATCAAGTTAATAGAAAGCCTTACCAAGGAGCAGAAACTGGCGCCTCTCTTAGTCTTGAAGTAAACACAACCGACTTAACTTCCCATAAGACATATATAAGCTTACCTGTAGAAACTTATTGTAACTTATATCATGTTAATGGGAAAACAGGAGAAGGCATCCATAAAGTACCTAAGTCTACCTACAAAGAGCTTCCTTCTTATAATCAAATTTATAATAGACAAAACAAGTATGACATAGGGTTTGCAAAATCTGCTAAGTTTACAGGGGTACAGAACTTCAATACTATGACTAGATACAGTGATGTTAAAATCATAAATCAAAACATAGATAATCTTTGCATATTTAAACCTAATAACTTTAATAACGTAGATGCTCAATTAGGTGCAATTAGTGCTTTCCATATATTCGGAGATAACTTATTTGTAGTACAAGAAAGAGGAGTAGGAATATGGCTAGTAAATCCTACTGCAGTAGCCTCTACATCTTCAGGCCCTACTAGCTTAGGAACAGGAGGAGTACTACATGATTATAGAATAATAAGCTCACAGTATGGCAGTGCTTATTCCTTTGGGTCTGTAGTAGGATCTAGAGGAGTGTATGTTCTTGATATGAATAAGCGTAAATTCTTATCTATGACTGATAGTGCTAATTCTATATCAGATATTAATGGACTGCATGCAAGACTCACAGACCTGCAAAAAACAGTAACAGATGATATGTATGGCAATGGTACAGGCGTAAGACTACACTATGATCCTATTACCTTTAACGTATATGTATCTATTTACTATGATGATAGTGATACAGGAAATGTAATAGACGTATCAGAACCTTTACCTAGTTAATAAGAAATGGCTAATATAAATACATCAGATAATTTTACATTTAGCTACAATGAAATGACTGCTAGTATCGTTTCATTGCATAGTTATAAAATGCCTGTATCTTTTAACGACGGTAAAAACTTTATAGTAGCATACTACGATAAACTATATTTACAAAATAGGGGAGAGCATGGAGTATTTTTTAATCAATCTGAAACTTCTTATGTTACTTCTCTTTTAGCAGAAGACGCAGTAGTAACTAAAAACTTCTATGAGTTTCATTACAAATTAGAAGTTAGTACAAAAGCAGGCCTTAATATAGAAGATGTAAACTTTACAAGGTATAAAGCGTATAACGAATACCAAGATACTGGTTATATAACATTAGCTAATGATACTATAAGGACTAAAAAACATTTAAGGATATTTAGAACTCAATTTGCAAGAGACATTAACTCTAGAAATGGATTACATAGACTTTGTAATGAAAACATATACCTTACGTTAGAGTATAACAATCTTATAAATAATGGTAACTACCTAGGCTTTAAGTTATATCCATTCTACTATACTTATAACACAGGAAATTTTTAACTTTGTAATATGAGCATAGGAAGCAAGTTCAGAGGATTAAGAAGAAATATAGCAGCTACAAGAGAAGGAGTAAGTCAAGCAGATGAAGGTGCTAGAAAACAATATCGAAAAGATGTTGCTGCAGATGTAGCTATGGGGACAGCAGACGCTGCTTTAATGTCTACTGGAGCAGGGCAAATATATAGTGGGGTTACTGGAAAAACTTTTTCAGATACTATAGGATATGAATCTAAAACTCCTTTAGGTCAAAGTATAGACACTGCTACAGATACAACAGCTTCTGGTCTTGCAATGGCAACTCCAATTGCCGCAGGAATTACAGTAGGGGTAGCTACAGGAAATCCAATGTTAGGCGTAAAGACTTATCAAGGAGTAAGAGGAGTACAAGGGATGACTGGAGCATATGATGAAAGAGAAGGCGATAACTCTCTTATAAATATGCAACAAGCTAATCAAGCTATGGGATTTGTAGATGCTGCTGCTCCTATGGTAGAAGGTATGGGTAATATGGGGGGTATGTCAGGGTCTTCAAGTATGGAAGGTATGATAGATGCCCCTTCTCCCTATGGAGGTATGGGAGATCCTTATGAGGCTTTTGCTGATCAAACTATGATGTCAGCGTATGGAGGATGGTTAGATAATTATACTCCTGAGCGTATGATGCAAAATGGGGGGCTTTTGCCTTCAAATTTTAAAGGAGGAAATGTGCCAGATATATCTAGTGTAAAATATCCCAATGAATTTGATGGTGAGTTTGATCTAGCACTCCTTAAAAAAGGACTTAGCCATGTAGAAAGTTCTGATGGCACTGATATGATGAACCCTGAAAGTAGTGCAACTGGATTATATGGGCAACTTTTTAATGCAATAGCAGATAGGCCTGAACTAGAAGGAATAACTAGAGAACAATTTGCAGAAGACTTAGATCTACAAAATGAGATATTCCAAATGCGATATGACGGTAGACTAGAGCCAGGTACAAGAACAGGCATTAGAGACTCTGTACAAGATCTAAGAAAAAAGTATGATAAGCAACTAAAGTCTGAAGAAATCAATGATGTAGAACTCGGAGCATTAATAAACTTCCTAGGGAGAGATGGTGCTAGGCAATACTTAGGATATCATATAAGAGATGGTAGGCCTTTAGAAGATGTTTTCCCTGACAAGTTTGGCCCAGGTGCTGAACAAGCTAACAAAACTCCAAGAGAATATATAGAAAAATTTAGGGAAGTTTATCAAAAAGGAGGCCGTATAAAAAAGAAAAAAAATAAATCTAGGGTTAACGAGGCTGGAAACTACACTAAGCCTACTATGCGTAAGAGAATATTCCAAAGAATTAAAGCAGGTACTAAAGGAGGCAATGCAGGACAGTGGTCTGCAAGAAAAGCACAGATGTTAGCTAAGGCTTATAAAGCAGCAGGGGGAGGATATAGATAATGAAAAAGTCTCAGAAGTCTTTAAGGGATTGGACTAATCAAAAGTGGAGAACTTCTGATGGATCTCCTTCTAAAGGTAAAAAGAGATATTTACCTGATGCAGCATGGAAGGCTTTAAGCCCTGGAGAAAAGGCTGCTACAAATAGAGCAAAGGCTAAAGGAGATAAAAAAGGTAAGCAATTTGTAAAACAACCCGAAAACATTGCAAAGAAGACTGCTAAGTACAGAGCAATGGGGGGTCTTATAAGTAGTAAATTTCAAAACGGAGGGGGGCTCCCTAAATATGAAACTACTTTATCTTTAGAAGAAGAGGCTAACTTTATGCCTTGGTTAGAATCTCAATATAAAGCAGGTAATATAACTAAAGGTGATTTTGATTTTTATAAAAAAAATAATTACGGTTATGACTACGATTTTAGAGCTGCTTATAAAGAAGGGCTAAAATCTTCATTGAATAGTAAGGACAATATGCAGCACTGGGGGGATATAGGTAAAAAACCTAATCATCCTACTTTTTCTAACGAATCTAAATACCATAATGTAGATGGTAATATTGGAGGAATTTGGGATGGAGAAAATTTTATTCGTCCTTATGTTGCCCCTTATGATTTATTAGAAGTAGAAATTACACCAGAAGGCGCAGAATTAAAAGATCAACCTAAAGAACTAGAAATTTATTATAGAGATTACGCAGCACAGTACCCCAGAGAAGCTTATATTCAATATAGAAAAGAAAACCCTATAGGAAGAGAAAAAATTAAAGCAATTAACTCTAAAGAGTGGAATGATTATATTGAAAAACAAGCAAATAAAGAGTATAAAGACAGAATACGAAATTATGCGGCAGAACAATTACTAAAAGCAAACCCACAAGGAGATAGAAATAGAAAAGAATATTTAAAATCTTTTACAGAACAAGAACTTGCTGTATTAAAAAATTCAAAGAGTAAAGGAAAAGTTAATCCTACTCTTCTGCAAAAGTTTGAAGGAGCATTAAAACAAAGTGCAGCAGCTGGGGCTCCTGGAGATCTAAGATATAAAAAAGTAGAAACTGAAAGTCTTACAGACGAGGAAATGAAAGATATAGGAGGCTTAGATCTACTAGGGCCATTATCAATTCCTGCAAAATTAGTACAAGCAGGATATAAAGATGGTTATAGTTTTCTTGATGCTTTAAAGGGACAAGAAAATGATGCCTCATTAATAGAAGAGATTGCAACAGATCCATTAAACTTAGTAGGAATAGGATTAGTATCTAAAGGGGCAAGCGCTGCTAAATTACTTAAAGCTTACAAAAACCTTTCTAAGTTAAGTAATGCAAAAAGAGCTAGTACTTTACAAAATGCTGCATTAGGAAAGTATAATAGAGTCGTAGGTGGTGAAGATGCTATTGAGGATCTGATACAATCAAATCTTGTTAGAGTGAACGATAAAGCAGGTGTTACAAATGATTTAGGTCCATTTGGAATAGTAAATAGAACAACTCCTTATCCTTCTTTTGGCGCAGGACCGCCTCAACAAACGTACATTGATCGAGTTATTAGCCAAGGTAAAACTCCATATGTCATTTCTACAGATAGACCTATGAAAGTATCAACTCTTGGAAGACATGGTAAAGGAAGTACTATGTTTCCAATTAATCAGGAAGGTAAATATATTAGTGGTTTTCCAGCTAGTGAGGCACAAGTTTATAAAATCACACCCCAAGGATATGAAAAAATAGAAATTCCTACTTTAAATGAAAGGTTAAAGAATAACCCAAGTTATGTAATAAACCCAGAAGTACGCTCTACAAAAAAACTAGCAAAAGAATCAGAACCTTATTTAAAAAGCTCTACGCCCCCAAGAAGTAGACAAGATGAAATAGTAGAAGGCTTTGCTCCTGGGCTAAGACAAGAAAGAATAGAAAAAACTACTGTTAATTTTAATCCAGATAGTTCTGAGATTGGTAAAAATTTCAAATCAGAAATTGATTGGGCTAAATGGAATCCAGATACTCCTAAAAATAAGGCATTAATGGAAGAGTATGCTGCAATAGAAAAAGCAGGAATACCTTCTGCTGATGAATTTCCAGGTAGTACTTCTTTTTTGTTTGAAGCTAAAACTGGAATGCCTACAGAAATGCAAAGAAAGGCTCAGTATGTTCATTCTCAAAGTAAAGCATTTAAAAAAGCTTTTCCAGAAGGATATGAACAAGCTTGGCATGGATCTAAGTTTGATGATTTGAAGAATGTAGATATATCTAAAAATGTTAGATCTGTACATGGCAAAGGATTGTATATGACTGACAATTTTAATGAAGCTATGGATCTTGCTAATATTAGATCGAAAGGAGCAGTTGACCCTAATACAGGTAGAATTATAGACCCTACTATATATAATTTGGGAATAAGAAAAGGAGATATTGCTGATTTAGTTAAAGCCAGAAAAAAAGGTATCGCACAATATGAAATTGAACCAGCAATAAAAAAATATACAGATCCAAATTTACCAGCTAATGCAGAAGAAGCTGCTAAAAGGTATGCAAAGCAATATAATAAAAAAGTAGAAGATTTACATGATTGGGAAAAGACGACGGCTGTCGATGCTTATGGAACAAAGGAAACTATTCCAGAATGGTTAAAGACTTCTGAAGGAGATTTAGCAAGTATAATGAAATGGAAATCTCATTATAATACTTGGTATAAAGCTCAAACCCCAAAAATCAAATCTCTTCTTGGAAATGTGGGAACATATGATATGACTAATCCAAACATATACAAATCTTTAGCGCCTATAGTAGGGGCAGGCGCAGCAGGTGCAGCAATGTCACAAGAAAAAGCTATGGGGGGTACTTTAGATAAATCTGTAATGGGCTACAGAGATGACTCTCCTTATAAGAATGAACCCTATATAGATATTAATACTCCTACAGGAGAGATAGATATGTCAAAAACTGGTGTATCTTTGTATGCAAATGGCAAGTTACTAAAACCTTATTCAGGAAAACATAAATTTAATACTAGTAAAGTTAGAGAGGTTCCTGTAAGTAATTCTTGGTTAGATAAATATAAATAGTATGAAGGCAAATTTTTTAAAACTAGCAGGAGTAAAGTCAGAAGGAGAATTTTATAATAAGTATCCTACTGAGGAAGCTTTCTTTAAAGAATTTCCACAAGCTAAAGAAATGGCTTACGGAGGTAGTATGAAACGTAAAAAGCCTACAGAGTATCCTGGAGGAGGGATGATAATGCCACAAAAAAGAATTACACAAATGGGTAACGGAGGTTATAAAGTTACTCGTTCTAGTGAAAGAAAAGGTAAGACTCATAAAGTTACAGGACCTGATGGAAGTGTTAAGTTTTTTGGAGATCCTAATCTTAAGAATAGACCTAATAACCCTGAAGCTAAAAAGTCTTGGTATGCTAGACATAAAAAATCATTAGATAAAAATCCTCACTTTAGAGCATACGCAAGATCTACTTGGGGCTATGGAGGTAAGATGGATGATTACGCTTACGGAGGAGACATGGACTATGCTTACGGTGGTGATATGTATGCACAGGGTGGAGGTATTCAAATAGATCCTGCTAAACGTGGTACATTTAAAGCGCAAGCTACTCGTATGGGTATGGGAGTACAAGAAGCCGCAGAAACTATTTTAAGAGCTCCCGAAGGAAAGTATAGCCCTGAGATGCGTAGGAAGGCAAACTTCGCTAAAAACTTTGCTAAAGCCTACGGAGGAAATATGGATTACGCATATGGAGGAGATATGATAGATTACGAATATGGGGGTAACTATAAAAAAGTTGGAACTAAAGATGGTATAACTACTTATATAGATCCTGTAACAGGTAAA
>Ga0070749_10002718_pt1 | contig 11832 bp, 22 predicted proteins | sample VirMetDEL_Nov_18_FD_75180 | JGI IMG/M metagenome (GOLD analysis project Ga0070749, IMG submission 75180) | Aqueous microbial communities from the Delaware River and Bay under freshwater to marine salinity gradient to study organic matter... | ecosystem: Environmental > Aquatic > Marine >...
CGCGCTAATTTTACGCTGACCATAAACATCAGGCATTCAGTCAATGTCAGATCTAGTCCAGTGATCGCACGGAAGATGCCTTGCACTTTCGTGTAGTCATCACGCACATCACCATACGTCTGATTACGTTCAGTGTTGATGATCCGTGATGCTTCTTCAAGCATCCGTGATGCTGTTGGCATCTTGTAGGTCATATGCGTTGCGGGTAGGTCGGGATTGACCAGCCAGTGTCACGGTTGACCGACCGTATTGCCATATGGATTGATCCGTCAGCCCACAGCCATAACAGCACCTGCAACGGTTCTGTGATCGCATCGTTGTGTTCGCTGGTCAATGTGCCGATCCAACGTGCGCATCCATCATCATCTGCTTCCAAGATCAAACGTGGAAGTTCAGGAATGTTGAATTCTTCGCTAGTAATCAAGAATGCCCCCACAATTCCCGTTGCGTCACCTGATGTTCCAAGCGTGATTGTTCCAATGCCAGTATGAGTGCCTGCGTCTGTTTCTGGTTCTGCTTCTGTGTATTGACCCGTCTTATCGCGGCGGCGCAGTAGCCAACCAAGAAACCCACCACGATCCCGCTTAGATACATCGTCCATCTGCCCATCATAGAAGCCACCGCTTCGCCCCAAATCCGATGCCCAGACCGACCAGGCTGACGATGCTGACGACGACAAATGCGCCGATCACAGTTCCACGCCCTGCTGAATGTGCAGGCGCAGGCGATCAACGGTGGCTGACAGTTCGTGGATCAGTTTGTCATAGTTGGCAAGTTCTGCTTCCAGCAGTGCGGCAAGACTGCGTGCTTTGTCGCGCTCATCACGCAACGTTTCATTGCGCACTTGCAGTTCGTCGCATCGCGACTGCCACAGATCAAGTTCGGTTTGTGTGCTTTCGTTGCTCATTAGTTGTCCTTTCAAGTTCCAGGATCACTGCATTCATTGTTGCGATTAGGCGATCTTCATCCGCTTTCCCGACGTACACCCTTTGCAGAAAGTCAATGCAGTTGCGAAGTTGTGTAATGGAAAGCGACATGGCGAATGCCTTTCAATTGAAGATGTGGCGCATCCGATTTGCACGGATGACAGGGGCAGGAAAGGAACCGAATTGCTCAACTGCGCGCACTTCGCCGCCACATGAAACTTCATTTTCGTGGTTCCTTTCCGTTCACAGGTTAGCGATCAGTCGCATCATCTTTGATGATGTAACTGAATACAATCCCCATGAATACACAGGTTGCCACTGCGAACGGCGGCAACGCCCAACTATCGCCAAACTGCGGAACATCAGTTGGTGCTGTTGCCACCATGATAATTCCAGCAATGATTGCGAAGATCAGTTTCATGATTGTTCCGTGCCTGCGATCAGACCATCGTGCATGGCTTGTCGTTCGCTTGCGCTCATGCCTTTGACCTGTGTGGTGTGGTCACGCAGTTCTTTCCAGGTTGCGTCATCCCAGCCCTTCGGCTTGCGGATGCGGCACGCTGAACAAAGATCTTTGCCGCGCGTGTACGCCCAACCGATCTGCTTCACTGCCTTGCGCGCAAGTGCTTTCGTGTCTGCGCCTTCTTCGCCCAGTTCCCCGCAACTGTCGCAGGTCACCGCATATCCATCACCATAAATTGCCATTGATCTTTCCCTTCTGTGTTGTTGTTTGTCATTCGGCTTTCGCCTTGTACCCGCCGCAGGGATCGCACCTGCGCTTGCCCACTAGGGGCTGGTCATCCTTCGTTAGAACGAAGGATCAAGATATGCGTAAGTGCTGTTCAGTTTCAGATGACCCCACTTGCTTCCCTGGCTGACGTAGCGACCATCCTTGCGAAGCGTGTAGGTGTTCTGACGACGGATGCTTTCAATCCAGCGGTTTGCACTTTCATAGTCATCGCGTTCGTCCACAATGCTTTGCATCAGGTCAATCCATGCCCTGCGTGCGCGTTGTGCGCGGTAGTGGAACGGTGTGTTGTTCCAATCTTCAAGTGACATACCGCCAAGCACTTTGTCTGCGCTCATCGTCATGACACTGCGACCGTTGCGGGTGATATCAACGATGATTTCGTGGTAACTGTCGCTACCGATGTATTCGGTAACTGACATCCCCACTTGTGGTTCTGTGGTGGTTGTGGTTGCTGTTTCCATTGTTTCGGTTCCTTTCCGTGATCCGATGTAGACAATCATACAGATATCCCTGCAATAGTCAAACATTCTGCGTAGACCCCCACCCCGTAAAACCCTTGCGGCACAAGGGTTTCCCAGGGGGTCAGAAAAAATTTGAAAAATTCCTTCCAGGCGCGACAGAAAACACCCCCATCAGGACACCCCCCGACCCTGTGCGCCCCGCACAACGCAACAGGGCGCGCCTAGCAACCCTTCCACGCCCACGCTTGCCATCCGCAATTGTGTTGCTGTTCGCCGTAGTTGAACACTGCAAGTGCAGCGACAAGATTTAGAAACGGATCACGCAAATCATTCACGTTGTTGATGCCAATGTTCAACGATTGCAAATATCCCTGCGGGTAGTACCTAGTTGACTGAACCCAGAACACATTGATCTGCGTCAACGACAAACTTCCCTTCACACCATCAACAGTGTTCGGATCCTTCGCATTGTGCTGTGAAGGATCGCATCGGCTTTCACGAAACATCACACGATCCAGGTCGCGCAAATGTTCACGTTTCCAACCAGCATCAATCGCCGTCTGCCACCATTGCCCGCACTTCGCATCAGCGTCCACCGATACGCGGCGAACTTTGACCTGTGGCGCAGGCTTATCAATAACAATTGGATCCACCTTCTGCGGTGCGCCTGCCGCAGACGCGAAACCCAAAGATGTGATGCAAGCAATAACACTTGCGAAGAACACGGAAAGAACTTTCATCATCAGCCTTTCATTTGCTGAAACTGCGCTATCGCCGCCTGCTGATATTCCTGATCACGATGCGAAACACCAGCCTTCAGTTCGTCCAATGTGCGACCTGCATGAAACATTGCCGCAGCGAATGATTGCGCCTGCACCACGTTCGGGGGTGCTACCCGTTCCCTATCGTTACTTTCAGCGTAGTCAGCATTCACTTCATCTGACCAGCGACCAGCACGCAACCAGGATGCGGGATACGCCACAAACTTTGGATCAAGTTTCTGCGCCTTGTAACGCTCAACACCCGCAAGCACCTGCGCAACAGTCGGCGCATCTTTCCCAGACATCACACCCTTCCATGCTTTCAATGCATCACGCTTCGCAACCTTGCGCGGGTAGATGTTCCAGAACGTTTCAAATTCTTCTGACGCAACATCTAAGTCCTTCTTACTCAGTTCTTCTATAGAAGTGCGGTTTCCGAATGTCGGTTTTCCGACGTTCGGTTTTCCGACGTTCGGAAACTGAACTTCGGTGACATCACCTGACTGCGGCTGGTCAAACACGGTGCTGATTGTCTGCCAATGACCGTGTTTATCTTGTTTTCTTGTTCTTATTAGGTATCCAGCCTTTTCCAATTCGGAAAGCGCAGTCAGCACAGCCGCACGCCCTTCCTTGCCTTCCCTAGCCAGACTGTCAGCCGAAGTGCGCCAGTTGTCAGGACGCGACAGGATGCACACAAGCAACCCGCGCGCACGATAGGACAACCGTTGATCACGCAATACTTCGTTGGCGATGACAGTGAAATTACCCTTCTTGCGTTCACTGCGAACGATCAATTTGTTTTCCCTTCAGCCATTCAACTAATTCAACAAATGATTTCAATTCGTTTCGGTACGTCATCAGGAACGTATCTACGATCCCGCGCTGTTGGTCATGCAGTTCCTGTGTGTACCACCGTATCTGTGACGACACAGGAACGACAACGATCGCTGCCGTTTTCTGCGACACCATGCAATACGCAATTGGTTTGCGTTCCTTATTCACAAAGCCACTGAACGTATCCACTATCAATGACGGTGCTGGATACTTCTTGGGATCATCACCGAATTCGCGTGATGACGATTTCACTTCAAGCACACCAGCATCAACGATCACATCTTTTTCGTATCGTGTGAACCGTTGACGATCGGCGGCGTCCTTTGCAAATTCCAATGGTTGCAGTTCTGCACGCACGCCATAAGCAGTCAGACGTTCGGTAACAAGTTCTGCGTATTGGTGTCCTAAGCGAAATGACGCTTCATAATCAAACGTCATCAGTCATGTTCCCCGTAATACTCATTCAGCGCAGGCGCAATCAGATCACGCCAGGTTGACAAGCGCACCATCACAATGCCTTCGTTGCCCCAATCATCAGGCATCAACACAGCGCGACATGGCTTGCGACGCGAACCAAAGTGCGCTTCATTGGAACGTACCTGTCCTTCAATACGCAACCACGCATTCACCGCAGGCTGTATTTGCTTGCCAGATTTGACTTCATTAGCGAACAGCGGATCGTTCCAACGTTCTTCATTCGCATCACCGAACTTGTGCGACGGTGCGACACCTAATGCTTTGCGCGCATCACGCTGTTTCTTCAATCCTTTAGTGCGTGAACGTCGCCCACGCGCGACAGGATCGCCACAGCCTTTGATGCGTCGCGATCCGTCGCGTGCGGGTTTGCCAAGTGTGCCGAACAGGGGGCATCCAGCAACTTTGCAGTTGTCTTTGTTTCCTTGACATTCACCTTTGCGTTCGTCAGTCATTGGCATCACGCAACTTGTAGGCGACAACGAAACGTGCGTTTGTTTCACCCATGTAGTGAAGCCATTGTTGATTGATGATGTCGCAATCTTTCATGATCGTGCCAGTGATCGTTTTTTCAATCGCTTTGCGTGTTGCTTCATCTGCATAGTCAGTGAGACTCACACGCACATTCTGATGATAGATCTGTTTCATTTGAACCCTTCTTTCAGATTGACAGTTCGGTTTCCGTTGCGCATCTGTTTGCGTTGTCGTGGTGTAGTGCCACCGAACACGCCCCATTTGTCATCCATTTCATCAAGACGCATCACGATGTCAAGACATGGTGCTTGCACGGGGCAACCTTCACAGATCCGCAGTGCCTTATCAAATCTATTTTCGTGTAGGTTCTCAGGAAAGAAGATCTGTGTCGGTTGACCAATGCACTTTGCACGATCGCGCCAAGCGTGTTTGTTCAGAATGGTTCTTCATCCTGCGGCAACGGCATGACAGATGCTGAAGGCGTCATCAGTTCAGTGATGATCGCTGATGCTTCCTTGCTAGTTGCTTCACCAAGTTTGCCGCCAAGATCGCGACCGATAACGCGCTTGACAACAGCCATCAGGTCATCGTTGTTTATGTTCTTTTCGCGTGTCAGTTTGCCGATCAGACCGATCTGCTTCTGCGAGATCAAACCGCCGCCAGGTCGGATCGCAGTCACATTGTCGCCTTGCGGTTTCATCTGTGGCTTGTAGCCACCCTGTGAAGGATGGTTTGTTGTGTCGCGTGATTGTTCTGCGCGACGGTTGCGCACTTCATCTAGCGATGCAACTTTCGTCGTGTCGCACGCAAGTGCCGCCATGATCGCGCGTCCCCAAGCGGATGATTCTGCATTCATCACTTCAGAATTTTTCGTGAATGACGTTGACCCGACTGCTGGTTCAGCAGCAACCGCCACAGCAGGCATCGGATCATCAGGTGTCCGATAACACGCCGCTGTGTAGACAATGAATTCCCGTCCACCGATTTCCATCACCTTGAACGGTTCCTTCGGATCGTATGGGCGCAGCACCGCGTCGGGATACTTCGCTTTCAGTTGATCAATCCGTTCTGCAACGGTGACATATCCATCCAATGTAAATGACATTTCAGCCCTTCTTCCTGTGTGTACGGAACACCCTAAACGGTGACCCTGCTTTTTCATATTGTGCGACCAGATCTGGATGATCTTGCCGCATCCGTGCAACATCAATTGTTGCGCGACCCTGTTGCGTTTTCCAAGACAGCACTTTCATGCCGTTGAACGTCGCCACTTCAGCATCCAGCAACAATCGTGCAAGATGATCTTTAGCGTCCTTTTCCAAACGTTCGGCTTGCTGCGCCATTGCGCGCGCTTCATCCAACGCTTCAATCCAATTCAATGCATCTGCATCTAACTGCACTTCGCGCGTAGTTGATTTGAACAATGCCGATATCGCTTCGGCACTGAAGTTGTTGATGTCATCTGGCATCGGTTCACCGCGAAGGATCCATTCACCCATCACTTCCGCTTCCAACTTCAACGCTTCATGCGCGTGCGGGCTGGTCGGACATTCCAGGACAGATAAACGCAGATCCCTATCCAGGACAGACAGATATACGGGGCAACCAAGAACCATCTGTTGCGCCCACATCTGCCACAGATACATCGGTGGGATGTCATCTACTGTGCGGATTGAATAGCGGCTTGTCGTCTTGGCTTCCACACACACTGACGGTGCTTCAGCGTTGTCCACGCCATCAGCAGTGATCAACCATTGCCCTTCGCGATACAGCACGCCAGGTGTGTGCAGGCTGACACCGATCTTGTCTGCGGCTTCAGCGATCAACGCTGGTTCCAATCTGTTGCCAGTGTGCATCGCATCGGTTGTCGCGCTTTCCTTGACTTCGGTGCTCGCCTTTTCAACAAATAGATCAGCGCGTGTCTTGAACTGTGATGCGCCCATCAGGATCGGTGCGTCGGATCCACCGAACGACACCAGACCATCAGGTGTGCGTTTGCGTTGCGCCAACCATTCGGTTCTATCTTGTGCTTTCTCAACTAACTGCATTGCAATTCCTTTCCGTGTTGTTTGATTTGATCCTTGCCAATGGGTGTCACAGGGTTGGGCAGTTGCCATGTAATCAACCGTGATGCCTGCCGTTCAATGATGTCATCAACGCCGTAGCCCCACTTGCTAACTGCGGCGAACGATATGTTGCACTTCCACCGCTTCTGCCAGACATAACGCAGGCAGTGATAGAAATCGCGGTGATGTGTGTCGCGATTGGTGTTGCCGATCTTCCACTTCGGCGGGCAGGCGCAGTGCGCTAGTTCGTGCGCAAGCACTGCCCACACCCTGCGGCTTCGGTATTCATCCTGGATCTTGTCAACGTTGACTTGAATGAGATTGTACGCTGGATGTGCATGACCATACTGTGATCCTGATCCGCGACCAGCAACGATGGTGATCTTCGGCAATGGCTTGCCGCCATGCCAATCTTCCATCAGTCGCCAAATGCGTATGGCTTCCTTTTCAATCATGGTGCGTCGCATCCGATTGCAACGCGCCATTGCTTTATCAACTGCCATCATGGTTCCTTTCCGTGATGATGATGTTGGTTGTTGTTATCGGTTCGCCTCGCGATCCATTTCTGGATCACGCACTTCGTACATCCGTCCTTCAATCTTCTTGAATAGATCGCGACGATCGTTGATGAGTGTTCGCACTGTCGCTTCCGAACATCCACCGATTTCGGCAAGTTGCTTCACCGTTACTTCTGCAAACACATTCGCTTTGCACCAGGCGATGATTGCGTTGCGACCATCTTGCTTGCCAGCCCAACCTTCACTGATCTTTGCGTTGCGGATCATGTTGGTCTTGACTTCTGCTGGCACAAGTTTGCGCACTTGCATTGGCACATACGCAACCCATGTGGGTGCGCCGTGCTTTTCAATTGCTTCTGCAACCTGTTCGGTTGCTTCCTTGACTGTGATCACTTTGGTTCCTTTCCAAGTGTTGTTGTTGTTACTGCGCTTCATCCCATTCGGCTTGCGTGTAGTGGTACGAACCGAAATGCTGTCCGTAGCACATGGCGTGTCCGTCCTTGCCAATCCACACAAGTTCGTTATCTTCCGCGCTGTAAGCGTTGATGTAATCGCTGGCATCCGTTGCCTTGATCACCTGCTTTTCGGTGATGCTTTGTGCGCAGAACGCGCACTTGCTTCGGCGGTTTGTCTTGCGTGTCTTGGTGGTTCCGTTTTCCATGTAGACAATCATACAGATATTACTGAAGATGTCAAACATCCCCCGACATAGGGGATGCCCGCAAACCCTTACGGGACAAGGGTTTTACGGGATCGTCAGAAAATCCCTAAGAAATCCCCCGCCCAGGTACGGATGCGCACGCCGAAATCAGCGTGCGTCATCCGCACCCTGCGCGACACAGAAGGGGGGAATGTCGTGCGGTAAAGAACCTAGCACCTGCATCCGTTCAACCATGCCAACAGGGATACACATCACACTGTCAAAGTTTGTTTCCGCTTCATCGGTATCAAAGAAATTTGAAGATTGGGCGACAACAACATGATCCTTCTTTGCGTTCGTCATCAGGAACCCGACAGTGATTGTGCGTGCGGGTGTATCTGTGATGTCGTCGCGGCTGATCCAACTTTCAGTTTCGCTGTATGCGTCAATCCAGGTGACAGATACGATCTGCAAGTTTTCCTTCGTCATCGCCTACCAGCCTTCGCGTTTCCTGTCCTGTGAGAAGATCGGTGCTTGGATCGTAATGTTTCTTTCGGGCGTAACGATAGCCAATGCCTGTTGCGGCGGTTCAAAGTTGAAACCGTTTATCATCGCATATTCGTCATAACCCTTCAGGCTTCCGTTGATGATCAGATGCGGCGTACTCAAATAACTGTGCCAGTGTCCCAACCACAGCGTTCGGAAGTTCTGTCCCGTCTGTAGATATTTGTTTTCCTTGCGCGCACGCATTCGCATAATCGGCGGGTAGATGCCACCGATGCCGCCGCCACCAGAAACCTGATCGCCGTGCGTCACCAGATGACCATGACCATAGATCTGCAACAGTGCATCCGCTGATGTCGGAATGTTGAACGTGATCCGTTTGTCGGTAGCGAAGTACCGTTGCACCATCTTGGCAAGCAACCAGTCAAAGTTGGTCACGACACGCTGTTTCATTCGTGGCTTGCGTGAAGTGCGACCGTGATTGCCGACAACTGAAACAACTGCAACCTTGCCGAATTCGCCAGCCAGCGTGCCGATCGCACCCGCGATCTGTTCTGACCAGTGCAGACAACTTTCAAGCATCCCAACTTCGTTGGTTTCTTTTAGTTCGTCATGGATGTCACCACTAAAGATGTCGCCACCCAGGATGACAACAACACCGTCATACTTGATGCCCGCCAGATAGTGACGCGCCATCTTGATTGCGTTCTGCGTCCACTTCTGCAAACGCAGTTCAGCGATCTTGCGGTTGTATGCGTTCAACCCTTCCAGTTCTGACGGATCAACCACTTCGTCAAAGTGTGTATCAGACAACATCAGCACCAGGGTTGCGGCAGATGGCTTCGGCTTGGCTGGCGATAACCAGCACGGCGGTTCCATTTCCATCGCATTCATCGTTTCAACAGCGTTGATAATCGCGTTGGCTTCATCCAAAGCCTTCTGCAATCGCACTACTTCCTTCGTGGCTGTATCGCGTTCGCGCCGCAGGCGCGCGCTACTGCCAATAGATGACGCTTCTGCTTCGTTCGCTATATCGTCAGCGAACTTCATGCCTGTATTGACCCAACCGATAGTTGTAAATCGTAGAGATATTTACGTCAAATCCGCGCTTCTTTAGTACGCGATACAGAACGGCAACAGGGATCTGCGGATTGTTGATTGCGTCAACGAAGTCTTGGCGTTCTTCGCCTTCTAAGCCATCTGCGATCTGTTGCAGGATCGGCTTGCGTCCTGTTGGTCGCTTCTTTTCCCCAGCAATTTCTTCAGCCAGTGTCCCCATCTGAGAACTTCCCTTCTTTGTGTGACAGTAGATGATCGTCCAAACGTTTGCTTACACCATCAATCTTACCGTCTACCCGCAACACTGAACCGAAGATGCGCTGAAGTTGGCTTTGAACTATCGCATGATCTTCGCGGTTTTCATTGCGCATTCCCCTGATCTGAATGACGGCAACAACAATTGCGCCAATTGTGGTAATGACACCCACAAGAACCGCAGCAATCCCCGCATCCATGATCAATCGTCATCGCCTTCATCTAGAAAGACTTTACGAAATTTGCGCTTGACCTTTTCGGCATCGTCAGCAACGCGCGGTGCAATCTCAATATGTATCCAATCTGAAGATAAGGAACCCCCGCCAGTAATCGTCGGCTTCGTATATACCTGCCAAGCATTGCGATCACATCGCCAACCCCGCCCATATTTGCCATATGCATAATCCAGGATGCATTCAAGACCAAGAACCTGCGCATTCTTGACAAGGATTTCCATCCACTCATTTGCAATCTTGCGACCATTCGGCTTGCCCCGTTTGCCATCATGCATATTCCGATACGACAAATCAGCAGCACGCCCAGTCGCGTGAACCGACATTGTTTGCTTACCCTTTGCCCTACGCACAACAAATGTGCCGTTGTTCCATAACCCACCTTCAGACAGGAACTGCACCTGGCGCACGAATTCTTCCAGACCTTCGCGCTTACCCTTCGCAATACCGTCATTGATGCCTGTATATGGGCGGCTCATCGGCGGCGCGCCTTCTTTGCATTGACTGCCGCACCACCAAACACAGCATCAATTTCCTGCTTCGTCAACTTGCCATCAATAGAAGCCTTCGCCAATGCTTCACCGACCTTGAACACAGCGACCGCGCCTGCGATGCAAGCAGACTTCCAAATTTCCAATTCAGGGGCAATGATCGCCGCACCAGTAATCACGCCCAGCGCATTCGTCAAGAACAGCGCAACAATCCGTTGCGTGATTTCGCCAGCCTTATTCATCGTCGTTACCTTTCATCGCAGTGATAACCAAATGCGACATCACAGCCGCAACAGTTATCCAGAAGCCTAACATTCGCGTCTGCAAGGGGTTGTTGCAATTGATGCGGCGGGTAGCCACATGAACCACGCAAATTTGCTATACCTCTTCTGGCGGCGGCGACGGTGCAACGAATTCATCTAGATCAGCATCGTATGTGAAACCGATGCCTGCATACGCGTTACGAAAATTGGCATTATAACTGGTCTGCAACCATGTGCCAGACAAACCAAGTGACGTAATGAAAGCCTGACCGATCGGTTCGCTTTCGGGGAAGTCACCGCCACCACAGTCGTCGTTGCTCACGACGATGACCTGCTGAACGATGTTGTTGTCATTTACTTGTGCAAAGTGTGCCATAACAGCCTTTCAGTTTAGACCTTGAACCGAACATAGACGATGCCAGAACCACCGTTGCCAGCGACAAGGAACGTGCTGTTATTCGCACGAACCGCGCCACCGCCACCACCACCACTATTCGTTGTTCCATTTACTGCGTTCACCAGACCAGTAGTTGACGCACCCGCACCACCGCCACCAGCACCGCCAGCACCACCAGTACCGCTACTAACTGCTGATGCACCACCGCCACCACCTGCAACCGTTGTCGTGCCTCCTGCCTGACCAAGCCACGCAGAAATGTCGTCGCCAGCACCACCAGCACCACCATTCGTTGCGCCAACCGAACCGACTGCACTTCCACCGCCACCACCGCCACCAGCACCGCTTCCGCTACCACCATCGCCCCCTGCACTCCCCTGATTAGGAAAGCCAGCAGCACCCGTGTATCCAGCAGCAGCACCGCCGCCAGAACCGCCAATACCAGGATTTATAAGATAGTTACCGTAACCGCCACCAACTGCGGTTATCGCACCAACCGCAGAACCTTGACCGACTTCACCGTTGTAGTTGTCAATACCCTTCGCTCCACCAGCACCAACCGTGACTGTTGCGTTCGCATCCAAATACAAAGTGCCGAAAATAGTTCCCCCAGCACCACCACCGCCAGAGCCTCGCGCACCGCCACCGCCACCGCCACCGCCTCCACCGCCGATGCAATAAACATCAAACAGTCCAGCAGAAGTAACGGTCAGGGTAGATGACGA
>Ga0070749_10002719_pt1 | contig 11825 bp, 12 predicted proteins | sample VirMetDEL_Nov_18_FD_75180 | JGI IMG/M metagenome (GOLD analysis project Ga0070749, IMG submission 75180) | Aqueous microbial communities from the Delaware River and Bay under freshwater to marine salinity gradient to study organic matter... | ecosystem: Environmental > Aquatic > Marine >...
ACCACGGCCCCTATACTTGTATCCTTCGTCGGCACTATTGCCCATACGATTACCATATACCACATTGAAAAAGGCCTCTGGAACTTTTTTCAATTGGTTCACTTCGTCATCAGAGTAATCCTTGAGATATTTTCCAAAATTATCTCTTATCCTCCCAACAGGAGTATTAGAATAATCTCGTTCTGTGACAGCGGCTCCGCCACTAGTGTTCTCTTTTGCTGTAGGTGACATTGCTGCTAAAGCAACTGTCGGGTGATACCCGTATGTTCCTACTAACTCATAGAACAATAAGTCACGTGCGGTGTAACCTGTATCACCACCAGGGTTAGGATTTGTACCCGGTTCAACCCCTGCTCCAGCATCATTAGTATCCCCGCCAGGTTCCATTTTCTTGACCTTACCCCCATACTTTTTGGCTTGCGCTTGTGCAGCCATAGGGTCGGTCTTTACCCGCATCATCTCGTTTTCCTGCTTCAAAGCCTGCAAAGCTTTCATACCCTTTTGGCGATTCAACTTTGCAGCGTTCGCCAAGGGACCTACAGGATACCGTTGCAGAGTGTCATTCTGCTTTTCGATATAGGCGTTAATCTGACGCGCTATTTCTGCTGGCGTTTGTTTTTTCATGATATCATCTTCAAATATTTCGCTGCATCGATACGCATGTCTTTAGCATCACTAAATACATACGGGCTATCGTGGTACTGTCCAAAGGCATCAATGTATGGTTCCATTGCACCTTGGGTTGGGACTCCTCCTTGCTCATGCTTTGGTCCCTGTATGTCATACATATTTTGGCCTACTTGCTTATACTGACCTTGACCTTGTGACATAGGGGGATCATTAGGATTTGCCATCATCATCTCACCACCTTCTGTTTCATAGTCAGCCATACCACCGGGTGTAGCACCTCCATAGTTAGCAGTCGGCATATATCCTGCTCCACGCGCATTCATCACTTGATTTACTTGATCGCTATAGTCTCCCAATGAACCTTGCATTGCTGCTGCAGTTGCTCGGTTTTGCTGTATGTCTTGGCGATTCTCACGCATCATATCCCGACGGTTCTTTATTACACCTGCTAACCCAGCAACAGCAGCTATAGGCAACGCTCCTGGTATTCCTAACGTTAACGCTCCTACACCTGCTTTCAAAGCATTACCCGCAAACTTGCCAAAGTCTCCATCATCACCCTTCATTTTATCTCCAATCTTGCCTGCCATTTGGTTAACAAGACTTACACCCTTCTTATCCAAACCCTGACCTGACTTGGTCAATGTATTTGCAATGTTTGCACGACCCTCTTGACTTCCCAATTGTGCTAGGAATGATGGGTCTCCTGTACCTGTGCCAAATCCAGCCTGTTGCTTCATACCTTCAATAGTCTGCTGAAACTGTTGCATGTTTTGTGCAAAGTTTGGCATACCTGTGGCAGCAGGTGTAGTAACTGTATTAGCAGGTGTAGTAGCTGCAGCAGCTGTAGTAGCTGCAGGTGTAGCTGCACTTGCAGAAGCACCTACAGGATTACCTATGCCAAGCATATTGTCTGACATAACACCCGCCTGCTGTCCCTGAACCATTGTAGGACTGTATGTTGTAGGGTCAAATGCTGGTTGTGTAGCAACAGGATTACCAAAATTCGGCTCTGTTCCCGTAAACATCGATCCTCCTGGCAAGTATGGGTTACCTGCAGCAACTTGTGCCATAGGCGATTCGGGCATCGTCATTTCCGGAGCAAGACGATTGTAAGGTCCGCCGTCACCTTGTGGAGCTGCAAACGGCATACCTGTATAATTAAACCCTGGCGATAAGGGACGATTACTTATAGAGCCATGCTGTTCCATAGCCATACGACTAAAGGTATCTGTGGCATTCTGTACTTCTTGACCAAACTGTACAGGTGCAGCATTTGGATTCCCAAACGACTGCATAGCTGCACCGTAGTTATCAAGAGTTAATGGCGTACCCGAAAAATCTGTATCAGCTCCTGATTGACCTACCTGCGGCATCTGCGGATACAACTGACCCATATCAAACTGAGTCGGATTACTCGGAGTAATCACTGCCTCTGCGGGTGTACTGAGTTGTCCTGACTCTCGTGCTCCTCGTTCCTGAGCTGCAAGTGGACCAACAAGCTGCAAAAAGCTTAGGTCTATACTAGGGTTCAATGCCTGCAACGCAGCCATATCATAAGACCCTAGAGGTATCTGAAAGTTTCTTCCCTCAAACTCATACCAGTCTCCATCCTTATCACTACCTACATATGTAGGACCACCTGTATTTAAGTTAGGCGGACCGCCATATCTGTTGACTCCTATACCTGACATTTGTGCTTCTTCAAATAAATGGTTTAAACGAGGTATGCTACTATTAGGGTTATGCTGGGGCATTTGAGAAGGCTTCCAAGGAACTTGACCTCCCCTAGGCGTAGAGTACATACCCTCGATATTGCCCAACAGCTTATCTCGCATCATATCGTACTCTGCTCCCAAATAGTTCATATCGTCTACAACCCCTTGTGCTTGATCCTGCACCCGGCGGCTAAACAAAGCATCTTCAGCTTGTCCTCGCCGTAAGGCTGACTTAGCTTGACCGTATGCATCATTATAGATTGGTCTGCTAGTCACCCCACTTTCTGGCAGTAGCACACCTGTACCTTCACGCTCCATTCGAGGGCCTTTGGAATTAGGTGCGACCTTACGTTGCACATTACGTATAGCTGTACCTGTCGGTGTAGCTTTTGTGCTTGCCCAACCAAGAGCACGAGCATCTTCAAGTCCTGCCCGCACTGGACTGAACAAATCTTGTGCTGCGATATCCGTACCTTCTAAAGAGTTGACTATAGCTCTTCGATTTGCCGTTGGATTTAATAATTGTTTTGCTCTACTGAATCCTGGTGCAAGTGGAGCCAAGAATGGTTGAGCTAATCTGCCTATAGGCATTGTGCCTAATGCATAGTCCACAGGTCCAAACGTATTGACTATAGCACCAGATGGTGGTAAAGCATTAGGGTCATACTGTGGTAGCATATTGTAGTCTGACAAATACTCTACCGGGGCTGCTGGTGTGGCAACTCTAGTATTGTCCTGACCACCACCCGTAGGACCACCTGGCTTAAAGAAATTCTTTGGCCTACTCTTAGCTTTTGGCTTAGAGCGTTTCTTTCCTGTCGGCCCAGTACCAAGTACTAGATCAGTAAGATTGCGGCGCTCACACCGATGTCCGTTAAACTTCTTAGCCATTAGCACTTCCAACGCCGACGTGCCTGTCGAATTCTTGAATTAGGATTATTGCGTGTCTTGGCACTAGACCGCTTTAGTTGCCCGAGAGAACGAGCACAATATGACTTACGACGCTTAGCTGCTTTACTCCCCTTCTTGACGGAACCAGTAACAGCAGTCTTAAGCTTACTGCCAGGATTTGCCTTGCGGTATGCTCGCACACCTTTAGCAGTCATACCTGCTCCACTTTTAGTAGGCCGGTAGTTAGCTCCCTTACCCTTTGTAGTCTTACGAATGGGATTCGATTTGCGTCGTTTAGTTGGCATTATTGATCCATTTTGTTTCGCGCTAACAGAATCTTTATTTCTCCTAAATCATTTACTACCTTCTCTAACTTCTGGTCTACTTTATCGTTGTTGTTTTCTAACGAGTACTGTGCTGCGCGTATTTCCAGTACTTCTGTATGCAGCTTTATGTATACACCTACAAGACCTATTGCTAAGCCAATTATTTCATAGTCGGTCAATGTAAGTGCGAGTATTGCAAGTATCATCTTTTCGTAGTTGTACGGCGCTTTGCCGTACGTTTGTTTGTTGGTTTTCGTCTTTTTGCTGGAGACACCCTAGTAGGTTTACCTCCTGGATTTCCTTTTTTTACTTTCTCGCGGACCTTACTACGTTTCTCACTTGCAGACATCTCACCGGTTGTCTTTGGAGTCTTTGAATTGACACGTTTGCTTGGACGACAGTAAGGGTATGGTCGTTTCGATCCTCCTTTAGCCGACTTCCTTCCACATTCTTTACCCGTGCGGACATCCTTCCATTCTTCCTTAAACCACCTACGTAAGCTCATCTCCGACGAGTTGTGCGGCGAGTACTCTTACGCGTAGTCCGCTGCTTAGTGGTTGCCTTCTTCTTGCCTTTCTTATATCCTGATGCTGTTTTCTTTTTCCCTCCGGCATCTGGCTTAGTACCCTTACATACTTGAACAGCATAGCCATTAGCATATGCTGAGGGATACACCTTGTACTTACGCTTTGCTGCGGCTTTTCCTCGTGCACACAGCTTACCCATTATTTCTTCTTGCGCTTGTACATGCCTGTCTTACCTCCGCGCTTCATCATAGGCTTCTTAGCAGTACCACCACCATACCCAAACTCTTCGGGATAGCTCTTTTTCAGGCTTGCAATCAACGCAGTTGGCTTAGTACCACCACCTTTCCTCATCATAGCCGTCGCATTTTTCATTGCTTGGTTATATGACATTTGTGGCGTTCCCTTTTTCATAGGCTTTTTCCCAGCCTTATTTTTCATTCCTGGCATATGTACCGGTTATATATATTATTATCCTCGAGGTGTGAGACGTGCTTTTACACCTATATCATACAAATATAATCCAATCCCCTCATCTCCAGAGTCTTGATTTTTTATATAAAGTCGTATAACTGCGTAGTCAGATTGCATACGCCGTTGGTTATACCACTCAGTTAGATTATTGATATTGGAAGTGATTACCTCCAAGTCCTCTGTCAGGAACGGCAGAGTCCGATTATTAACAAGATCACGGAACCCATTAAAGTGCCAACGCTCATGAGTGTGCCGCAGGTTATGACCTGTTGTAGTACCGACAGGAGTTACTAAGTCTACCAACCCACTGCAGTGTGTATCAGTATACACCATTGCTTTGGTAAACGTTCTGCTGTAATGAGTATAGCGCTCTTCTGGAAAATCTACCACACGAGTGTCCCAGTCGAAACTACTAAATATAGCAGCCTTACCTGTAGGGATACTTGCATCTATCGTAGACTCATGTACTACTCCATGGAATTTGCCAAACGTACCTGCTTGGTTGTGCATCAATGCAGTCACTACCTGAGGCTTTAAACCGTTATCATTTATTTGCTTTACCCTGATGCTGTATACATTGTTTAAGCCCGACAGCATTGCAGTGTTGTCATAGCTGTGACGAGAAATCCAAGACTTGTTTAGATAACTCCAGCTAATAACCTCATCAACCTGTGCCACTACGGTGGCATTGTACTCTGTTTGAGTTTCAGGCCAGTTCCCTGGGTTCCAAGTAGCCGTAGATTCATTGTTACGAATCAATAGTACTACTCTGTCATAGCGTGAATCATAGGTTGCTTGCAGCCCACTGTAGAACTGATATATGTTATCACTGATTTCAGGATTATTAGATAACCGTTCTAGCTTACGCTCAAACCAGTCTTTCATACCTGATCGGCTAATCTCTTGTAGATCTGTTCCTGCTAATGAGAATACCTTTCGCTGCGCTTGGTCAACGAAGAAGTATCCATGTGGCGTAAGTACACAGGATAGCAAGTGTTGTGTGCCTGCATAACCTTTGTCACTGGGTCTAATTTCTACAGGTTTAGTAGCAAATACATCAGCCTGTCCTAAAGCCAACTCTCCTGCAGTAGTCGCTATCCTCTCCTGTCCTTGGGTCAGGAATAAACCTCTCTCATGATGTATTAGTAGCCTGTCGCCATAACCCTGCAAGTTTTGTATTTCTCCTCGGTCTCTTTGCATGTCGTAAAACTCCACAGGCTTAAATGCTATAACCTGTGTCGACACGCCTAGATTGCCTATCTCGGTACTACGAGCTATGCGATGAGGATAATCCTGAATAAATGACTTTGCGGCACTGTACACACCTACAGGCTGGTATGTATTCTCTGAGTAATACTTTGCTGGATATGTATAGTCTGTATCATTTTCTGGGCTGACATCTCTATCCTGAGCATACTCCTTCAGGGTTAAGTTGTACTCATGATCCTCACGATAGGTGTTGTAACGATACTTGGTTTTTCCTTGAACTGCATAGTAGTACCTGTGACTAAATGCACCACGCTCAAAATCAATAGTACCGACAGTCGCAAGACTCAATAAATCAATAATGTTAGTGTTTTGAGTATTTTTTACTTTGTCTACACCAATTGGTGCCGTAATCCTGTGCAGGTATAGGCTACGTACAATATCCCCAGTAACTAATGTTGTGTCTACTGTAGCCACATCTACAGATTCATTTGCCACTTGACCCAGCTCTGCAGTCTGCATATTGGTGTAGGGGACAACGGCAGTGCAGGCTACTAATGTTTGGTCTGCATAGTTAAAGTAGCAGTTGTCTAGGTGTTGTTTTAGGTTTGATACCCAGACTGGGTTAGCTGCAGCTTCGTCGATCTTACCTGCTGTCAAACCATTGTTCATGAAATAACCCAAGCCTGGATTACTCATAGCGTTATTGAATGTAACTGCAGTACCCTTTACTGCAGTTCTCCAAGAGTCTCTCAAAGTAGTGTTGACATGGTCTATGTTCATGCCTATACACGCACTACCAAACCTGTTGTCAAATTCCAATACATCATCAACTGCGCTCGATTCGACATACCGTACATCACTTACTTTACGTATGCGTACGTTATCATTTATTGCAACTTGACGCCCTGTGTTTAGCTCCCAGGTTCTGCCTGCCAACGTCAGATAGCTTGGTACGGTTAGTATGTCTGGGTCTCCAAAATATGAGAGATCCTGATAGTCCGTTACAAGACCATTACCAAGTAGTTCACCAGCCGTAGCGTTTGTACCATACGTTACGCGCATATCTACATTTTCTATGTAGGCTGTATCAGGCAGATTAACTCGAGTACGTAAAGCTTCAAAACAATACATACGACCAGTGTTTTCTTTGACCCCCGAAAAGAAGCGAGCATCAGACAATTGGTCAGTGTTGTTTGGCACAGGGTCAACTTGATTGCCAGTGCCAATCACAAGGGTGTGATTTAGTTGTGGCAGATTCATACCAGTACTACTGATATAATCATCGTATCCATCAGCAGTAACACCCATTGTATCTGCGTAGTAGTTTGCACTACCGTGAAGCAAAGCACTTTGACCGATATGCAAACTATTGGTTAGGTCTCTCTGAGCATAGTAAAACCGCACACCTACATACCCATCTACTTGTGGTATATTGACAAACTTGATACGCACCATAGTTTGGTTGCCATCAAACAATGGTATTTTATGATGCCTGACTTGCTCCCCTGCTAATGTGTAGTCAGTAATACTACCTGTATTGTTTGCGATATTCTCGACAGTCCAGCGCTGTACCGGGAATCCACTTGGGTATGTTTCATTTTGATTTTCATACACCCCACAATAGCCGATGCCATCTGTCTGATTGGTAGGCATATAGGCACTACTGCTACTAAACTCCTCGTGCGTATTACGAGTATGGAAATAACGAATGTTAGTAGCTATCGCCGCGTCACTTTGCAAATAGTCAAGTGATCCAGATGCTGCCGTTACCAAAGAGGAATGAGTATCGGTAATAGATCCTACAGCTTCAATAGCTGTAAGGTGTGACTGGTTGATGACCCTTGGTGGAGGGCCGGGTATATGGAATGCCGGAGTGAGTGATCCATCCTCTCGCACATACGACACATAGAAAGCATATACCTCCCCAGGTTGAAATGCCAAACCCCCAAAATGAAAGTCAGCTTCTGCATCATTGCCTGAAAAGTATACCTCATCAGAGCCATCGAATCCTGTTTGCGCTCCCTCACGACTCTTATATACAACCTGTATTCTATTTGCGTACTGCTGTAAATCTGAGGAGTCAGCAGTTTCTAGATTGCCCATATACAGCCGATTGCCCTGCAGTGTCAGCGTCTTGGCTTTAGTGTATACTAAGCTTTGAACAAGTATCTCGTCCAATGAAATTTCGCCACTCTTTAATCCTGATACCGTTATGTTCAGCTCAGTTCCATTGTACTCGTATAACCCACTTATACCTGTCTGTACAGCGTCATCTACAACAGAGACAAAGGCTATCGAAACATAATTGAAATCTGAATCCAGGTTTGTAAGTCTCAAGCTTACACTGCCCCCTTCTTCATAACGGTAAAATGGCCCGTGTAGGTTATTGTACTCTAGCGCACTTCCATCTTCATAAGCATATGCGACTGCTATATAATGAGTGCCTGCTGGGAAAAACCCCTGAGCTGCCGTAGAGCTTACATTCTCCTCTATATATATGGGATTCCCCGTCGGATTAATCAACGTAGGTACAGCTAAATTATCTACGTTTAAATACTTTGGTGGGTTGGTGTCATCTGTAAATATGACATACGTATCACCACTAGTAGTTTTAAAGCTTACTGCGTCAATTACTGCTTCACGACTAAATCCAAAAACCCCGCTGCTAAGAATCGTAGTTACAGTACCTACAACTTTTACGACGTAGTTGGTAGTACCAGTATCGTTAATGCAAAACAGAAGAACGCCATCATCTACTAACCCGCAGCCTCCAACGACAGAAAAGTAAGATGCCACATCTGAGCTGACTACAGAGTCGTTAGTAAAGCCTGCCTCTTGCATCAGACCATCAAGATGCTCACCAAACACAAAGTTGATAGCATCTACATATGTGCCATCGATCAGTTTGCTAGGATGCACATCGCGCATCATTCCTTTCAATGGCTTCATCGCATCAGTCTTTCTTGCGTGTTATTCCCAATAAAGAAATCGGAGTGTGCATTTATGTTGGGGACCATGCGTACCCACATATTTTTGAAACTCTCCATCTTGTCGATGCTCGGGTACGCTGCATCGTTCTGAGCCTTCACGCAGTACTCCCCCCACTTCAGATCCGCTGTCTGCCAGTTGAACACCGGGTGAGTGTATCCGCCCATTAACATCTGCCTTAATATGTACCATTCGAGCGCTTGTTTATAGTATATGTTATCCGGTACTTTAGGATAGCCATCCTCACATACAGGATAGGCCGTGTAATGTACTTTAACATCGCCCTTGTCAAAAGATGTTTGGATGTAATCCGGATTAATAACATAATAGTCTCCCCCACCATAGCTCGCTGCCTTTATGGTTTTCAGCTGTTTAAACGTATCATTTCCTGTGGGGTGTTCATTGGCTTGAGTTTGGAATACTGCGCTTGTTGTAATTTCAGCAGGAGTATATGGTTGTGGGTTAGTTGTACGGTCCGCGTTGGGTAAATCATATCCTGTGGTATCTGTACCATACACCAGGTGACTACCGTTGTATTCGACTTGAATAATATCTACCAAATCGCAAGGCACAGAGGCGCGGTGATTTGATATAGACAGAGTTGTAGCTTTCTTTTCTAATCCGGTATGATACCCGATGTATTCAAGAGCTTCACCAATCCATTCCACAGCATCAATAACCCAATTATCTGTAGTGGGCTTTAGGTCTCTGTAAACCTTGGCTATTACGGCTTTGGCTGACTGTGTTGTATAGATCATGTTTTGTAATTCAAGTATGCAAACTCGTCTTGTCGTAGTCGATTGACCAATGCTTTTTTATTTCCCTTGGCTCCCGCTGTGGGCGTAAACTTGTATACACTTTTGTTCTTTACGGCACACCTATGCTTGTCCCAATTCCAGCGGAAGTAGTAATCATCTGTGTAGTATATGAGCTTATTTATACCCTGTTTCTTAAGCTTGTTTGTTTCATACCAATCCACCGACGGTCTGTTGAATGAACGAGGTATGCGCTTTATCCGTATCGTTCCTAGTCTGTGTCCCATATTAAATACTTCACCATCTAGTATTCGTTCAGATACTTTCTTATTAAACTCTGCTACGATGTGCTTGTACAATGAGTAGGTTACTGAAGTATCAGGATTCTTTTTGCGATATTCTTCATACGCATCTTTAGCACTGTACTTACTCTGCGAGCTGGATTTCTTCGTTGTCATCTAAGGGATCTTCTAATTGCATCTCTGTTGCTAGGATGCTTTGGGTTATACGTTGCACCATATCCATAGATATGGGATACTCCTTATCTTCACTAAATACTTGGCTACCGTCGCAGCACGTGAACTCCTCTAGCTCCTCTGGTTGTTCAAATATGGCTTTAACCAAAATACTTTGGGGACGTGCATTCAATACGTAAATGCGATCCTTCGTATATATATACTGAGGCATACCGTTCACGTACTTATTAAACCGACTGTACTGATACTGCACACTATTAGTACGCTGATATGGCTCATTAGCATCGGCAGTGCCTACGTATGCAAACTCACTACCATCATATATCCGTACAGGTTTTGGTATAGTCTTTTTTGTACGCCATACTTTACAATTGATATCCTTAACCTCGCAGCATTCAATAATGCTGGCTGCTTCCATCTCCAAACAATCCAAGCTTTGGATGAATTGACTTGGAAGGCTAAACTTGCGCTGCTGGTCTTGGCGAATAAACTGCGCACGGTAGTATGCCACCATAAACTTCAAACGCTGACGCAATACAGCATCGTCACCTTTGCCCTTTTGCTCAGCTATATTGTATACGATTTCGTTTAACGTTGCCATGGCAATTGATTTTTATCTATTGATCTGACAACAAAGTATCCGCCTATTGATGTCATCAATATCGTTTCATACATACGGACCCACACCTCTCTAATTTCATAGTCAATAGACAGGGTGTCTAGCAGAATAAATACTACTAGAAATAATACAAGTACTCCAACAATAGCAGGGCGAATGTTTTTAGATAGCCAGCTCGTTCCCGACACATCTGCATTCCACCGCTTTGTCACATGAACTTCCTGAACTACTTGTATAGCAGCATTGAAAAGCTCATTGAACTCTTCCTTATCTGCGGGCGTCAGGCTACTATCGTTAAGTACTAAGTTCTTGACAACCCCTAAAACTCCCCTGTCTGGTACTGCATCTGCTACAGTCCGAAAGATTTTAGGTGCTTTTTCTTTTAGCCACGACCCTACTTTAGTGTCGCGCAATTTTTTCATCAGAATCGAAGAGTAAAGTTAAGGAAAGTAAGCTGATAATGTTTTGCCTTAGTATCGATAACCATGTCGTATACAGTCAGCTTGCCCAACCTCATCTTGATGATGTACTTGTGCGCATGCTTGGAGCTATTACCCCAGGTGTTTATAACCCTCATCAAAGTCTATAATTTCAATTTCTACTAAACGTCCCTCGTCTATCTCTTTTGCAATAGGAGGGTACACATCAAAGTATGCTCTCGTACTACTGTATACCGCATACTCTCCTCCCTTTAAGCGTTTTGGATCATAGCCTAAAAGCAGACACCCTGCTGTGTCTTGTTCAGTATTACCACAATGCACAAGGATGTGAGTAAAGTTTGGAACCTCTTGCAATTCAAGCATACCCCGGTGTATATCGGCAAACCGCTTTGAGTATTTAGCGTGATGGCCTCCCTCAGTCCTCAGGCATATATCATATATACCAGCCGGTATGCGAGTTTCTGCCATAACCTTCTCAGCCCGATATTCATCTTCCAAAGTAAAACACAAGAATTCTTTTGTGTATTCCCCAATCGAATCACTGTCTGGTTTCTTAACGAACAGTACTCCTAGAGTACTATCCTTACCAGACGCTATTCTGTACAATACTAATTTCATTTTAGGCTATAGAATTGATTTTACTTATGTCACCAAAGGTTACCCCGCTAAACTTATCTATGTCTGCTGCAGCAACCCCATTAATTTCGGCTACATCTGCTGGGCCTGAGCTACCTTCAGTGTAAGTTATTCTTAGTCCAATACCTCTAATAGCTCC